>ENA-OQIM01000310-OQIM01000310.1-human-gut-metagenome-genome-assembly--contig:-NODE-310-length-17915-cov-4.984315_pt1 | contig 17915 bp, 25 predicted proteins | sample MGYA00242579_ERZ504744 | MGnify/ENA primary metagenome ERZ504744 (study PRJEB26092, sample SAMD00036441) | human gut metagenome | host: Homo sapiens | study: EMG produced TPA metagenomics assembly of...
ACTCACAAGAAGATGATGCAGGGCTTGATTTGATTGATTTCTATGTTCTTCCGCATTATCTTACAGCACCATTTAAGAAAGTTACCGAGAAAATAATGACTGAGTTTTCGGATTTGAATCTATGCCCTATTAACAACCATCAGGGAATTGTAATTGATGGTGAAGGTTCAAAGGTTATTTGCAAAGACTAATTTGAAAAATCCTTTTTTTGAAACTGGAAAATCGGAAGCTGAGGAGATAGACTATTGAGAACATATGAGAATAAAGACGAGCTTAAAAACGAGATAAATAAAAGCTTTGCAAAGTATATTTCAGAATTTAATGATATTCCGGAGCATTTAAAAGATAAGAGAATTGATGAGGTCGATCGAACTCCGGCAGAAAATCTTGCTTATCAGGTTGGCTGGACAACTCTTGTTATTAAATGGGAATCAGACGAAAGAAAGGGTATTCCTGTCAAAACTCCTTCGGATAATTTTAAGTGGAATCAGCTTGGCGAATTATATCAATGGTTCACAGATACATATGCTCAGCTGTCACTGCAAGAATTGAAAGACAGATTGAATGAGAATATCAACTCTATTTATGTAATGATTGATTCTCTGAGTGAGGAAGAATTATTTAAACCACATATGAGAAAATGGGCTGACGAAGCAACTAAAACAGCTGTCTGGGAAGTATACAAATTCATACATGTTAATACAGTTGCTCCGTTCGGAACCTTTAGAACCAAGATTAGAAAATGGAAAAAGATTGCACTATAACTTCCAGTTTGTCGAGTAAAGGAGGTGCTGCAACAGATGGACAATCATTCTTATGACGATATAATCAATCTGCCGAATCTGACATCGAAGAATCACCCTCGTATGTCGCTACACGACAGAGCAGCACAGTTTGCTCCTTTTGCGGCACTCACAGGACATGATGCTGCCATTAAGGAAACTGCAAGACTAACGGATGAACGGTTAGAATTAAGCGATGAAATCATTATGAAACTGAATGACCAATTAAATATGATAAGAGATAATATCGGCACGGAACAGGAAGTGTCAATAACTTATTTCGTGCCTGATGATAAAAAAGCTGGAGGAGCATATGTCACGCATTCCGGCGTAGTAAAAAATATTAGAGGAACGAACGGACGAGGAACATTCGCTTTCAACGACGCAGCTAATCAATATACCGGATTAAAGAAAAAGGTTCTGAAGAATAAGGGCGAGATTTATAAGCTGAGTCCATATAAACTTCTCTGGTGTGGGGATTATTATTATGTTCTCGGGTATTCTGAGAAGAAAAGCAAGGTTATCAATTTCAGGGTAGACCGTATTGCTTCCAAGCCGGAGATATTGGATAAAGATATTATTCCTATGCCTGATGATTTTGATATTGAGAATTGCACAAAGGAAGTTTTCTTTATGTTTTCAGGCGAAAAAGTCCTTGTGGATTTACGATGTGATAACAGCTTGATGAAAACAATGGTTGACCGTTTCGGAGAAGATGTGACAACCCTTGCATATGATATGACTTCTTTCAGGGTACAGACAGATGATTGCACAAGCCGATGAGGGTATGCAGGAAAGCGAATAATGCAGATTTGAATTATAAGACTATGAAGCGAGGTAGTGGATATGGAAAAAGATTCGTTTAAGGAATATTTGAGGGAGTCTGAACCGGATAAAGCTCATAAGGGGTATGCTTGGAGTACGGCAATCGGACTTCAGGCTGTGGACGGACTCAAACTGTCAAAATATTTAATAGATACTGCCATTCAAAATATTGAAGGCAAAATCACAATGAAGGAAGCACAGAGCCTTATCGACAGTTATTATGAGGAACGTCCTGTGCATTTGTCGGACGAGGAACGCACAGAAGAAGCAGATAAGGTTTCTTCCTGTATTGCAGAGATACTTTCCGAAACAGCGTTCTCATTTTCTCCGAAAATATACCTCTATCCACCGCAAACTCTTTCAGGGGATTTATAAACACGCCGGAAAGATTTGAGATTACAACATCACAGAGAAAGAATGGGTGCTTGATGGAGCAACAGTAATGTACGGTAGTGCTTCAGAACTGAGATTTGCATATAACTGGACTTTTGAACGACAAAAAAGTAGACATTGAAAGTGAAAAAGTAGACATTGAAAGTGTGCTTTTAGAAAAGGGAAAAGATTTCGCTATTAAAACAGCGGTTCATATCCGTAGAATGTTTGAAAAATTTGGATATGATGAAGTATTCGGAAGAAGTGCAGTTACTGAATTGCTGGGTTTAAAAAATTCGAGTGCGTCAAAACTTCTTTCAAATTTAGTGCAGGGGGATATTATTGAACCGGTATCCGGATACGGAAAAGGAAAATGAGGAACATGGATTAGAGTAATATGAGTTCGCTTTGCGAAAAGTAATCAGGGAAACGGAGGACAATTCTATGACAGATAACACAAATAAAGGCTTTTGGGAAAGAATGGCAAGAATATATACTGCATTTATGTCAAAAAACGATACCGCTTATGAGCAAATCTGCAAACTGTCAGAACAGTATATAGACAGTGAGAAGTCTGTCTTGGAATTGGCTTGCGGAACGGGACAGATTACCTTTTTAATGGCAGGAAAATCCGGCTCGTGGGAAGCAACAGATTACTCGGAAAATATGATAAAAGAAGCTGAAAAACGCAATCAAGGCGAACACAAATGCGAACAGCTCCGATTTTGTGTGCAGGACGCAACGAATTTGACTTATGAAGATGAAAAATTTAATGTTGTCGTGATTGCAAATGCTTTACATATTATGCCACAGCCAGAGAAAGCATTAAAAGAAATTCACAGAGTTTTGAAAAAGGACGGAATTTTGTTTGCTCCTACCTTTGTTTATGAAAGGGGCTATCCCAAATTGCCGATATGGCTTATGGAAAAAGCCGGGTTCAAGACCTATCATAAGTGGCAAAGAGAGGAACTGAAAGAATATGTCGGTAACAAAGGCTTTTGTGTTGTAGGGGTAACCTTGGTAAAAGGTAAACCGCTTTCGGAATGTGTTTTGGTTGCAAAAAATCAATTGATTAAGTCGCTGTGAAATCGGGTGCGGTTGAACCTGTAGGCGCAGTATTGACATTACTGTTGGCAAATTTGATTGTTCCGGCATTGCCGTATTTATTAAGCTTTGCTGCAGGAGCAATGCTTTATATAGTAGTTGAAGAATTGATACCCGAAATGTCACAAGGACATCATTCAAACATCGGCACGATTTTCTTTGCCGTAGGTTTCAGTATAATGATGACACTTGATGTGGCATTGGGATAATGAAGGAGAATATTTATGAAGTACCATATTAAAAAGAACACTGTGCAGGAAACCTTGATTATTCCTCTTTACGGAAGAAAGAAATGCACAGAAAAATTCCCTCAGCTTTTTAAAGACGAAACGGCTGTACGCTTAATCGAACAAATCGATTATGATTTTTCGGAAGTAGAGAAAAAGGGCGACAGTACGATGCAGGAATTTGGCTTTTTGGAGATTGCTATACGCCAAAACGATTTAGCGTATGAAGTTAAGGAATACTTAAAAAGTCATCCAAACGCCGCAGTTGTAAATCTGGCTGCGGTTTGGATAACACGGGAAGAAATTGCGATAACGATTCTTGCCGAATTTATAATATAGATTTCCCCGATGTTATAGAAGTCAGAAATTCTCTGCTACCTGCCGGAGAGCGTGAAAAGAATATTGCCGCCGATTTGAAAGATACCTCTTGGTTTAATGAAATTCAAGCCGACGGCGGAGTGATTTTCTTCGCTTCGGGAGTATTTTATTATTTCCTTACAGAAGATGTAAAAGCGTTGTTTTTGGCAATGGCTGAGCATTTTGCACAAGGTCGTATTGTATTTGACACCTGCGGCAAGACAGGTGCCAAGATGATATCAAAGACATGGCTCAAACAAGCAGAAATTAAAGATGTAAACGCATATTTTTCCGTTGGAGATGCTCAAAAGGAAATTGCCCATTGGTCAGACAAATTTGAGGTGTCAAGTAGGGGATATATGCTCGGTTATCAAAGTCTGAATGTGCCGTCGGTCAAAAAAATACATCGCATATTGGCAAAAGTCGGTGATAATATGATGAAAATGAAGATTGTTAGAATTGATTTCGAATAATACGGAGGAATGATTTTATGTTTAGGCCAATGAGAAGAATAAAACAACAGGTGTCCGATGACGAGTGCAAAAGAGGCTTGACAAGAAAATATAACACTGTTATACTAATAGCGATATAACAGTGTTACATCGAGGTGTAAAAATGGCAAATGAAGAATCTACAACATTACAAAACATATTGGCGGCAGGTAAAGAGGAGTTTCTTGAAAAAGGTTTTAAGTCTGCTTCGCTTCGCAATATCGTTAAAACGGCAGGAGTTACGACAGGTGCATTTTACGGTTATTTTTCTGGCAAGGAGGCACTTTTTGCCGCTCTTGTTGAAGAACATGCAACGGCTATAATGAACATATTTATGTCTGCTCAGGAAGAGTTTGAAATGCTTGACGAAAAAGATAAGGCAAATCATATGGGCATTGAAAGCAGAAAGAGCATTAACTCTATAATTGATTATATTACGAGCATTTTGACGAATTTAAATTGATTATTTGCAAAAGCGAAGGTACCTGTTATGAAAATTTTGTGCATAATATGGTTGAAATAGAAGTAGCGGAAACTTTTGAATTTATAAAGATTTTAAAAAAGCAAGGCTATGATATTCCCGATATGGAAAAAGAAGTTTGCCATATGATTGCAAGCGGAATGTTTACCGGTGTATTAGAACTGATTGAGCACGATATGAAAAAAGAAAATGCAAAAAAATATGTGTCTACATTTTTGGATTTTTACATTGCAGGCTGGTCGAAAATTTTAGGGATTTAAAAGCCCTTTAATTTTTATATAGCAGTTAGCATAAGCTAACTAAAAATAAATGATTTGGAGGAATCAAATTGAAAAGAAAAAAAGGAATCAAGTTTTTCAAGACTGATGGGATTTGCGGAAAATTATAAAAGTTTTACTTATATTTCGCTTGTTCTCAGTGCCGTAAGCAGCGTTCTTGCGCTTCTTCCGTTCTATTACATATGGAAAATAATAAAGGAAGTGCTTGACATTATGCCGAATTTTCAAAACACAACCGGAATTGTTGAAAACGGTGTTTTAGCCGTTGCGTTTGCACTGTTGTCTATGCTTATTTATATTGCGGCTTTGCTCTGCTCTCATACGAGCGCATTTAGAGTACAGGCAAATATGCGCAAACAAATGATGCACAAGATAGTGACTTTGTCGCTCGGCGAAATTGAAAAAATCGGAAGCGGTAAGCTTCGCAAAACGGTAAACGATTGTTCCAGCGCAACCGAAACATATCTTGCTCATCAGCTTCCTGATATGGTCGGTTCAATGGTTACACCTATTGGACTTTTGATGTTTTTGTTTGCGTTTGATTGGCGCTTCGGTCTTATTTCACTTATACCAATTGTGCTTTCATTTGTAATAATGATGGTGTTTATGACGGGAAAAACTCTCCAAACAAAAATGGAGGAGTATCAAAACGCACTTGACGATATGTCCAACGAAGCCGTTGAGTATGTAAGAGGTATCCCCGTTGTTAAAGCGTTCGGGCAAAGCGTGTTCAGCTTCAGAAAGTTTAAAAAGTCGATTGATTCATACAGCGAATGGGCAATTGATTACACCAAGAATTTGCGTGTTCCGATGGCAATTTTTACAATGCTTATTAACGGAATCTTCGCGTTTATTATTTTCGGTGGTTTGATTTTTGTAAGAGGCGGGGTTACAAACGAACTTATATTGAATATTCTTTTCTATATTATTATTACTCCTGTTTTAACAGTTACAATGACAAAGATAATGTTCCAAAGCGAAAACAAAATGATTGTAGAGGATGCATTTAAGCGTATCGACAGTATTATGAACATTGAACCTCTTAAAACAAGCGAAGCAAAAAAGGTTAGAGATTCAAGCGTTGAATTTAAAAATGTAGCTACAGCTATGACGGTGAAATCAAAGCGATTGACGATGTATCGCTTGAAATCAAACCGAATCAAACAGTTGCTTTTGTCGGACCATCCGGTGGCGGCAAAACGACGCTTGCAAATCTTATCACAAGATTTTTTGACGCACAAAGCGGCGAGGTGCTTGTTGGCGGAGTCAATGTTAAAAATATTGAAAAAGAAGAGCTTAATAATACTGTTTCATATGTTTTCCAAAACAGCAAGCTTATAAATGCAAGCATTCGTGACAATGTTCTTCTCGGAAAACCGAACGCAAGTATCGAAGAGGTTATGTCGGCTCTTAAAAAAGCGCAATGTCTTGATATTATTGACAAGTTTGATAAGGGTATCGAAACGGTTATCGGAAGCAAAGGCGTATATCTTTCCGGCGGCGAAACGCAAAGAATAGCAATCGCAAGAGCAATTCTTAAAAATTCGCCGATAGTTATTCTTGATGAAGCCACTGCTTTTGCTGACCCTGATAATGAGGTTAAAATTCAAAAAGCGCTTGATGAACTTTCAAAGGATAAAACAGTTATTATGATTGCTCACAGGCTTTCGACGGTTAAAAATGCCGATTGTATTTTTGTACTTCAAAACGGCAAGCTTGTTGAGCAGGGAAGTGCAAAAGAGCTTAACGACAAAAACGGTCTGTTTGCTTCGATGCTCAAAAACTATTTGACATCGGTAAAATGGAAAGTCGCAAAGGAGGCTTAAAAATGATTGAAAAACTTATGCATAGATATGCGCTTTCAAGACGAGGTGCAAAAGATTTGATTAAAGGCGTAGTGGCTTGTACATTGCAAGATATTTCGTTTATGTTCCCGGTTACGCTCCTTTATTTGTTTGTTAAGGATTTGCTTGCAAACAACTTAAAAGGCAAAACTTTATTTTATGTAATCGGTGCCGTTGTTTGTTTGATTGTTGTTTTTACAATAACCTTATGGCAATATAATTCAACATTCCTTGCAACATATGTTGAAACGGGAACAAGAAGAATTACACTTGCGGAGAAGCTTCGTAAAATTCCTCTCTCCTTCTTTTCAAAAAAGGATTTGGCAGATTTAACGAGTACAATTATGGCGGATTGCACATATCTTGAAACTGCTTTTTCTCATTTCATTCCGCCTTTTGCAGGCTCGATGATTTCGACGGTTATTATAGCGATAAGCTTGCTCTTTTTTGATGTGAAAATGGCAATTGCTTCCCTTTGGGTTCTTCCTGTGGCTATAATTATCGTTGTTTCTACGGCAAAGGTTCAACAAAAGCTGACGCAAAAATCAATGGATGCAAAAATGGATGCCGCAAATGGTATTCAGGAATGCATAGATACAATTGCCGATTTAAAATCAAACAATGCCGAAAAAAGATATCTTGTATCGCTTGACGACAAGATTGATAATGTTGAGAAAAGAGTTCTTAAAAACGAATTTGGTACAGCCGTTTTTGTTTCCTGCGCACAAATGGTACTCAAGTTGGGTATTGCGACAACGGCGCTTGCAGGCTCGGCACTTCTTATTAAAGGTGAGATTGATGTGCTTACATTCTTTGTATTTTTACTTTTGGTTTCACGACTTTACGACCCGATGCAAGCCGCTCTCCAAAACCTTGCCGCAATAATCAGCACAAAGACGAATGTGGACAGAATGAATGAAATTCTTGACCATGATGTGCAGTCGGGTGATTCAAAGCTTACCAACAATGGCTATGATATCACTTTTGACAATGTAAGCTTTTCCTACAACAACAACGAAAAGGTTCTTGATAATGTTTCGTTTACCGCAAAGCAAGGAGAAATCACCGCTTTGGTAGGTCCTTCCGGCGGCGGTAAAACAACTGTTTCAAGGTTGGCTGCACGATTTTGGGACGCAACAAGCGGCAATATTACAGTCGGCGGTATGAATATTTCAAATGTTGAACCAGAAACACTTTTAAGTCTTTATTCAATCGTATTTCAGGATGTTACGCTGTTTAATACTTCTGTTGCCGAAAATATTCGCCTCGGCAAAAAGGGTGCAACAGACGAAGAAGTTCTTGTTGCGGCAAAGCTTGCAAACTGTGATGAATTTGTTCAAAAGCTTGCAAACGGTTACGATACAGAGATCGGTGAAAACGGCTGTAATCTTTCCGGCGGTGAGCGTCAAAGAATTTCTATAGCCCGTGCATTTTTGAAAAATGCGCCGATTATTCTTCTTGATGAGGCAACCGCTTCTCTTGATGTTGAAACGAAACGTTAATTCAAACGGCATTGTCTAAGCTTATTGAGAACAAAACCGTAATAGTTATCGCTCACAGAATGAGAACGGTTAAAAATGCAGACAAAATTGTAGTTCTCTCAGATGGAAAAATTGCCGAATGTGACACACCAGATAAGCTTATGCAAAAAGACAGTATCTTTAAGCATATGACAGAACTTCAAACAGCAAGTCAAAATTGGACTATATAAGATGAGTTTGCAGAAAAAGTTTTTGTAAGTTGTCAGGCAGTTTCACGTTGGGAAAACGGAGAAACAGTATAACCTGTAGCAATGTAGATTTTTTAATCCATGGGCATCTATACCAAGTACAAAAAGTTCAGTACTTAACTTTTTTGACTTTTTATATTTTGTATAGGATAATGATAGCAGAGTAATTTTAATAAAAAAAGGTACGTGCTATTGTGCGTTTACTAGGAGGTGTTGGTGTGATACGGCAATATGACGAGTATGATATAGACGCACTGATGAAAATATGGTTAGAAAAATTCTACCCTTATGCAGAGATATATGTGTATCAAGATGACAGTGCAAAACAGATAATTGGATTCATCGGATTGAACGGTAACTATATTGAAGGTGTTTTCGTGAAAGAAACAATGCAATCAAAGGGAATCGGAAAAATGAAAGCAAAATACGTTAGCTGATAAATTGTATTGGCTCAAAAGGGAAAGTGCCTTTTTGGGCCTTATTTTGTGTTATTCCACAAAAATGGGAATTATAAAGATTTAATTCTTTACTATGGATGTGTATTGCAAAAGCTTATTTTGCTATACTGACAATATCAACAGAAAAAGTGGATACTAGCGAGATAAACAACGAAAAATGAATCACTCACAACTGGATGAGTGTTAGAAGGAGAAAAAAGATGTTATCAGTATTATTTACTATTTGTATGATTTGGTTTTTAGGAAAATTTTTTATATTTGGCTTAAAAGCATCCTGGGGAATCATGAAATTACTTTGTATGGTTATTTTCTTTCCAGTGATATTGATTGGAATGGTAGTAGGCGGATTAATGTATATAGCTTTTCCACTATTGATCATTGGTGGGATTATCGGACTTATAATGTCACATTCATAAAAAGTCAGAGAGGTGTTTTTTAATGGGATATGATATTGAAAAAGAAAAAAGAGAAGCAATTGAAGCTGGACGTAGAGCCTTAAACAGTCTTAGTGTGGCAAAAGAAAATTTGAATAGTGCAAAAAACTGGGGTCTGGTAGATATGTTTGGCGGAGGATTTTTCAGTACGATGCTGAAACATTCAAAAATGGATCAGGCGAAGCAGAATATGGAGCAGGCAAAGTATGATCTCCGTAATTTCAGCAGGGAATTAAATGATGTAAATATGGCATGTGATCTACACATTACACATCGATACCGGAGATTTTCTTTCATTTGCAGATTATTTTTTTGATGGATTTGTGGTGGACTGGATGGTCCAGAATCGAATCAATACTGCAAAAAGACAGGTAGAAGAAGCTATTCGAAGAACGGAAAGTATCGTCAATCAATTACAGCGTATGTAAAGAGAACGGCAATGAATCAGAAGTGATTCATTGCGTTCGTGTGATTATGGATTATTTTAATTTTTCTTTTTCGGCATTTAGAAGTTCAAGATTGAGACCCTGTTCACTGGCTGTCTTATCTACCCAAAGATTCAGAGAGTCTATGGCTAAAGAAATTGCATCCAGTTTTTTACTGATAAAAGCAAAATCCCTCATCTCATCATCACTGATCTTGCCGTCACGAGCGATTTGGATTAGCCGACCAGTAAGAGGGTTGATTTCATTTAGACCGGCAATGGTTTCTAGGATGATATTTGACAAGTCAGTTACTTCTACTTCTGGAACATAGCGGTGGCCTATTTCACATTTGTGTGAGCAGTAATAATTGCAGAGATCCGGTCTTTTATAAGCATCAGCCATTTGAATAATATCGTAAGGTGTAGGTTTCTGTGTTTCGTATTCGAATTTTTCAATTTTAGAATCCGAGACAGCCTTCATTTTATCACTTGCTTCTGCCCTTGTAAGCCCTGCGGCTTCCCGGCAAAGCTGGTAAATTGTTTTGTTTTCCTTGGTAGATTGTTTACCCATGAGAATTTCCTCCCTGTATATCACAAAACATGAGGAATATCAGGTGTTAAGTCCACATGCTGTGCGTGTATTTTCTCTATGGATTTTATTATACTGGAAGCATCAAGAAACAACAAGAGATAACAGACCTCGCAAAATGTGGGTTCTATTATGAAATGAAAGTGGAGGAAAATTTGATTATGGCAGTAGTAACAGAAGCATTTGATATTCCAATGGATATTATGACTAAATTGGCAACAGGAGAATATCGAAGACTCGGTGGAGTTGTTCGAGTTGCAATTGGTCCCAATAAAGGCAGATTGTAAAACACTTAGATCCAATAAAAGTTGAACAAGTAGCACAAAACAAAAATGTTGCAACTAAGGTGCTTGAATTTTCAAAGAAAAATAGGAATGTGATTATCATCGGAACAGCTGTTGCAGGGACAATTGTAGCAGGAAATTTTGTTCGTTAAAAAATTAAAAACAGAGAACCGAAGGTAATGAAGAGATATCATGCAGCTTTGAGATCCTGTATTGAAGATATTCGAAATGGTGAACTAAGTATGAAATCTATCAATTGCCTAATGGATGCTTTAGAAGAGTTGAAACAGGCTAAAAGATATGAACAGTTGAAGATTAAATTGACTACCGAAGAATTGGATGTGCTGGTAAATCGTATTTATGAATACACTGTTAAATTAGCCAGTGATAATGCAGTGGAATTAACTGATGATGAAAAAAAATCTTCTGACAATTCGATTCTGGATTTACAGAGATATTTAAAGACGCAAAAACGTATATTTAAAAGTGTTGCATAATTCCAAAGATAGCAGAGATTTTTATGCCCCACCTATTGATATGTACTGTAACCATCAAAGAAGATTAAATCATAAAATTCAAAGAAATGGAGGAGTTGACAATGAAAGGAATATTCGGAGAGTTAATCCTACGAAAGAAGAAAATTGAATAAAGAACATTAGAAAAACTCCTGTGGATTTGCCCAGGAGTTTTTTAAAATCATAAAAATATAGCAAAGACTGTTTACTTTATGCCAACAGATGATTCATCAGTGTCTTAATATCCTCTTCCGGGGTAGTAATAGGTCCAATGCCATAATTTTCTACCAGAAAGTTCAGAATGTTAGGTGATAAGAACGCTGGAAGAGAAGGACCAAGACGGATGTTTTTGATACCCAGATGCAAAAGTGTTAACAGGATGCAGACGGCTTTCTGTTCATACCAGGAAAGAACGAAGGAAAGCGGAAGCTCATTAACAGAGCATTCAAATGCATCCGCAAGTGCGACAGCAACCTGGATCGCACCATAAGCATCGTTGCACTGGCCAATATCCATCAGTCGTGGCAGGCCACCGATTTCTCCCAGATCGAGATCATTGAAACGGAATTTCCCACATGCAAGAGTGAGGATCACACTGTCAGAAGGTGCCTGTTTTACAAATTCTGTATAATAATTTCGACCCGGCTTAGCACCATCACAGCCGGCAACCAGGAAGAAATGGCTGATATCGCCTGATTTTACAGCTTTTATTACAGTATCTGCATGGGACAGGATGGCTGCATGACCAAAACCAGTTGTTACTTTCGTACCACCGTTGATACCTGTGAGGATTTGATCTTCTTTGTAACCACCCAGTTCCAGTGCTTTTTCAATAACTGGTGTAAAATCTTTCTTCTCATCGATATGAACAGTGCCTGGGAAAGCAACCATTTCTGTTGTAAACACTCTGTCAGCATAGCTGCTTTTTGGAGGCATCAGGCAGTTGGTAGTGTAAAGGATCGGAGCAGGAAGATGATCAAATTCTTTCTGTTGATTCTGCCATGCGGTTCCGAAATTTCCTTTTAGATGAGAAAATTTCTTTAAGAATGGATAGGCATGGGCTGGGAGCATTTCACCATGAGTATAGATATTGATCCCTTTTCCGCTTGTCTGTTCAAGTAAAAGCTGCAGATCCTTTAGATCATGACCAGTTACTACGATAAATGGTCCTTTTTCTACGGTAAGTGTAACTTCCGTCGGTTCTGGTGTTCCATAGGTTTCTGTATTTGCTTTGTCAAGAAGTGCCATACACTTCAAATTGATCTCTCCTACTTTGAGAACTGTAGAAAGCAGTGTTTCTGTGTTCTCTTCATAACCGATCTTAAATAATGCTTCGCAGAAGAACAGATTCACTTCATCATCTTCATGACCCAGAACAGCTGCATGATAGGCGTATGCAGCCATTCCGCGAATGCCAAAGAGAATGAGAGACTTCAGAGATCGGGTATCTTCATCTGCATTCCATAGTTGCTGCATATCATATTCATCTGTTTTACCACACGGAGACTGACATTTGCTGCAATCAGGAGCCAGTCTTTCTTTCTCTGCTCTGACTTTTTGTATCATGCTTTCAATTGAAGCATTATCAAAATTGACATTTGTAACCGTAGTAAACAGTCCTTCAATTATGACTTGACTAGTTTTTTTGGCAAGAGCTGTTGTGCTGTCAACAGCTTTTGCAGACCAATCAACGCACCTGTCAGTTCATCCTGTAATTTTGCCGTATCTGCCGTTTTTCCACAGACACCAGAATTTCCTGTACATCCGCTGCATCCGATCGTCTGTTCACACTGAAAACAAAACATATTCTTATCCATTACTATATTCTCCTTTTACTCTAAGATTTTTTTTATCATTTCCATTTTCTATCAATAGTATACAACTTGGGTTTCTGTAAAAAATATAGTATAATAATTGCAACATGTATGTTTGATTTCCAACAGGAGGGATCATTTTGAAAAAATATTTGCCTATTTTAAAAAACAGTCCTTTTTTTAAAGGCCTTACAGATAACGAGATATTATCCATATTACATTGCGTAAATGCAACGACAATTTACAGAAAACGGGGTTCTTATATTTTCAGAGCTGGGGACTCTACCGAAGTTATGGGACTTGTGGTGTCGGGCTGTGTTCTTGTTATGCAGGAAGATCTGTGGGGACATCGGAATATTCTGTCAAAATGCCATGTCGGTGATTTTTTTGGCGAGCCATATGCAGCAAGTCCGGGAGCTGTTTTGAATGTCAGTGTGGCAGCAGATGAGGATTGTGAGATCATTTTTTTAAATGTTCAGAGGCTTCTGGTTTCCTGTCCAACTGCATGCGAACATCATCAGAAGTTGATCCGTAACCTGGTCAGTGTCTTGGCCAATAAGATATTGATTCTAAACGACAAGATCACACATGTTGGTAAGCGAACGACCAGAGATAAACTGTTGTCTTATTTGTCAGCAGAATCTATCAGACAGTCATCGTTGTCTTTTGACATTCCTTTTGATCGACAGCAACTGGCAGATTATCTTTGTATAGATCGTGCAGCAATGTCTACAGAGATATCAAAATTACAAAAAGATGGTTTTATAAAAACGAATCGAAAGCATTTTGAGTTGATCGTTAGTGTTTTTAGATAACAAAAAGAAACTTATGGAGGAATATGATAATGTCAAAAGATGAATATTTGATCACAGATGCGCCCCTTAAAGCTCTGACTGTTTTTGCAATGCCCATGATCCTCGGCAGCTTCTTTCAACAAGTGTATAATATGGCTGATTCGATCATAGTCGGTCAGTTTGTAGGCTCTTCTGCACTTGCAGCTGTTGGTGCCTGTGCTGCCCTCACAAATGTATTTATTTGTGTAGCATTGGGTGCGGGTGTAGGTGCGGGTGTGCTTGTCAGCCGTTATTTTGGAGCTAGAGATTATGGCAAAATGAAAACGATCGTGTCAACATCATTGATCAGTTTTCTGGTCTTAAGTATATTTTTGGGTGTCTTTGGTTTTTGTTTTTCTCATTTGATGATGAGTGTATTACAAACACCTGCTGATATACTGAATGAAGCGGTATTGTATCTAAGAGTTTATTTTGTGGGATTTCCATTTTTGTTTATGTATAATATTCTTTCAACAATGTTTACTTCGATCGGTGAATCGAAAATACCGTTAGCTCTTTTAATATTCTCATCGATGTTAAATATATTGATGGATCTTTGGATGGTAGCTGGACTTGGACTCGGTGTGTTCGGTGCAGCCCTCGCAACTCTCATTGCACAGGGGATTTCCGCAGTGTTGTCACTTTTGATCTTCTTGTGCCGGATGCGTCGATATGAAAGTCGCTTTGACTGGTTTGACAGACAGGAGTTACATTCTATGCTTCAAATTGCTGTACCGTCAGTTCTCCAACAGTCCACAGTGTCAATTGGTATGATGATCGTACAGGCAGTTGTGAATCCATTCGGTACACAAGCACTCGCAGGTTATTCTGCAACGATGAGAGTAGAAAATGTTTTTTCATTGATATTTGTATCCATTGGTAATGCGATTTCGCCGTATGTTTCTCAGAATCTTGGTGCAAAGAAGATCGAACGTATCAAAAAGGGATACCATGCTGCATTGGTGTTAGATATATGTTTCGCAGTCCTTGCTTTCATGATCATCGAATCATTGCACACCCAGATCTCTTCACTGTTTCTTGGGAAAGATGGAACTGCTTTAGCATATCAGGTGTCTGGAAATTATATGAGATGGCTCGGTTATTTCTTCACCTTCATGGGAATTAAGATGGCAACAGATGGAGTCCTTCGCGGTCTTGGAATCATGCGGCCATTTCTTGTTGCTAATATGGTAAATCTTGCGATCCGCTTGTCAGTTGCTTTGATTTTTGCACCGCGTTTTGGTATTGCATTTGTCTGGCTCGCTGTACCAGCTGGCTGGTTTGCCAACTTTCTGATCTCCTATGGGGCACTCAGAAAATCATGGCCAAGTGATAATTGTAATTGCGTAATCAATACGAATGAGTTATTATAATAACAGATAGGTTTTTAAACCAGCAGCGAAAGCTTCTGAAGCCATACGAAGAAGGTTCAACGGACCTTTCTGCCGACAGACGGCAGGAAAACGGGATATTCATCATTTATCAGAATTCTGAAAATCGCGATTATATCATAAGATACAAAAACGACGCAGACAGTAAAATCGCATACTTTTAAAATGAATGGGCAGTCCCTTAGGCAGGGACTGTCTATTTTTCTGTTGAATTAAAGTAGCTGCAATAAAAATTGTAACTATTGATCCAGATTATTATACGAGAATATCGTACAAGGAGAGAATTTATGTTAGGAATCATCATTGACAGCATCAGTACTTTTATGTACAGTAAATTGCTAGTAATACTGTTGATCGGAGCGGGAATCTATTTTACGATCCGTACAAAACTGCCACAGATGAGATTATTTAAAGATGCCTGCAAAGCCGTTGTAGAAAAGCCAGAAGATGAAAATGGAGTATCATCGTTTCAGGCATTAATGGTATCTACCGCATCACGAGTTGGAACAGGAAATATCATTGGAGTATCGTCCGCTATCTGCATTGGAGGATTTGGCTCTGTATTCTGGATGTGGATCATTGCGATCATCGGAAGTGCATCCGCACTGATCGAAAGTACGCTGGCACAGATTTATAAGAGAAAAGGAAAAGATGGAGAATGTTACGGAGGACCGGCATATTACATTGAAGCAGCACTTCACTGCAGACCATTAGCGATCATATTCTGTATTTCCATGATCGCAACGTATGCATTTGGATTTAATATGCTTGCATCTTATAATTTACAATCTACATTTTCAGGATTCTCATTTTATGATGTAAAATGGACGCCATGGATCATCGGAGGAATTCTTGCAGTGATCACAGGATGGTGTCTCTTAGGCGGTGGATCAAGAATTGTAAAAGTAACATCTACATTAGTGCCAGCTATGGGGGTTGCATATATTCTGATCTCTGTGATCGTTATGATCATCAACCGTGCATATCTGCCAGTTGTATTTTCAAAGATCATCAGCGAAGCATTTGATTTCAAAGCAATTTTTGGTGCATTTGCAGGATCAGCTATGATGCAGGGAATCAGAAGAGGTCTGTACTCCAATGAAGCAGGTATTGGATCAGCACCAAATGCTTCTGCATCCGCACAAGTAAGTCATCCGATCAAACAGGGCTTAGTACAGATGTTATCCGTATTCATTGATACCCTGCTTTTATGCACAGCAACAGCCATGATGTGTTTGTCATCAGGAATCGCCCCTGCTCAAGAATTACAGGGGGCACCATGGGTACAGGCAGCACTGCATGAATCCTTAGGAAACTTCGGACCACTCTTTATCACAGTAGCGATGGTATTGTTTGCATTTACAACACTTCTTGGGAATTGTTTTTATTGTGATAACTTGTTAAATTATATCCACAAAGGACAGCCATCAAAGACATTCATGAAAGGATTTCGTATAGTATCTGCACTGGTTGTGTTCATTGGTGCAGGAATGGAAGTTTCTATGCTTTGGAATATTTCAGATGTTTTGATGGGAGTTATGGCACTGATCAATATTCCAGTGATCTTGATTTTGTCAAATACAGCACTGAAAGCATTGGAGGATTATGAAAAGCAGAAGAAAAATGGAGAGAATCCAGTGTTTAAGACTGGGAATATTGGATTGGAATACGAGACGGATTATTGGAACTAGATTTATATTTTTTACTTTTGATACTGATATTATCATGGTATAATTAAAGAAAGATTCTAGGCAAAACAGACGAAAGTCTGTGACGCAAAGCTAAAGGGCCTGTAAAATGGCAGCCAGTTGCAGAAAATGATAGGCACTGTCTGTTTGGCAGTGCTGTTTTATTTCATAGAGATTTCATAGGGAATTTGTAGGGGATTTTTATGAATTGAGGGAGGATAAAGTTATGAAGTTAAGAAAATTATTGAGCCTGTCTATTGCAGCTATATTACTATGCTTTACAGGCTGCGTGAATAAAAATACATTGAGTAAGCATGAGCCGATCACAATTCTGGCCCCTTATTTAGAATGTGATCGTTTAGTTGATCTGGTACATAAAAAATACCCAGAAATAAATTTGAAAGTTCTTTCTTATTCTGGTGCAAATACAACGACATATTTACAAAATATGTTAGCAGCAGATGATCTGCCGGATATTTGTACACAGACTATTTATGATCCTAATATTGACGATGTGAGTGACAAGATGATCGATCTTGCTGGTTATGATTTTACAGATAATTATGTGGAATCTAGATTGCAGGATATTTCAGATGATGGAGCTATTTATATGCTTCCATCAGCCTATAGTTGTATAGGTATCACATATAATAAGACCTTGTTAGAAAAACATGGATGGAAACTTCCAAAATCTTTTCATGATCTTGAAAAGCTGGCGAAAAAGGCGAAAAAAGCAGGGGTACAGTTGTGTCTGACACAGATTGAATATCCAGGCTATGGCTTTCAATATATGTGTAATATTGCAGATACGGCATTTTTAGGTACATTCCAAGGCAAGCAATGGCAGAAAGATTATCTGACAGGAAAGGCTAATGTGAGTGATACAAAGAAAATGATGGATTGTATGGATTATATTCAGAAATGGAAAGACTGGGTATGTTTACTGCCAATAAAAAGAATCCACAGAGTGATGACGAGACTATAAAAGAATTTAT
>ENA-OQIM01000311-OQIM01000311.1-human-gut-metagenome-genome-assembly--contig:-NODE-311-length-17864-cov-2.975362_pt1 | contig 17864 bp, 30 predicted proteins | sample MGYA00242579_ERZ504744 | MGnify/ENA primary metagenome ERZ504744 (study PRJEB26092, sample SAMD00036441) | human gut metagenome | host: Homo sapiens | study: EMG produced TPA metagenomics assembly of...
TATGAATAAATTATATTGAAATATTCTTTTATTGAATATTTGTTTGTATATTTGCGGTGTGAAATTATAAATATGGTAGTAGTAGTTTTAAAAGCGGCAACTTCTTTCGCTGGTATTGATTATAATGAGCGAAAGAATGAGGAAGGCAAGAGTGAACTTCTTGTTGCAGAAAATTTTGCTATGAATCCAGATAATTTGAAGAAGTCGGATTATATAGCTTATATGGAATCTGTCTGTAGGACTAATCCAGCGGTCAAGGCAAAACAATTTCATGCAGTGATTTCATGTAAGGGGCGTGAATATTCGGCAGAGGATTTGAAAAATGTAGCTTTGCAATATATAAATAAAATGGGTTATGGAAATAATCCTTATATGATATATTTTCATTCTGATACAGAAAATAATCATGTACATATTGTTTCTACACGAGTACAGAAGAACGGACAGAAGGTAAAAGATAATATGGAAGCTGTGCGCTCACAGAAAGTCATAAATCAAATAATGAATGTTGATTTAGCTTTGAAGGCTAAAGATGATATTTCAAAATACATGGAGTTTTCTTTTTCTACAGTGCAGCAATATAAGTTGTTACTTGAACAATCAGGATGGAAATTAAGAGAAAAGGATGGATTATTAATTTTATATAAGGGTGGTGAAAAGCAGGCTTCAATTCAATTAGAACAGATAAAAGATAAAGCTAAACAATATACACCTGATGAAGAAAGAAGAAAACAGATAACAGCTCTTTTATTTAAATATAAGCAAGGACTTTCCTATACAGAACTTCAAACTTTGATGAAAGATAAGTTTGGTATAAATTTAGTCTTTCATACAGGAAAAGGACATACTAAACCTTATGGATATACATTAATTGATTATAGAAATAAGAGAGTTTTGAAAGGTGGGGAAGTTATGGATTTGAAGGAACTTTTAGTAGAGCCTAATAAACAAGCAAAAGTAGAACACTGTAATAGTATAATTAATCTTCTTTTGAAAGATGGAACAAAATATACAATGGATAGTTTCAAGCAATTAATGTTAGATTACGGTTATAGGTTTTCAATGAATGGCACAATATTTATAAATGGTGATGATAAGGCTTTATTGGTTCTTGATAAAAAACTCTTGAAAGAACTTAGATATAATAGCAGAGTGTATGAAGCAAATAAATTTAATGTTGCTACAGTTAAAGAAGCCGAGTTGTTAAGTAGAATTTATCATGTGAAAAAAGATGATATTTTGATTCAAGAGTATATGGATAAAAAAAATACTGTCTATTCTGATATGATGAATAGTTATTTGGCTCATAGTTCAGATTTACATTCTACATTAAGAGAAAAAGGAATTCTTTTTGTTGAAGATGAAAATTTAGTTTATCTAGTAGATAAAAAGAATAAAGTAATTATAAGTATTGATGATTTAGGAATCAATATTATAAAAGATGGCTATAGTAAAGATAGGATTACTCTAGTTACTCTTGATAAGATGGAAAGAATAAATGTTGAACAAGATTCAGAACTGGCAAGGGGATTTAATCTGATTGATGCTATTTGTGATATTCTTAGCCAGCATATAAATGTACAGCAAGATAAATCTCCTAATAGGAAAAAGAAAAGAGGACAGCAACAAAATTAATAAATATAAGTAAGATATGATAATATTATTTGGGAATCAGAAAGGCGGTTGTGGTAAAACGACTAATTGCATACAATTTGCCAACTATCTAGTAGAAAAAGGAAAAGAAGTTCTAGTATTGGATTTAGATTTTCAGCGTTCATTATCGGATAGAAGAAAAGAAGATATTGCGACCTATGATAATGAACCTAAATATGAGGTTATACAAACCGATATATCTAATGTTGCTAAAATTATTAGTGATTTTACTAAGGTTGAGCAAGGAAATCTATTAATAGATTTGCCTGGTAAGATTGATGATGATGCTCTGGGAACTATTCTTAAAGCTGCGGATATAATAATATGCCCATTTAAATACGATAAATTTACAATGGATAGTACAGGTTTTTTTTATCCAAGTGTTACAGTATTTAAATGTAAAAGCTAAAATATTCTTTTTACCTAACAATATGAGAACTGCGGTAAGATATGAAACAAAAGAACAGGTAGTTGATATTCTTAAGCAAGTTGGTTTTGTTACAGATGAAATACCAGCTTCTGTTGCTATGGAACGTATAAATACATTAGCAATTAGTAATGAGTGTATTGATAAGGTGAAGAATGCTTATGATTATATCATTCAAGAAGGAGCAATAAAATAAAATATTCTTTTAATAGATATTTGTTATAAAGTTATTCATTTATTGTATATATTTGCACATGGCTGATAAATTAAGGAAAAAGCAAAATGAAGGTATTTCTAGTGTTCTGGAAATAGCTAAAATGATAAGAGGTGAAGAATTGCATGGGAGTAGTATAAATGAAGCTCCTATTCAAGAAGCTAAATATGAAGTTGAAGAGGAGAAAGAACCACTTCATGTAGAAATGGAAACAACTTCTTCGGAAGTTTTTAATTTTAATGGCTCTAGTGAAATGGATTTGACGGACTTATTAGAGTACATTAAAGGAAAAAATTATAATTGCAAGGAAGTTCTATATGTTGATACAGATGTAAAAGAGGTGTTTGGGTTGCTCAAAGCTAAAGCCAAAATACCTATTTCATCTTTAGTTTCGTTTATTTTGGAAGATTGGTTAACTAAACACCGTAGCGACATAAGTTCTTTGATTAAGCAAAAAAAGAACCGTTTTCTTTAGTACAGAAAAAGGGTCGTTTTGTGAAACAAAAGATTTTTGGTTAGGCTATAGACCCGTCCAATGGGTTTTTCCTCATTGGACGGATATTTTAGATAGAAACAATAATTTCTTTAGGGATTCCTGTATAATATGCTATTTTTTCTACAGGAATATTATCTTCTCTCATTTTTATTATAATATCAATATTTTCTTTAGTAATAGAAGAAGGTATAAACGTAACCATCTATTTCCGCCTTGACATAAGTTGTTAGCCGCCATATCTTTGCGCCGTAACCTTTAACAAGAATGATTATGGCAAAAGAAAAAGTAAACTATCAGGAGGTATATGACCTCTACCAGTTATGCAGCGAGACCAAAGATCTTCGAGAGTTCTGTGCTGATTATGGTGTAAATTACGACAAGTTCATGAACTGGCAGCGTCACCAGTTGTGGAGTGAGAAGTTAGGCAAGACAGTCCAGGTTGAGCAGCCCAAGGTTGCCAAAGTCCAGATAACCGGGAAACCATGCAATAGTCCAACTGTGAAGTTGGACGTGAAACATCCTGAAGGTGAACCACCAATAAAATGGATCAAGTTACAGCTGGCGTCTGGCGCAACACTGTTCCTGAGAAACACCACCGTTCTTGATTTGAGCCTGTTGCTTAATAAAATGATAGGATGATATGCTTGGACTGAGTGCTAACCTTAACTATTACCTGTTTAACGGTAATGTTGATTTGCGGAAAGGCATTTTCCGTCTGTGTGAGAGTATAAGGGAAGAAATGTCCCTTGACCCGAGCGATGCGTCCAATGTATATATGTTCATGTCCCGGAACCGAAAGGTTGTGAAGATACTTCATTACGAACGCGGTTTTTATGTGCTTTACGAAAAACGTCCTGTTATGGGCAAATTCAAGAAACCTGTATTTGATGAAGTCTCCAGGTGCTACCGGATACAGTGGTCGGACATGGCTTATCTTACGGAAAGCATTGTAGTTGACAAGATGTACGTTAGTCCGAAAGGCTAATATTAACATACTGATTATCAACAGGATAGTATAAAAAAATAAACGGTAAAAAGTTTGCGTAAGTGCCTGATTTTTCGTACCTTTATATCATGATTGATGAAAGAGCATACGAGTTACTTTGCTGCCAGCTGGGTCTGGCGAATGAGGAAAAGGCAGGTCTTCGCAAACAGAATAAAGAATTGATTGCGAGGCTTGAGTCTATTGAAGAATCCAACAGGGAGAACTCTAAAAATCTGATAGATACCATCAATGATCTCAAAGATACCATCGAAAAGCAGTCAACCACGGTTGAACATTACAGGAAAGAAATGGAACTTATGAGAAAGCAGCTTGAAGCAAAGGATGAGGTGAACAGGATGCTGGCAAACGAGATCTCCAATCTCAGACTTCAGCTTGAGGACAGCAGGAAACACCGTTTCGGCCGTACTTCCGAGCAAAGAAGGCTGTTGAACAACCGTAATCTCGACAAGTCCGCTCTGGAACAATCCGAGTATGACGGTTCTGACAGGAAGGATGATAATAATAAGACCGATGATAACGAAACCGGCAGCAATACCTCTTCCGGCAACATACCTGCCAGAACAGCAAACCTTCAAGGAGAAAGGAAACCGCACCACGTGCCGGGAAAACAAAATTGAAAGTTGACAAGGTGGTAGTACATGAAGTGGACGAGTATTACACGCTTCCAGAAGGGGGACGGTTTATGAACCGCAACGGTATGCCTGATGTGTGGGAATACAGGGTCATAGAACATGTAAGGGCTTATAACGTGGAGCATGTTTACAAGGTGGCAAGGGTAAAGCTTGCGGACGGCACTTTCACAAGCACCATGGAACATCCGCTGAAAAACCTTGGAGGTATCTTCTCTCCTGAACTGCTTGCCCGTCTGCTTTGTCTGAAATATGACTTCAGCATGCCTGAGAACAGACAGATAAGACTGCTTGCAAGAGAGGGTATCCACATAAGCAATACCACGCTGAACAGCTATATCCATAACGGAATCGCCAAACTAAGGGAGTTCATGGAAGATGTCTTCAAGGAGTTTGTACAGAGAGCTAATTACCTTATGGTTGATGAGACTACTGAGCTTGTTGGAGTGGAAACAAAGGAAGGTAAGGCTTACAGGAGAAAGTACTTATGGGCTTTCTTTGCCAAGCATATTAAGATGGTCTATTATCACTATAATAACGGCAGCAGGTCGTCCGATGCGGCAAAATCATTCCTGGAATATTTTATGGGAACCATATCCACTGACGGATATACGGTTTACAGGATGTTTGACGGAGACGACTCAAAGGTGCTTCATATAGGATGCTGGACGCATTGTAGAAGGTTGTGGGTTGATGCCCTGCCTTCAGACAGAACAGCGATGGACATAATAGATCCTATCGGTGAGATGTTCAGAAATGAAGACCTGTTCCGTATGATGAAACTCAGCGGTGAGCAGATTAAGGAAAGAAGGCTTAAGCTAACAGGACCGATTCTTGAACGTATCCATCATAAGGTGGTCATTATGATGCAGGATGCGAAGATTATGGCTAACGAACTGATGAGAAAGGCCGTGAACTATACGATAAACCAGTGGAAATCCTTGAGAAATATCCTCAAGGACGGTTCAGCAGAAATCTCGAACAACCTCTGTGAGCAAAGGATGAAACCTGTAAAGCTGCTGCTCAAGAACTGTATGAACGTTGGCAGTGAGGATGCGGCAGAAAACTCTGCATTCACCTTCTCTCTGATAGAAAGCTGTAAGTTGAACGGCATAGACCCTCAGAATTACCTGAAACACTTGTTTGAATGTATTCTTCATGGTAAGGACTGCGACAAGAAGCTCTTCTGCCATGTTTCTATAAACCGGAATGTTAAAACAAAAATATTTTCTTACGGGCATTTTTATTTTATCGGCTGAAAGACAGCCGATAAAATTGGCGTGGCGGAAATAGTATAGGTTACATTTCGGTTCCGTGACAATTCTGTTGGACTTCCTGTTTGATACGGTTGTAATTTGCCTGTATTTCTTCCTGCATCCGGTCGTTCCCGTCCCCGTCCCTGAAATCTATGATTTGGGGTAGCTTCTTGTAATGGCTGTTTCCCGCTTCACTTTCTCGTTATCCACCACAATTTCCGCATGGAATATTTTTTGCTCTATCCTTTCATCGAAATTGTCACTGACCGCACCCACAAACATACCCTGTGTTAAGTTGGATATTTTACTGGGTGGTATCAGGCTATCCATCTGCGTACTGATTGAGGTTGATTTGTCGTTTCGGTTGATAGTCATGCTTTGCCGTTTTTGAAGTACCTTTCCGAAACGGTCTGAAAGTGTTTTTGCCGTTTCAGAAACCACCTGACCGCTAAATATATTACCCACTGTGTTTTCGATAACTTTGCTTTCCTTATCCCCATAATCCCGGCGTAACTGGCTGAAATCCTGAAAGCCCAAACAGACCGCTACCTTGTTGCTTCTTGCCGTTGCTATCAGGTTATCCAGTCCCCGAAATAGATGGTCGGTAATTCATCTATGATTACGGACTTTTGAGTTGGTGTTTCTTGTTTATCAGCTTCACGATACGGGAATTATACAATCCCAAAGCACAGGAATAGATATTCTGACGGTCGGGATTGTTGCCTACCACCAATATTTTAGGTTCTTCCGGGTTGTTTATATCCAATGAAAAATCATCACCTGTCATTACCCAATATAAAGCCGGGCTTATCATACGGGAAAGCGGGATTTTAGCACTTGCAAGCTGCCCCTGTAACTGGTCTTGGGCATTACTTTCCCATGCGTCCATGAACGGTGAAAGGTAGTTTTCCAGTTCGGGATAACTGGTTAAAATAGTGAACGTATCGGCATATTTTTTGTTCAGGAACTCGATAGCGTGCGGAAATGTACAATACTTGCCACCCTGATAGATTTTCAAAAACCATATTATAGAAGCGAGCAGGATAATCGGGCTTTCCACAAAGAAATCTCCCTGCTTGGTTATCCAACTGCGGTTCAAATTTAACATGATTGTATAACTGGCTTCGTATGCGTCTGATATGTCCGTCATAAACGCCGGATTTATCGGATTGCATCGGTGACTTTTTCGTGGGTCGTCAAAGTTAATCATGTAGAATTTAGGCTTTAGCTTATACCCGTCTAAATGATTGATTAAGTGATTGTAAGCTATCTCTGAAAGGTCAGGAAATTTGTAGTCGTAAATATAAACAGCAAAGCCTTTTTCGATTTGTTGTTTTATGTAATTATTGACTATCGCATACGATTTTCCCGAACCAGGTGTGCCTAAAACCATGCTTGCCCTGAACGGGTTTACAACGTTTATCCACCCATCATTCCATTTCTTTTATAGTAGAAACGGGTAGGCAGGTTGATAGAATATTCGTTTTCTATCAATCGTGTTTCTTGTGCGAAACTTTCATTCTCCGTGTTAAACACATCGTCCATCAGGGTTGTTTTTCAGCAAACGTGAAATCCATACTCCAGCAGCCAACAATGAGAGATACCCGGCTGACATGGTAAAGATATACAAACTGTGTTGCCGCCAGTGGCAATGGCAGAACCAACAGCCACCAATTCAGGAAAAACAGGATAAAACCGATTATCAGGAATACATAAATCCTGTTCCATGTGATTTTTTCCTCTTTCACTCCTTTTGTACCCAAACAGGAAAGCGCAAGGAATACTACTGAAAAAAGTTTAGTATATAGGATATTAGAGAACAGCCCGGCGGTACGCTGGAAGTTCAGCAGGATTTTATCGACTACCCCGATATTGATACCCCATTCCCTGAACGACTGGTAACAAAACCAGTAAATGTTTATCACTACAAATAAAATACTGATTGCCCGCATAAAGTCCATGACCTTTGCAAGTCCTCTTAAATCATCTTCATTCTGCATAATTGAAATTTTTAGGATTACTAAATTCGTCTTTGTTTCTTCTTCTTTTTCTTCTTGGGTGGCGGAACTTGGCTGTTATCGGGCGGTGTATCATTCCCGCCGGATAACAGACCGAACAGTCCGGCAATGGCTTTGCCTGCATCCTCTGAAAGATACCCGGTAGGGTTATACTCCGGCGTGCGTTCCTGCGTTTCCTGTTTGCTGTTTCCCGTCAAAGTACGGGAGCCGGAAAACAGGTCGTTGAACACATTAGCTGAAAAGTCCTTTCCCAACCGAGAACCGTTCAAGACGGTACGGTTTTCGTGGTCGATGAATGTTACGCCGTATATCCTGCCTGTATCGTTCTGCCGGAAAAGTACATCTATGCCTTTCGCTTTCAAGTCTGTAACCAACTGTTCCCGGCTTCGGGCGGATTGCATCACTGCGCCGACTGTCCGGCGGGTACGCTCTTTCAGGTTCTTGTCCTGAATGTCCTTTGTGGATTTCTTGATGTGTCGTTGGATGGCTTCGTAACCTACCGACTTACCCAAAGAGGAAGATTTGAACGGGTTTCCCTGCTTTTCTCCTTTGTCATTGGTCGCCGAATAGACAATTCCGTTATAGGGTTTGCCGTTCACTCCCCCTTTCACTTCCTCCGCTTGTACATTATATATAGATAGCAGGGCTTTGTACTCCGTGAAACTTTGAAAGCGGTAACTGCGACAAGGGCTTTCACCGTATTGGATAACTGGTGCTTTACGTCCCCTGCCCGGTAGTCCACCTTTTTAAGTTCAGGGCGGTCGGCTGCCTGTTTCTTCTCTGCCGGATGCAGTCCATACTTCTGTTCCAGTTCACGGGTGATTTGCTTGCTGCGTACATGCTCGAAATTATCGTTTATCTTTTTGCCCGTATCATCTACCCGGATGGAAACGATATGTACATGGTGTCTTGCAATATCTTCGTGCTTGTAAACCATATACGGCTGATTGCCGTACCCCAGCTTATCCATATACTCTTTGGCAATATCCGCAAGCTGGCTATCGGAAAGCACATCGTCCGGGTGCGGGTTCAGGGAGATATGGATAATCGGTTTTTCCGTTTTCAGGTCGGCGGGCAGGTGCATATCAAAACATTCCATACATCGCCGGATGGTGAAATACCCATCCTCGCTCTCGAACATCCGGTTGCTTAAAAGTACCTTTCCCTGCTCTTCATCAACCTTGTTTTGGTTGTAGGAAAGCGCACCGAACAGGGAACTGCCTACACTTATCTTTGCAACCATCTTGTTTCAAATTCACGGGTCAGTTCAATAATTTGGCGGTTCAGGTCGGCAAGTTCCATCGTTGCCTTTTCCAGTTTATAGAGAAATGCGAGTGCTTTCTTCTCTGAAAAATTGGTATTGAGAGCCTTTACCACCTGATTATAATTCACGGCAATACCCTGAACTGGGAATATAAAGCGGTCAGCCGGGTATAATATTCGACTGCCGCCTTGTCTATTTTAATCACTTTGAACGGTTCGCCGAAGATACGGGCGGTGATAAAGTGCGCTTTCGTGCGCATACCGGACTGGTCGAACAATGCCAAAAAGCGGGCGTGGTCTATCGCATTGAAGCTGATAGAATACCGGAACACTGCCGGGTCTGCTTTGGGCTTTCGTCCTGCGCCACCCGGACGGGGCGCATTTTCATTTTTCTGTTTCATGCTACATTTCTTTAAAGGGTTACGACTTCGGAGTGACCCTATCCCGGCTTCGTCCGGGCAAGGCGTTCAAAGCTGCTGAAAGAATTTCAAGCTGCTTAGAACACACCTTGCTATTTGCCAGTGCAAATAAAATCCGCCTACGGACGGATTGGAGTTAGCGGATATTGGAACGCTGCCCGCGGCGGGGTTGGTTAGCCTGACCGATACCTTTCGGTTGCAAAGTAACGGGTATTAAAAATGCTGTGAAATAGCGGGTTATATGACAAATGAGGACAAATGGGGACATTTGAGGACACATCTCGAAACGGGTTATTTTTCTACGTTTATTTGTCCCGGATTTAAGAAAGAAAGCAATATGGATAGATGAAAATATAGCTTGAAAAGCGTGCGGAAAGAAAACGGTTTTGAAAACTTGAAAACAAGATTTCAAGATTGCAATCTTTCAAGAAAACAAGAAAGCAAACCGGATGGAATGATTGAAAGGAAACTGTCATTCAATCGGGAAAGCAAACTGTCTGCAAAGAAAACAAGCTGTCTTTGTGGAATGAATGAAAACAAAGAAGCAAGAAAGAAAACAATCTGTCTTTGCAGAAAGGAAACAATCATTCCGGCTTTCGAGCTTTCAACATGGCACGAAAGAAAACCATCCGTCAATCTGTATGGACGTAATGAAATAAAGATGTATCACAATAATTCAAAATGACAATGAAGAAAGAAACCTTGTATGTAGCTTCTCTACCAAAGGGCGGGGTCGGCAAACAACATTTACTGTCTTGGTGGCAAGTTACCTGTATTACCTGAAAGGGTATAACGTGGCGGTCGTGGATTGCGATTACCCGCAGCACAGTATCAGTGCCATGCGCAAAGGGATACCGAACAGGTGAACGGTGACGATTATTACAAACAGCTTGCTTTCAACCAGTTCAAAGCACTGGGAAAGAAAGCGTACCCTGTCCTTTGCAGTTCACCGGACGAAGCGATAAAAACGGCGGATGAATTTCTTGTGTCTGCGGGATGGAGTATGATGTAGTCTTTTTCGACCTGCCCGGAACGTGAACAGTGAGGGCGTTATCAACTCCCTTTCCGGGGTGGATTATATTTTCACCCCCATAGCCGCCGACCGGGTGGTATTGGAAAGCAGCCTTTCCTTTGCGGTGGCTATCCATAAACTGCTGGTTAAGAATGAAGCGTGCCGACTGAAAGGCTGCACCTGTTTTGGAATATGGTAGATGGACGGGAGAAAACAGACTTGTACACCCTGTATGAGCAGACCATTGGGGAACTGGAACTGCCCCTTATGAAAGTATTTATCCCCGACACCAAAAGATTAAAAAAGGAACTGGACGCACAGCGTAAAACCGTGTTCCGTTCCACGCTGTTCCCGGCGGACAAACGGCTGGTAAAGGGCAGCAATATGGAAGAACTGATAACCGAAATCGCATACCTTATAAAATTGTAACGATATGGCAAAGCTAAGTGGCGGGAAACCGCAAATAGACGAGGATTTTATGAAAGAGATTATTTCACAGGGCTTGCCCGTGAAGAAACAGGAAACACCAATGGTGGCAATACCAACGGAAGTGAAACTAAAGCGGAAACACCCGACATCCCGGCAAACATACCTGAACAAGAACCAAAACGGGAAACGGAAACGGCAAAGGATGAAAAGACGGTGAAAGAACCTGCCCGCCGGAAAAAGAATGCTCCGGGTGATTACCGGGAAACCTATTTCATGCGGGTGGACTTGACCGACCGACAACGTTATATGTCAGCCGTACCACCCACGAAAAGCTAATGAAGATAGTAACCGTTATCGGCGGGCGCAAGGCAACCGTGAGCAGCTATGTAGAAAATATCCTGCTCCGGCATTTCGACCAGTTTCAGGACGAGATAAACGAACTATACGAAAGCAAATTTGAAAAGCCGTTCTGATATGTTGAAATGGTTTATTATCGGAACGCTCCTGTATTACGCCGTTCTCTTATGGCGATACCGGGATAGCTTGGGAACATGGTTCACGGATAGGAAAAAGCAGCTGGAACAACCGGAAAGCAAAACGACTGTGAAAACCGGAAACGGTGATTCTCTTGTAGGTGCAAGCCGTTACCGGATGGGACAAATGAGGACAAGCGGGACATCTTAGGACACCTTTCAAAAGGGGGTGATAATGCTTCTATATTTGTCCCGCAAAGCGAGGAAACGGTAACGAAAACGCTTGATAACGAGCTGGCAGATGAAAAAAAAGCCGATACCCCGCAAGCGATTGAAACCGAGTTTGAGATGGAGTTTGAAACAGAAGATGCGGAAGAAACGGACATTTCGCCAGATGAAATTGAAGCGGAAGAAATCGCCTGTTACATGGGTGACGGTGAGCCGGAAATGGCGCAAGGTATCACGCTGGGGGAACTGGGTCAAATGGTACAGGTCATTCAGGTTAAGCAAGCGTCTGACACGGAAGAACGGCAAGCCGTTCAGACCATCTGCCGGACGGAAACAAACCTCTTTCATTCGCTGGTGGAACAGATTAACGGGGGCAGGTCACGGGTGGCGGAACTTTTACAAAAGCATGAGATACCCGTGCCTGCCATCGTCCCGGCTGCCGGAAGTAATGAAATGGCAGACTTTGACATGAACGATTTTCTTTAATGGTAAACTTTAAATAAGTAAGATGATGAAACAAAGAGATTACGGTTAAACAGACCTTTTAGAACATGGGGAACACTCCCCACAACCACAAAAATTCAATTATTAATCACTCCGCCGGGCGGACTATCCACCGTCCGGCAATTTAAAAATCAATATATTTATAATGAAAAAGAAAGTTCTCTTTTCGGCAGCCGTTCTTTTGGCTGCATCCTCCGCCTTTGCACAGGGTAACGGCATGGCGGGTATTACCGAAGCTACCAATATGGTAACCAGTTATTTCGACCCGGCGACAAAGTTAATTTACGCTATCGGTGCGGTGGTCGGCTTGATTGGCGGCGTGAAAGTGTATGGAAGTTCAGCAGTGGCGACCCTGACACCAGTAAAACGGCGGCTTCGTGGTTCGGTGCATGTATCTTCCTGATTGTGGCTGCCACCATCCTACGTTCATTCTTCCTCTAAAGAAATGAGCTATGGCAGACTATCCGATTAACAGGGGAATAGGTAAGCCAGTTGAATTTAAAGGGTTGAAAAGTCAATATCTTTTCATTTTTGCGGGCGGGCTGTTAGCCCTGTTCGTGCTTTTCATCATTATGTACATGGTGAGTATCAACCAGTGGGTGTGCATCATCTTCGGCGTTACTTCGGCAACGCTGCTGGTATGGCTCACATTCCGGTTAAACGAAAAGTACGGGACACACGGGTTGATGAAATTGTCCGCACGCAAAAGCCACCCTTTCCATATTATCAACCGAAAAACCATATCCCGATTATTCACTAAAAATCAGAAACAAGCATCGAAATGAGAAATATATTAAAAGCTACCACGCTGGAAAACAAGTTTCCACTGTTCACGGTGGAAAACGGGTGCATCGTTTCCAAAGATGCCGACATAACGGTGGCGTTCCGGGTGGAACTGCCCGAACTGTTCACCGTCACGGCAGCCGAATACGAAGCAATACATTCCGCTTGGAACAAGGCGGTAAAAGTGCTGCCCGATTATAGCATCGTACACAAACAGGACTGGTTCATCAAAGAGAACTATGCACCTGACATCCAAAAGGATGATTTGAGTTTCCTTTCCCGTTCCTTTGAACGCCATTTCAATGAACGACCGTTCTTGAACCATACCTGCTATTTGTTCCTGACGAAAACGACAAAGGAACGCAGCCGGATGCAGAGCAATTTTTCCACTCTTTGCCGGGGTTTCCTTGTACCAAAGAGATTAGGGACAGGGAAACGGTTACAAAGTTCCTCGAAGCGGTGGGACAGTTTGAAAGTATTATGAACGATAGCGGTTTCATTACCCTTACCCGTCTGACTTCGGACGAGATAACCGGGACAAAGGAAACGGCGGGTATCGTGGAAAAATACTTTTCACTCTCACAGACCGACACCACCACACTGAAAGATATTTCACTGGGTGCTGACGAAATGAAGATTGGCGATGATATTCTTTGCCTGCATACCCTTTCGGATGCGGAAGATATGCCGGGAAAAGTAGGCACAGATACCCGTTATGAAAGCTATCCACTGACCGGAGCGATTGCCGTTTGTCATTTGCTTCCCCGGTGGGTGTGCTGCTCTCCTGTAACCATATTTATAACCAGTATATCTTCATTGACGACCATACGGAGAACTTGAAACAGTTTGAAAAGATGGCTCGCAATATGCACTCCCTTTCCAAATACAGCCGTGCCAATCAGATAAACAAGGTTGGATAGAGGAATATTTGAACGAAGCCCATTCACAGGGGCTTATTTCCGTGCGATGCCATTGCAATATCATGCGTGGAGTGACGACCGGGACGAATTAAAGCACATTAAAAATGATGTGGGGTCACAGCTCGCACTTATGGAATGCAAGCCACGCCATAACACCACCGACACGCGACCCTGTTTTGGGCGGGAATACCCGGCAATCAGGCGGACTTTCCGGCGGAAGAAAGTTTCTATACATTCATCGAACAGGCTCTTTGTCTGTTCACCGAAGAAACGAACTACAAAAGTTCACTTTCTCCCTTTGGTATCAAGATGGTGGATAGGGTCACAGGAAAGCCGTTGCACATTGATATTTCAGATTTGCCCATGAAGCGGGGTATTATTACCAATCGTAACAAGTTCATACTTGGGCCGAGTGGTAGCGGCAAGTCATTCTTTACCAATCACATGGTACGCCAGTATTATGAACAAAATGCACACGTGCTGTTGGTCGATACTGGAAACAGTTACTTAGGTTTGTGTGAAATGATAAATAGGAAAACGCACGGGGAAGATGGGATTTACTTACCTATACCACAGAAAACCCGATAGCGTTCAATCCTTTCTATGTGGAAGATGGTGTATTTGATATTGAAAAGAAAGAGAGTATCAAACGCTTATCCTGACCCTGTGGAAAAGGGACGATGAAGCACCTACACGGGCGGAAGAAGTGGCTTTGTCGAACGCTGTTAGTTCCTATATCGGACTGATTACCAAAGACTGTTCCGTTACTCCCTGCTTCAATACGTTCTACGAGTATGTGAGGAATGACTACCGGGCGCACCTGCAAGAAAAGAACGTCCGGGAAAAGGATTTTGATATAGATAACTTCCTGAATGTATTAGAACCTTACTATAAAGGCGGCGAATACGATTACCTGTTGAACTCCGACAAAGAGCTTGATTTACTACATAAACGCTTCATTGTCTTGAGTTGGATAATATCAAAGACCACAAAATCCTGTTCCCGATTACTACGATTATCATCATGGAAGTATTTATTTCCAAAATGCGTAAACTAAAGGGTATCAGAAAATTAATATTGATAGAAGAAGCGTGGAAAGCGATTGCATCGGCGAATATGGCGGATTACATAAAATACCTTTACAAAACGGTTAGAAAGTATTTCGGCGAAGCGATTGTTGTTACCCAAGAGGTCGAAGATATTATTTCCTCACCCATTGTAAAAGAGAGTATTATAAACAATTCTGATTGTAAGATACTGCTCGACCAACGGAAATACCTGAATAAATTCGATAGCATACAGAACCTTTTGGGACTGACCGACAAGGAACGGTCACAGGTGCTTTCCATCAACCTTGCCAACCATCCCAACCGGAAATATAAGGAAGTTTGGATAGCTTGGGTGGTACACAATCCGCCGTATATGCCACAGAAGTGAGTTTGGAAGAATATTACACGTTCACAACGGAAGAAACGGAAAAGATGGAACTTTTCGCCTTGTCTGAAAAGTTGGGCGGCAACCTCGAACTGGCTATCAAACGGCTTGCCGAAAGCAAGCGCAATCCTGAAAAATAATCAATCAACAATTTAAAAATCAATCAGTATGAAACATTTAAAATTTTTGTTTCCGGTGCTGCTATGCACTTGTTACTGGGTTTTTCTTCCTGTAAGGAAACGAACGCCGACCGTCTTAGGGCGATGCGTGGCGACTGGAAAAGTGTAAAAAATCGTCCGGCATTTACCCTTTTTGAAGAAAACGGGCATTACCGGGTAACGACCTATCGAAAGACCTACTGGGGGACTGTCCAAACGGAAACCTATCAGATTTCAGAACAGGACGGAAACCTGTTCATCGAAACGGGGCTTTCCGTCTTGCTGACCTACGACAAAGAGAACGACCGGATTCTTCTTTCACCCGGTGGAGAATACAAACGGAGTAAACAACCAATAAAGAAATAAGCATATGAGAACAAAGATTATAATGCTGCTCGTAGTATGCAGCCTGTTTACCGGAAAGGTAAGCGCACAGTGGGTGGTGAGTGACCCCGGCAATTTTGGCGCAAGGGATTATCAATGCGTCAAAGAATATCGTGCAGACATCATCCACCGCACAGAATATGATAAAGAATTTTCAGGAACGGTAAAGATTTACCAACAAGGTAAGGAATACTATGACAGGCTTAAATCAGTGCATAACCTTGTCAAAGATGCCCGGAAAGTACAAAAGTCCATCCTGCTTATCGGGGAGATTTCAGATATATATGTGAACAGTTTTCAGAAGATGCTTTCGGATGAAAACTATACACCGGACGAACTTTCGGCGATTGCTACGGCTATACCCAACTGTTGCAGGAAAGTTCCGATGTGCTGGAAGAAATGAAAAGCGTGGTGAACATCAACGGGCTTTCCATGTCGGACAAGGAACGGATGGACGTAATCGACCGGACGTATAACGCCATCAGGAACTATCGGGACTTGGTGAGTTATTATACCCGCAAGAATATTTCCGTTTCCTACCTGCGGGCGAAAAAGAAAAAGGACACCGACCGGGTAATGGCTTTGTACGGCTCGGCGGATGAACGTTACTGGTAACTTCTAAAAATAAGTAGTATGTTATTAGCTATCGAATTTGATAACCTGCATCAAATTTTACGAAGTCTGTACACAGACATGATGCCGTTATGCGGGAACATGGCGGGGGTAGCCAAAGGAATAGCGGGACTGGGGGCTTTGTTCTATGTGGCTGCCAAAGTATGGCAGTCGCTCGCCAGTGCCGAACCGATAGACGTTTACCCGATTTTGCGTCCTTTTGTGATTGGCTTCTGTATTATGTTCTTCCCCACATTTGTACTGGGTACGATTAACAGCGTGATGTCACCCGTAGTCAAGGGGTGTAACAATATGCTCGAAACGCAGACTTTCGATATGAACGCCTACCGGGCGCAAAAGGACAAGCTGGAATATGAAGCGATGGTACGCAACCCGGAAACGGCTTACCTTGTTTCGGATGAAGCGTTTGACAAGCAGATAGACGAACTGGGGTGGTCTGCCAAAGATATTGCCACAATGGGCGGCATGTACATGGATAGGGCAGCCCACAATATCAAGCAGTCCGTCCGGAACTGGTTCAGGGAATTGTTGGAACTGCTCTTTCAATCGGCAGCCCTTGTGATAGACACTATCCGAACCTTTTTCCTTATCGTACTGGCGATATTGGGTCCGATAGCCTTTGCTATCAGCGTGTACGATGGCTTTCAGGCGACACTGACCCAATGGATAACAAGGTACATTTCCGTTTACCTGTGGCTGCCCGTTTCAGACCTGTTCAGTTCCATTCTTGCCCGAATACAGGTGCTTATGCTCCAAAAGGATATTCAGGAACTATCAGACCCCAATTTCATACCGGACGGAAGTAATAGTGTGTACATAATTTTCATGATAATCGGTATCATCGGTTACTTCACTATCCCCACCGTATCGAACTGGATTATTCAGGCGGGCGGAATGGGTAACATGAGCCGGAATATCAATAATTCAGCCAATAAGGTAGGCGGTGCTGCCGGGGCGGTAGCCGGAGCAGCAACCGGGAACGCTGGCGGCAGGGTCGGCGGTAAACTAATCAAAGGTAACCAATAAATAAAAATCAAGATGGAATTTAAAAGTTTAAAGAACATTGAAACCAGTTTCAAACAGATACGGTCTTTTTGGTATCGCGTTTTGTCGTTCATGTGTACCTGATAACGGGTTATGCCGTTTGGAACTCCTATACGTTTGCCGAAGCGCAACGGCAGAAGATTTACGTCTTGGATGGCGGTAAATCGTTGATGCTTGCGCTTTCGCAAGACCTGACACAAAACCGTCCGGTCGAAGCAAGGGAACACGTGAAGCGTTTTCACGAACTCTTTTTCACGTTATCACCCGATAAGAACGCTATCGAAAGCAATATCAAACGGTCGCTGTTCCTTGCTGACAAGAGCGCATTTAATTATTACCGTGACCTCTCGGAGAAAGGGTATTACAACCGTATCACTGTGACGTGCTAAGTTGTGTATGTGATTGTTCAACTGGCTATTACAAGAAAGTAATAATCTGATTGAACCTGCTGTTTCGTCAGCAGTAGCCTACGGCAGGTGCA
>ENA-OQIM01000312-OQIM01000312.1-human-gut-metagenome-genome-assembly--contig:-NODE-312-length-17859-cov-3.262463_pt1 | contig 17859 bp, 18 predicted proteins | sample MGYA00242579_ERZ504744 | MGnify/ENA primary metagenome ERZ504744 (study PRJEB26092, sample SAMD00036441) | human gut metagenome | host: Homo sapiens | study: EMG produced TPA metagenomics assembly of...
AAATCGACCTGAACGACGCAACCCCGTCCCACGACCAAACAATCCGTATGCGAAAGTTCTTTGAGGAGGGCAAGCTCACAACCGAAGCAATCCAAGCGATTATGTCGGAGGAAAACCAAACCAAAGGGAGAAAATTGTTTTGAGGGGCGATAGGGTTCGACAGCTTATCCCGAAGAATATTCCCATAAGCCAAACGGAGGATTTTGTGTGCAAGGCATTGGAGCATTACAACAAGTTCTTGCGTAATCGTGCAGAGCGTGACAGCAGATAGCCTGTTTTACAGTTCCCCTTTCTCACACTCTAACCCCTTAGTTATACTTTTACCTACCGAAAATGATATATACTATCTCACTTGAATATAACTATCTCAAAGTATATGTCTATCTCTAAGGGGGAATCGCACAGTATGAACGGACTGGAGGTGTATGGTAAAATGAAAAATTAACGAAAAATCCGCATTTGTTTTTCGGCAGGTAAATTCTGCCGTAAGAAAAAATCCACAAAGGCACATCGTAGCGATACGGTGTGTTTTCAATTTTTACAGGAGGAAACGCAATGATAAAGTCAAAATTCAAAAGAGTCACATCGCTTTTCTTGGCGACCCTTATGTGTGTGACCACTTTTGCAGGCATTGGCTCGACAACAGCATATGCTGCTTCGGGAGAAAAAGCCGATGTTTATATGGTCGATTTCCCTCGTGATGGCGATGCTAATTACGATGGGGTATGGGGACATAGCAATTTGACCTTGAAAAATGGTTGGCATACCGGACGTTCCAATTTTACCAATCTTAAGGCTATTGGCTCATACTCAGGCAATGTTGCTTATTGTATTGAGCCGGGAATTTCGCTCAAGGTCGGTCAGACAATGAATAAGTATGACGAAAATTATTTTAATAACCTTGCAGCCAATGGGGTTATTTCCGGAGATGAAATCCGTCTTTTCGTTGGTCGTATTTTACAGTATGGCTATCGTGGGACAATCTCGACTTCTTGGAGGTCACAGAATGAAGCGGCAGCAAACAGCATTGCACAGGCTTATGCTACACAGCTTCTTATCTGGGAAACTGTTATCGGAGAGCGTGATGCAAACTTCAATCATGTAGCAGCCAGTGGTTGCAGTAATGTGAAAGATGTCATCAATGCAAAGCATCCGCTCCGCAATAAGATTTTCAGTTATTACAACAGTATGGTGCAGAGTGTACAGAACCATGCGACCATACCGAGCTTTTGTAATAAATCATCCGGTTCGGCAAAGACAATAGAACTTGAGTGGAACGGAAGCAAGTACACCACTACCCTGACAGACTCAAACAATGTGCTGTCCAAATATAATTTTAAGGCAAGTATCAGTGGAGTAAGTTTTTCAGTGAATGGTAACAAACTTACTGTTTCTATGGATACTGCACCGAGTAAGGAATTTACGATTACCGCAACCAAGAAAAATGCAGTCCGCAGAGGTGTGGTTGTATGGTCAGAGGGTAAACACGGTCGGAACTCCAGTGTGCAGGATGTTGTCAGCTATGCTCAGGAAGTAAGCGACAGTATCAACGGTTATGTGAAGATGAAAGTCAGCTATGGTTCTTGTCAGATTGTAAAGACCAGTGAGGACGGAAAAGTTGACGGTATTAACTTCACGATTACTGGAAACGGTATCAATCAGACAGTTACAACAGCCAATGGCGGTAAGTTCCAGATTGATAACCTTATGCCGGGTATCTATACCGTAACCGAGCAGGCATATGATAAGTATGAGCCGCAGGAAACACATAGAGTTACTGTTGTAGCAGGGCAGGTTGCAAAGGTCACTTTCAATAACAAATTGAAGCGTGGCGACCTTCAGGTAGTGAAGTCCTCAGAAGATAACCTTGTTGAAGGTGTGAAGTTCCATCTTTACGGTACTTCTCTTTCCGGTGATGCTGTTGACCAGTATGCAGTTACAGACAAAAACGGTGTGGCAACTTTCAAAGATGTGCTTATCAGTGGTTCTGAACCATATACCCTTGAAGAAGTAGACACGGCTATCCGTTATGTTGTGCCAAAAAATCAGACTGCACCAGTGAAGTGGAAAGAAGTAACCACAAGAAACTTCAATAACATTTTGAAGAAGTTTACTGTAACAGTAACAAAGAGCGACGTTGAGAAAGGCGAAGCACAGGGCAATGCCAAACTTTCGGGAGCAGTTTACGGTATCTATAAGGGCGAAACTCTTGTAGATAAGTATGTTACTGATGAAAATGGTCAGTTCACTACCAAAGAATATGTTTGTGATACCGACTGGACAATCCGAGAAATTACACCGAGTGAAGGCTATCTCCTTGATAAGACCATTCACAAGGTAGGTGCAGACCCGAAACTTTATGAGGTGGAACACAACCTTACTTCCAATGATGTACCGAGCAGGTAATCAAAGGCAATGTGGCTATCATTAAACACACTGATGATGGAGAAACAAAGATTGAAACACCTGAAAAGGGTGCTTCCTTTGAGATTTACCTGAAATCTGCCGGAAGCTATGATGCAGCCAATAAAGACGAGAGAGATACTATCGTATGCGATGAAAATGGCTTCGGTCAGACAAAAGATATGCCGTATGGTATTTATACCGTACACCAGACTTCCGGTTGGGAAGGCAGAGAGATGATGGACGATTTTGATGTGTTCATTTCACAGAACGCACAGACCTACCGTTATCTTATCAATAACCGTAACTTTGAGAGCTTTGTCAATGTAGTCAAGGTGGACGCAGAAAGCGGAAAGAGTATTCCGTATGCAGGAGCAGGATTTAAGATTTACGACCCACAGGGCAATCAGGTCAAAATGACCTTTACTTATCCGACACCGACCACGATTGATGTGTTCTATACCGACGCAAATGGTTCTCTTGTAACACCTGAGAAATTAGATTACGGCAAGGGATATTCCATCGTAGAGGTACAAGCTCCATACGGATATGTACTTGATGATACTCCGGTATATTTTGATATTACCGAAGAAAATTCCACAGAGGAAGGCGGCATAACTGTTGTGAAGTCAATAAGCCGAATATGGCACAGAAGGTACTATCACGGTTGAAAAGACCGGAGAAGTATTTAGTGGTGTCAATGTAAGTGGTTCTGAGGACAGTGATGTTATTTATCAGCCTGTTTATGAAGTGGCAGGACTTGAGGGTGCAGTTTATGAAGTCCGTGCTGCGGAAGATATTAGTACACCGGACGGTACACTCCGCTATTCAAAGGGCGAAGTGGTAGATACTATCACAACAAGCTCCGATGGATTTGTTAAGAGCAAAGAACTTTATCTCGGAAAATACGAGGTCAAGGAAATTACCGCACCTTACGGAATGGTAGTCAGTGGAGAAACACATACGGTTGAGCTTACTTATGCAGGTCAGAATATCTCTGTTACCGAAACTTCCACATCATTCTATAACGAAAGACAGAAGTCAGGTAAGCCTTGCAAAAGCCATTGAAAAGGATAAGATATTTGGTATTGGCGACAACGGAGAAATCAAAAATATCAGCTTTGGTCTTTATGCCGCAGAAGATATTGTATCTGCAAGCGGTACCATTATTCCGGCTGATGGACTGATTGAGATTGTCAGCGTAAATGAAAATGGAACTGCTGTTATGAAGTCAGACCTTCCGTTTGGCAAATACTATGTCAAAGAGATTGCAACCGATGAGCATTATATTCTCTCTGATACGAAGTATCCTGTTGTATTTGAATACGCAGGTCAGGATACCGCAACGGTTGAAATCAAAGTGAATGACGGAAAAGAAATCAAGAATGAACTTATCTATGGTTCTGTATCAGGTAAGAAGATTGACGAGAATGGAGAAGCACTTGAGGGTGCTGTTATCGGTATCTTCAAAGCCGAAGAAACAGAATTTACAAAGGATACGGCACTTATGATGACTACCTCTGCAAAAGACGGTAGTTTTTCTTTTGCAAAAGTTCCTTATGGCAAATGGATTGTAAGAGAAATCGAGCAGCCAAAGGGATTTGTTCTTGATGAAAAAGCGTATGAGGTCAATATCAGCAAAGCCGAGCAGGTAGTTGAAATTGAGATTGTCAATGAGTATGTTCACGGCAATATCAGACTCACGAAGATGGACGCTGAATATCCAGATAACAAACTTACGGGTGCAACCTTTGAGGTATATAAGGACACCAATGAGAACGGAAAGATTGATGATGGCGATGAACTTATCGGAAATCTTGAAGAAACCGAAACCGGAATTTATGAGATGAAAGAGCTGCTTTACGGAAAATATATTGTCCGTGAAACAAAAGCACCGGAGGGCTTCCTGCTTGATAAGGGAGAATACTCTGTTTTCATTGAGAAAGACGAAACAACTTATTCCGTTGAGAATAAGGCTGGTGTTGGATTTATCAATGAAGCTATGCGTGGAACACTGAAAATCGTCAAGACATCTTCAGATGGTAAGGTTAAAGGTTTTGCGTTCAGAGTAACCGGAGCAAACGGTTATGATATGACATTTGAAACAGATAAGAACGGCGAAATCGTGATTGAGGGACTTCGTATTGGCGAATATACCGTATCCGAAGTGGCAAACAATGCCTCTGCCACATATATCACACCTGCCGACCAGAATGTTACTATCAAACTTGATGAAACAGCCGTTGTAAAAATGCACAATGAGTTGAGGGATACTCCGAAAACAGGAGATGATACCAATATGAAACTTTGGTATGTCCTTGCCGGACTTTCTGCTGTCGGTATCTCTGTAACGTCTGTTGTTGCACACAAAAAGAAGAAAAAGGAGGGTAACGAGTAATGGAAGCAAAGACAATTATCGCTATCGCATTAGTTGCCGTTATTGTCGGCGGCTTTATCTTTCTTCAGGTTAAAAACCGTAAGAAGTAAGTAATAAGCGAACATTAACCAGTCGGGGCAGAGCGTAAAAAACTCTGTCCCTTTAATTTTGGGAGGAACATTATGAAACAACAGAAAACGGTGGAGAGCCGAGTGCTTGAAATCTTAAAGGAATGTCCAATGTCGAGGTATGATGATATGCTTCTTATTCTGCATTATTACAATCGGTACGGATATATACCTGCCGGAAATCTTCCGCTTGAGGATATTGTATTTAATTATCGAGCATACGGACTTCCTTGTTTTGAAACCATACGCAGGGCAAGGCAGAGAGTACAGTCCCTTTTTCCTGAGTATTCACGTAATCCGCAGAAAGAAGAACAGAGCGGCAGTATTTCTATTGTAATCAACATTAACTAAGGAGGTATTTTCGTGAAAGACAAAGTAACTTTTCAGAATAAGGTCAAGGTGCTGAATAAACTCTTTGACTCCGGTTGTGATACGGAGAAAAAGTTGCAGCAGCTTGATATGGAAGCAATCCTGAAAATCCCGAATATCACGATTCCTGATATGGGTGTGATTATGGAGCTTCAGAAGAATACAAAGTCCGGTAAACTCTTTTCATATTTGGGCGGCGGTTCTGATGAAGCAACAAAAATGAGAGGTAAGGAAAATGAAGCAACAGGAGAATAGAGCAGAGCCGCAGGAAAAGCAAATTCGATTTATAGACAGTCATTACAATTGAAAATTCTATATTCCCGATGGTGGAAAAATCAGGATTACTTTTCGTGATGGACACACAGCAGACAGAGTGTGCAAGTATATTGATGACTACCATTTGTACGTCGGAAATTGCTGCTATCATATATGCGAGTTTGCTGAAAAAATGGAGCTTAGTGGAAGCAAAGTTGAACCTATCAATCAATCCGAACCGTCAAAAAACAAGACCAGAAACAGAGAAAAACAGCGATAAGGAGGTGCAAGAGTAATGGCACGAAAATATGACCTTATTTCTGAGCTTTACAACCGCACCTGCAAAACGGTTGTGTCAAATCCTCAGAACTGGCAGGCATTCTTAGCTTCGGCTTGCCGAATTATAAGTTACGTTATGACGAACAGCTTCTTGTATATGCACAGCGACCTGATGCAACAGCGGTTCTTGAGATAGAGCAGTGGAACAAAATTTTTGGCAGATGGGTCAACCGAGGTGCAAGAGGTATTGCTGTTTTTGCTGATGAAAACCGTTCACGGCAAAGACTGACACATTACTTTGACATTTCAGATACTCACGAAAGCAGATATTCAAGAACAGTCCCGATTTGGGATATGCGTCAGGAATACGAAGCTGATGTGATTGAAACATTGGAAAGCACTTTCGGAGAGATTGAGAATAAGAGCAGTCTTGCCGAAGCAATTATGGGAGCAGCAAGAAATGCGGCAGAGGATAATATCCCTGATTATCTGCAAGACCTTTACTATGCAACCGAGGGCAGTTCCTTTGAGGAAGTGGAAGAGGATATTGTAGCTTCCATTTATAAAAATGTTGTAGCAAACAGTGTGGCATATATGATGATGTCAAGGCTTGGCATCGATACGGATGGTTATTTTGAACTTGATGATTTCAGAGATGTTACCAATTTCAATACGCAGGAAACACTCAATGCACTTGGATTTGCTACCAGTGATATTGCAGAAATGGGATTGACGGAAGTATCTAAAACAATTACTGCACTCAACCGTCAAAATCGCATAATTGTCGGTCAGGACAGAAATGAATACAATAAGGTTGAAAATAACGACGAAAGGAGTTTGGACAATGAACGAACTGACCTACACGATGGTGGGCGATTACAGCCTTCCGAACCTGAAACTTCCACAGCAGCCGGAAGTGACGTTGGGCAGATACGCTCAGATGAGGAGAGAGTTTCTGAAGGAACATCACAGAGTCCTTTACTACAATCTCCTGACGAGGGGCGAACTGACACAGCACTTGGCGGAAGTGGAACAGAGAGCCAGCAAGATGGAGGAAACAATTCTGAGCCAGATGGCACAGAAAGAGGGAGTGACCGAACAGATGAAAGCGGAGGATATGATGAAATGGGTTCGTCTGATGAACTCCCTTCGCAATTCGGCACAGGAAATCGTGAAAGCGGAAGTGATATTCGCTTAGAGTATTACGACAGAACGCACGAGGATAAAAGCCTTCCGTTCTTTGGGCGTGATGAAGTAATCAATGAAATTCTCAGAACGACACCACATTTGTCAGCAAGTCTGGAAGAAATCAAAGATTATTATGAACGTAATCCTGATAACAAAGACCGCACAGAGTATATAAAGAGTATTTTCAATAATGATTATACCGAACTTACTTTAGAGGACGGCAGGACAGTAGGTACAAGACCTTTGAAAACGTTCTGCATTTGTGGGAGGGCAAATACGACAGCAGAACCGCTCAGAGCTTTTATGATTGGGCTGTTATTGCCCGACACTTTGAAGCTATGCGATTACTGGGAGAATTAAGTGACAGCATAAAACCATTACCGTCAATGGACGGTCAGATGACATTCATATTAGACGGTCGGGCAGAGGAAAAGAAAACCTCTGCCTTTGTTTTTTCTCAGGAGATTATCGACGCTGTTCTTGCGAATGGAGCGGATTTTCTGAGGGGAAAATGCGTATCTATGAGCAGTTTGAAAAAAGTCTTTCTGCAAAAGAAAATGCCGACTTCTTGAAAAATGAATACGGTTGGGGCGGTTCTTATCCCGTTATAATCGGGGCAGGCATTGATGAGAGTCACGACGGAAAAGGTATTACGATTACGAAAGGCATCGGTAAAGAGAAGCCACATATCACGCTTTCGTGGTCGCAGGTGGAGAAACGTATCGGGGAACTTATCCGAATGGACAGATACTTAAATCCAAAGGAAAAAGAACGCTATCCTCAGTGGCTTGAAAGTCAAGAGGAACGCAGAGCCAAAATCGAGGAAACGAAAAGAAACCGAGAGATACTCTCTAATGCACCGCCGGAGCAGGAGGTCGAACCAGCCGAAAAAGAACCTGAAGAAGCAGAAATATCGCAAGATGTGAAATATGAATATCATCTTGGCGATAAGGTGTATATCGGTGCTTCTGAGTACGAAATTTTATCTGTTGATGATGAGAGAGTAATGCTCTATGACTATGATATGCCACTGTTCAATAAGGAATTTTCACGCACAGAGTTTGACAGAAAAGTGCGTGAGAATCCGATGAATGAGCATTTGATTGTAAAGGAAGAACCTGCCGAAGAAAGAAATGAAAAAGAGCCTGAGACGGTAGTTCCCGTTTGGGAGCAGAAGAAAAAAGTCAAAGGTTTTGACTTGCATCCTGATGTGTCTATGGCAGAACGTCACACCTTTAATCTCAGAGAAAATGAGGTTGAAACAGTTGGTAAAAAGGAACGCTTCCGCAGAAATATTATGGCGATACAGCTTCTTAAAAAATGTCAGGAAGAAAACAGATTTGCCACTCCTGAAGAACAGATTATCTTATCAAAGTATGTCGGTTGGGGTGGGCTTTCAGAAGCCTTTGATGAAAATAATTCAGCGTGGGCAACTGAATATCTGGAACTTTCTTCGGTATTAACACCGGAGGAATATGCTTCGGCAAGAGAAAGCACATTGACTGCGTTCTACACGCCGCCTGAAGTTATCACAGCCATTTATAAGGCAATGGAGCAAATGGGCTTTAAGGAAGGCAACTTGTTAGAGCCGTCCTGCGGTATTGGTAATTTCATCGGTATGCTGCCGGACGCAATGCAGAACAGTAAGATTTACGGTGTGGAACTTGATACGATTTCCGCAGGGATTGCACAGCAGCTTTATCAGAAAACAACCATTGCGGCACAAGGATTTGAAGAAACAAATCTGCCGGACAGCTTCTTTGATGGAGTGGTAGGAAATGTGCCTTTTGGAGATTTTAAGGTATCAGATAAAAGATACGACAAGCATAAGTTCCTGATACACGATTACTTTTTTGCGAAATCCCTTGATAAGTTAAGACCCGGCGGTGTGATGGCTCTTGTAACGAGCAAAGGCACAATGGATAAGGAAACTTTAGCAGTACGAAAGTATATTGCACAGAGAGCAGAGCTTCTTGGAGCAATCCGATTGCCGAATAATACCTTTAAGGGTAATGCAGGAACGGAAGTCGTTTCGGATATTCTTATCCTGCAAAAGCGTGACAGACTGATAGATATTGAGCCGGATTGGATTCATCTTGATACCGATGAGAACGGAATTAAGATGAACTCTTATTTTGTGCAGCACCCCGAAATGATACTTGGAGAAATGAAGATGGTATCGGGGCGTTTCGGTATGGAAGCAACTTGTGTACCGTATGAAAAATGCAGACCTTGCAGCACAGCTTGATGATGCAGTAGCAAATATTCACGGAGAAATCACAGAATATGAAACTGAGGAAGAACTGGAGGAGGAAGATAATTCTATTCCGGCAGACCCGACAGTGAGAAACTTTTCCTATACGGTGGTAGACGATAAAATCTATTATCGTGAAAATTCCCGTATGACTCCGGTGGAAGTGTCGGCAACCGCAGAGAACCGAATTAAGGGTATGATTGCTATTAGAAATTCCGTCAGAACGCTGATTGAATTGCAGACAGAAGATTACCCTGACAGCGAAATCAAAGCGGAGCAGGAGCGATTAAACAGACTTTATGATACCTTTTCAGGTAAGTACGGACTCATTAACAGCCGTGCAAATACTTCTGCTTTTTCGCAGGACAGTTCATTCTCTTTGCTTTCCGCATTGGAGATAATCGGAGAGGACGGAGAACTGGAACGTAAGGCTGATATGTTTTCTAAGAGGACAATTAAGCCGCATACTCCGGTTACTTCTGTTGATACGGCAAGCGAAGCGTTGGCGGTATCTCTTGGAGAAAAAGCCACGATTGATATGGACTATATGATGGAGCTTTCCGGTAAATCGGAGAATGAAATCTTTGAGGACTTAAAGGGTGTTATCTTCCTAAACCCGCTTTATGAGTATGGAAATTCTTACGAACCGAAGTATCTAACGGCTGATGAATACCTTTCCGGTAATGTCAGAGAGAAGCTGAGGATTGCAAAAAAAATCGGCAGAACTCTATCCGGAAGATATAAGGTCAATGTAGAAGCACTTCAAAAGGTGCAGCCGAAAGACCTGACTGCAAGTGAAATTTCCGTGCGACTTGGTGCAACTTGGCTGCCACCGGACGATGTGCAGGAGTTTATCTTTCATTTGCTTGAAACACCACGCTATGCACAGTGGAATATCAAAGTTCACTTCTCTCCATTTACGAGTGAGTGGAATATTGAGGGCAAATCCTATGACAAAGGAAATGTAAGGGCATATAACACTTACGGAACTTCCCGCATCAATGCCTATAAGATTATTGAGGAAACGCTGAATTTAAAAGATGTGCGTATCTTTGATTATATCGAAGATGATGAGGGAAAGAAAAAGGCTGTCCTAAATAAAAAGGAAACAGCGATTGCTCAGTCGAAGCAGGAAATGATTAAGCAGGAATTTCAGGACTGGATATGGTCTGACCCTGAACGAAGGGAAAGGCTTTGCAAATCTTACAATGAGAAATTCAATAGCGTCAGACCTCGTGAGTATGATGGAAGTCATATCATCTTCAATGGTATGAATCCTGAAATTGAACTCAGGGAACATCAGAAAAATGCGGTTGCTCATATCCTTTACGGAGGAAATACACTTCTTGCACACGCAGTCGGAGCAGGAAAAACTTTTGAAATGGTGGCGGCAGCACAGGAGTCGAAAAGGCTTGGGCTTTGTAACAAGTCACTGTTTGTTGTACCAAATCACTTGACCGAACAATGGGCGGCTGAGTATTTGCAGCTCTATCCGGCTGCGAATATTCTTGTCGCAACAAAGAAAGATTTTGAAACCAAGAACCGTAAAAAGTTCTGCGGCAGGATTGCAACTGGAGATTATGACGCAGTTATCATCGGACATTCACAGTTTGAAAAAATCCCGATGTCCATTGAAAGACAGAGGGCAATCTTAGAACAGCAGCTTGAGGAGATAACCGGAGGAATTGCGGAACTCAAGCGAAACCGAGGGGAAAACTTCTCCATAAAGCAGCTTGAAAAGTCAAAGAAATCTATCAGGCAGAAACTTGATAAACTCAATGACCAGACGAAAAAAGATGATGTTGTAACCTTTGAGGAACTTGGTGTAGACAGGCTTTTTTGTTGATGAAAGCCATTATTACAAGAACCTTTATCTTTATACAAAAATGCGTAATGTGGGCGGTATCGCACAGACGGAAGCACAGAAATCTTCCGACCTCTTTATGAAGTGCCGTTACCTTGACGAGATTACCGGAGGGCGAGGAACCGTGTTCGCAACGGGTACACCTATCTCAAACAGTATGGTGGAACTCTATACGATACAGCGATATTTGCAGTACAACACGCTTGTGAAAAATGGGTTGCAGCACTTTGATGCCTGGGCTTCCACTTTCGGAGAAACCATTACGGCAGTGGAACTTACACCGGAAGGAACGGGATACAGAGCAAAGACAAGGTTCGCAAAATTCTATAACCTGCCTGAACTAATGGCGATGTTCAAGGAGATAGCGGACATTAAAACAGCAGATATGTTGAACCTGCCAGTACCGGAAGCAAAGTACCATAACATTGCAGTAAAGCCGTCGGAAATACAGAAGGAAATGGTTGCTTCCCTTGCAGAGAGAGCCGAGCAGGTGCGTGGCGGCGGTGTGGATTCAAGCGTAGATAATATGCTGAAAATCACGAATGATGGAAGAAAACTGGCTCTTGACCAGCGTATGCTAAATGATATGCTGCCTGATTTTGAGGGCAGTAAAATCAATGCCTGCGTCGATAACATCTATCGGATATGGAAAGAAAATGCCGACAAGAAATCGGCACAGCTTGTGTTCTGTGACCTTTCCACGCCGAAGAATGACGGAACATTTTTCCGTCTATAACGACATTAGGAAAAAGCTGATTGAGAGAGGTATTCCTGAAAGTGAAGTAAAATTTATACACGAAGCCGACACGGATATGAAGAAAAAAGAACTGTTCCAAAAGACCCGCAAGGGAGAAGTCAGGGTGCTTCTTGGCTCTACTCAGAAGATGGGAGCAGGAACGAATGTGCAAGACAAACTTATCGCACTTCACGATGTGGATTGTCCGTGGCGACCTTCAGATTTGGAGCAGCGTTCCGGTAGAATTGTCCGTCAGGGCAATGAAAATCCGCAGGTAGATATTTACCGCTATGTAACAGAGCAGACCTTTGATGCATACCTCTATCAGCTTGTGGAAGGTAAGCAGAAGTTCGCAAGTCAGATTATGACGAGCAAATCTCCGGTCAGGTCGGCAGAGGATATTGATGAAACCGCACTGTCCTATGCAGAGATAAAAATGCTTGCAACAGGTAATCCATATATCAAAGAAAAGATGGACTTAGACATTCAGGTGCAGAAGCTAAAGATGTTAAAATCCAATTTCTTATCGGAGAAATACGGACTGGAGGATAAGGTCATCAAGTTCTACCCACAACAGATTGCTTACTTGAAATCCCGTGTAGAGGGACTTACAAAAGATGTTGAAACAGCAAAATTACACCCGAAACCGATAGACGAGCAGCCGCTTGGAATGATGGTATCGGGTGTTTCTTATTCCGAAAAAGCCGAAGCAGGTCAGGCAATCATCAATGCCTGCAAGTCAATGAACAGTCCCGATGCGATACCACTTGGCGAGTACCGTGGCTTTCAAATGGAACTGTATTTTGATACGGTGCAGCGTAATTATGTTGTGAAGCTGAAAGGCGAAACGAGCAGAGATATACCGCTTGGCGACGATGCTCACGGTAATATCGTGAGAATAGATAACGGCATTGAACGCTTCGAAGAAACACTTGCTGATACGAAAAACAGTCTTGAAAATACGGAAAAGCAGTTTGAAACAGCGAAGCAGGAAATCGAAAAGCCGTTTGCAAAGGAGGAAGAATTGAGGCAAAAACTGCCCGACTTGATGAGCTGAATATCCTGCTCAATATGGATAAAAAGGAAAATGAGATTGTCGGCGGAGAGCCTGATGAGGGCGAAGCAGTCGGCGGCAGAAAGGAGAAATCGTATGAGAGATAAACAGGAAGGCGGTGGTCGATATGCCATTTATCGCACCTGAGTTAATCATTCAGGCGAAGCAAATGGACTTATTAACCTACCTGAAAAATTATGAACCGTATGAGCTAGTTAAGTTTTCAGGTAACACCTATTGCACCAGAACCCACGACAGTTTGAAGATTTCAAACGGGAAATGGATATGGTGGTCGAGAGGTATCGGCGGCAGGAGTGCTTTGGATTATCTGATTAAGGTCAAAGGTTGCAGCTTCCTTGAAGCGGTGGAAACCATTATCGGACACACGGCGATTCAGGCTCCGGTCTATGAAAAGCCACAGCCAAAAGAGGAAAATAAACCGCTTCTTCTCCCTGAAAAATGTGCTTCCAACAGAGTGGTTACAGAGTATCTTTTCGGGAGAGGAATAGATTTTGAAATCATCAATTACTGTATCTCTAATGACCTTATCTTTGAGAGCCTGCCGTATCACAATGTTGTGTTTGTAGGCTATGACGAGAAGAAAGAACCGAAATATGCAGCCTACCGTTCCACGAATAAGCGTAGGATTATGGGCGATTGCAGTGGCAGTAAAAAAGATTATTCTTTTCGGCTTGGTAAGGAAAACTTGGAGGAAGTACACCTCTTTGAGTGTGCCATTGACTTGTTATCCTATGCCACGCTTGCGAAGCTGAACGGGCAGAATTGGAAAGAAATGAGCTTTGTTTCGCTGTCTGGTGTGTATTCTCCGGCAAAGAAAATTGAGGACAGTAAAGTGCCGATTGCACTGGAAAAGTATCTTGGCAGTAATCCATCTGTCAGGAAAATCCGTATCCATTTTGACAATGATATAGCGGGCAGAAAGGCAGCACAGACCTTAAAAAACATTCTGCCAGATAAGTATGAAATCGTTGATGAGCCACCAAAAGCAGGTAAGGACTTCAACGATTTTCTTTGTATGCGGATGGGAATTTACAATAAAAAAACACACGAAAGGAATGAAGAACGATGAATGATTCTAAGATTAAAGTTCTCTTGGTAGAACCGGAAAAGTACCCGAAGGAAATTGTAATTGATGACAGTCTGGAAGCAATGCAGGAGGTTGTCGGAGGGATATTGAGGAATATATGCCCTTTGATGATGACGTTGCAATCATCTGTAATGAGGAAGGAAAGATGAGAGGACTTCCGCTTAATCGTGCAGTTTATGTGCAGGACAACGATAAGAAAGAGATGGTTGATATTATCTGCGGCAAGTTCTTTATCTGTTATGCACCGCCTGAGAGTGAGAGCTTTCAGAGCTTGCCGGACGATATGATGAAGAAGTATAAGGAACAGTTCAAGTATCCTGAACGCTTTTCTAAGGAAGTGGGCGGCAATATCGTGGCTGAACCTTTTAAGCCGAAATCAAAGGATTATGAGAGATAGTAGCCTGAGAACGGGGCAACCCGGAGGAGATGTTTATTCTTAGCGAGCAGACCATTTGGATAAACACAGTTTCCCAAACGGTAAAAGGCTCGTTAGGGGTTGCCCCTAATACCCCGCGAGAAAGGAGAACTTGATTTGAGAGAGTTATTACTTATCGCCGCCGGAACACTGTTCGGCAGTTGTCTTGGCGTTACGATGATGTGCTTATTCCAGATTAACAAAGATTGCAGAATAAAGAGAAAGGAAGATACCGATTATGAGAAAGAGAAACATTCAGAAGATTGTACGCTTTAACCGCAAGGAAGCACAGGACTTGGCAGCAAAGGCAAAGAAGGCTTGTCTTTCCGAAGCCGGACTTATCCGTTTACTTATCAGAGGTTACGAGCCGAAAGAGAAACCCGATGACCGCTTCTATGATGTGATGAGGAACTTTCCTCTATCGGTAATAACATCAATCAGCTTGCGGCTAAAGCAAATAGCTTGGTTTCATTGACGCACCTATGCTGAAGAATGAAGCTGCGAAGTGGAATAAGTTCCAGTCAGAGATTGAGAGGACATATCTTCGTCCAAATCAGAGCGAAATGAAATGGCAGTAACAAAGTTGTGGTCGGTAACAGAAAGGCTCGGTCAGGTCATTGACTATGCGACCAATCCGGAAAAGACTTCTGCAAAAATCAAAAGGGAGTTTTCGCCGGAACAGTATCAGGCTCTTGCAGATGTTATTGCTTATGCAAAGGACGAGGAAAAAACAGAGCGTGAGTTCTATGTTGAGGGTATCAACTGTAATGTAGCGATTGCCCGTGACCAATTCATAACGGTTAAGGAGCAGTACCAAAAGACAGACGGTATCCAAGCCTATCACGGATATTTGAGTTTCAAGGAAACAGATATATCTCCTGAGATGGCACAGAAAATCGGAATGGAATTTGCAAATGAAGTGTGGGGTGAAAGATTTCAGGTCGTTGTGACAACCCACCTGAACACAAAGCACCTGCATTGCCATTTGTCATCAACTCTATTTCTTTTGTCGATGGCAAACATTTGTGGGGAGAGGAAAAAGCGTGGTTCAAATTCCGAAAAGTTGCAGACAGAATTTGTGAGAAGTACGGACTTTACTATGACCCGAATCCGAACCGCAGTAAGCAGTCGGATTATCTGACGATGAAAGAAAAGGCAGGTATGCCGACACGCTATTCGGTTGCAAAAGAAGCCATTGATTATGCTATCGACCATAGCAAGACCCTGAAAGAATTTCAGTTTGCTCTCAAGGAAATGGGATATGCCTATAACCTAAGTCCAAGCCGAAAATACTGGACGGTCATTCCAAAGGGATACGATAAGCCGATACGACTGAAAAATCTCGGAGCAGATTATACCAATGACCGGATTGTAGAGCGTATCAAAGAAAATCGTGACAGATGGGCAGAGATTGAGCCGTTCCAGAGGGCGACTTATAAACCAAGACAGTACCGTATGCAGACCAGAGGGCAGAAGCTGAAAAAGAAAGGCGGACTTTATGGGCTGTATCTGTATTACTGTTACAGACTCGGTTATCTGCCAAAGTATAAGAAACAGAATAACGCAAGGCTTCATTATCTTTTGAAAGATGATTTGATGAAGCTCGATAAGATTACTGATGAAGTAAGGCTGCTCGGACGAGAAAATATTTCCACGGACGAGCAGCTTTTTTCATATAAGACTTCCTTAGAGGAGCAGATGAAAAAATCTGATTGCCGGAAGAACACATCTCCGAAAAAAGATAAGAACAAATATTGATGATGGTCAGCTTCAGGCGGCAAAAGATGAAATCGCTTCTATCAATGGAGAATTGAAAAAACTCCGACGGGAAGTAAAACTCTGCGAGGATATTGCGGAGAGGTCAAAGGTTATGGAAGAAAACCTTGAGCATATCGAAACAGAGGAACAAAAACAGCAGAGAAAGGAGAAATCACGCTATGAACAACGGTGGTGACGCAGCAGAGCAGGTCGTTAGGCTTTCGCTTGAAGGATTTGAAGTCGCTGCAAGATTAAGCGGTTCGGCGGCGAAGAATATCGCATTGCTTTTGGTATCGGTTCTGAAGCAGGAACAAAAGACGAAGGGCAAAGCAAGGCTTACCAATATGATTAAGTCAGGCAAGGAGCTGAAAGTCTTTTCCATTCCGCAAAAGGATTTGAAGAAGTTTACCGAACAGGCAAAACGCTATGGCGTTCTTATTGTGTCCTCAGAGATAAGAACACAAAGGGAGAGAATGCTCCGGTAGATATTATCGCAAGAGCAGAGGACGCTTCTAAAATTCAGCGTATCGTTGAAAGATTTGAACTTGGCAAGGTGGATAAGGCTTCGATTGTCAGTGAAGCAGAGAAAGCTATCGCAGACCGTGAAGCAGTTGAAAAAGAAAAGCCGACCAAATCCAAGAGTGAAATCATTATGGAAGAAGCGGTCAGAAATCCAATGCAGAAAGAGGAGCGAGCAAACGCAAACCCCTCAGTCGCCAAAACAGACAAAAGCCCTCTGTCAAGGCAAAACTCAGAGCCGGTAGAAACGCAATCTGATAAGGGTGTTGCAAAGCCAGTGGAAAAGCCATCAGTCAAAGAGAAACTTGACCGTTATAAGGCACAGGCAAAACAGCAAAAAGAAGCAGAGCGTAAAGAGCCGGAGATTAAGAAAGACGGTAAGAAGCCGCAGCAGAAAAATGGTCAGACGGTACACCGTCAGCCGAAGAAGAAACCCAAAACAAAAGAGAGGTAATTCGCTATGACAAATGATTTCAAACCCGCAAAGGCTGGCGGTAATCAGCGAGATTATCCAAAGAGGAGTATGCGGAAAAGAAGCGAGCAGAAAAAGAAAAGGTCTATCAGATGATTGATGACGCTGCCCGTGAGATTGTGAGTGACCCTGAGAAATTCAAGAGCTTTCTTGATACGCAGAGTCGAATGGACAGATATTCCGCAGCAAATGCTCTCCTTATTTACAGTCAGTATCCGCAGGCGACACAGCTTAAAGATTTTGATGATTGGGGTAAGGACAATGTGAAGATTACCAAAGGGGCAAAGAGTATTTCTATTCTTGAACCAGTGGAATACACAAGAGCAGATGGCTCTCCGGGTATTTCCTACAATGTCAAAAAGGTATTTGATGTTACGCAGACAAATGGAAGAAAAGCTCCGGCAGTATCAGCAAACCGTGACCCGAAAGCACTTATCACGACAATGCTTGATGTATCTCCGGTGGAGGTTGCGGCAACCGATGAACTTCCGTATCCGAATATGGCAGCTTTCTATAATAATGAAAAGCAGACTTGTATGTGAAGCGTAATGTGGGCGACAGTGTAGCAGTTGCTCAGTGTGTCGCTCAGGAACTTGGACACGCACAGCTTTCTATCAACAGCGAAAGTTACAGCCGCAGGGATATGGCTTTCAGGCAGTGTGTATCGGATATATGCTTTG
>ENA-OQIM01000313-OQIM01000313.1-human-gut-metagenome-genome-assembly--contig:-NODE-313-length-17852-cov-1.275825_pt1 | contig 17852 bp, 29 predicted proteins | sample MGYA00242579_ERZ504744 | MGnify/ENA primary metagenome ERZ504744 (study PRJEB26092, sample SAMD00036441) | human gut metagenome | host: Homo sapiens | study: EMG produced TPA metagenomics assembly of...
TGACTGAATCAGTGATTTTATTGTACCAGGATCTGTATATACATTGAAGATCAGATTCCGTTGATGTACTATATTGTACAGGCGGTAAAAAATCATAGGAGAAAAAGAATGAAAGAGAAGAAAAGCAATATAGGAAAATATCTGCTGATCCTGGTTCCGTTTGTCATGGGTGTTACAGGATTTACGGTTCTGGATGGTCAGCCGGTGGTGGATTCGTTGTTTCTGAGTATGGAGATGTATTTCCTGAATTATTCGGATTCACCGCCGAATATACTGATTGAGATCGCCAGATGGACAGCACCGCTTATGACGCCAGCGGTGTTCTGATGTCGATATCAAAGATCCGTGGAAAGATATTGCAGTTGCTGCGGTATTACCGCGGAGACAGCATTGCCGTATATGGGGATAATATTCACCGGAAAGAAATGATACAGGCACTGGATCCTGCGGGATAGATGCCGGAGAAGACTGGGAGTGGGTGAAAGCGAAGAAATACCTGCTTCTTGGAAATGAGGACGAGAATTTTCGGTTTTACGGACAGCACAGAGAAGCATTTGCGGGGCATACCGTTTATCTGAAATCCGAAAATCTTGCGGCAGAGGGAATCCTGGATCCGCATTTACGCCTGTTTTGTCCGGAAGAAACGGCGGCCAGATTATATTGGAGAAGGAATTGCCTGTATGAAACCTCTTGTGCACACGGACATCGTTTGCAGATCGTATTTCTGGGATTCGGACTTCTAGGGGAAAAACTTCTGGAATATGCACTGCAGGATAATATCTTTGACCCTAAACAGCGGATCGAGTATCATATCTTTGGAGACGGAGCAGAATTTCAGGCTTCGCACAGAGAACTATCCCAGATGAGTGACCCGGTGATCTTTCATGCAGAACACTGGTATGAGAACATACCGCTTCTGGAATCTGCAGACAGGATCCTTCTGCTCACGCAGAAAGGGCAGCTTGGAATGGCAGGAAAGCTTCTGGCATCTACAACGGGTACAGCTTTTGAAGTATTTACGGTGGAAGACGATGGATTTGAACTGTTATCGGGAAGAGAACGTCTGCATGTAGTGGAATGGGAAAAAGAAGCATGGAATCCGGCCAACGTACTGGGAACAGAGATGTTCGAGCATGCAAAGAAATTGAATCTTCATTATGCACATCTGTACGGAGGTGTGGAGGAAAATTCGGGAAAATATGGAACTGGAATGGGGGAAAACTGGATGGATTTACGAGATATTCCAATGTCAGTGCAGCCGATTATCATAAGATACGGGTACATATGATGAAGACAGACGGATGGAGTATGGATGCTGCCGGACTGAGCCAGAAACAGATGGAACTTCTGGCTGAACTCGAACATATCCGGTGGTGCAGGTATCATCAGTTTCACAACTGGCGAATGGGAATTCCGGAAAATGGTGCGAGAAAAGATGCCGCACTTCGGATCCACAAGGATCTGATACCATATGATGAATTGACGAAAGAAGAAAAGGAAAAAGATAAGGATAATATCCGTATGCTGCAGAAGTTGTTTGCAGAAAGTTAAAAAAACAGGATAACATTTTTGCGTAGAAACACCACCCCGAAAGGAGTGGTGTTTCTTGTGTAATAAATATATTGAGAAATGTTCTCAACATATCCTCTTCCTATTTTTACAAAAATCATGTATCATACTAGTTAGATAAAGCTAACTAACGTGCATAAAAGGAGGAAATATATGAGTATAGTAATTGTAGGCGGACACGACAGAATGGTTCATCAATATAAAAAAAATCTGTAAAGAATACAAGTGCAAAGCGAAAGTATTCACACAGATGTCTGGAAATTTAAGTGAAAAGATCGGAAGTCCTGATTTGTTGATCCTATTTACCAACACAGTATCTCATAAGATGGTACACTGTGCAGTGACAGAAGCGGAAAAATGCAATGCACAAATCGTGAGATGCCATACAAGCAGTGGAAATGCATTAAATGAGATTCTTCAGAATGCCTGTACAGCATAAGTATCTGGAATGTGGGAAAGCCCACGTCAGATGCTGACACCTTTTCTTGATCTTTTTTTAATCTAAAAACTCCATAAGGATAATCCTTGCGTTTGGCTGATAATATGCGATATAATAAAAAATGCTTGACTTAAAACAAAGAGAGGTTTATGGAATGAAGAGAGAGACATTTGGATCAAGACTGGGCTTCATCCTTGTATCCGCAGGGTGTGCCGTTGGCATCGGGAATGTGTGGAAATTCCCATATATGTGTGGACAGTTTGGTGGAGCTGCATTTATTCTGATATATCTGGTATTTCTTCTGATCATGGGAATTCCGGTTATGGTCTGTGAATTTGGTGTCGGACGTGCGAGCAGACACAGTGTTGCCACTGCATATGAGACACTGGAACCTAAAGGAACAAAGTGGCATATTACAAAATGGATCGGTATCATTGGATGCTATTTTCTGATGATGTTCTATACTACGGTTGGTGGATGGATGTTGTATTATTGTGTCAGAAGCTTCAGTGGAGATTTCGTAGGTGCGGATATGGAGACGGTATCGGCTGGATTTAGTGATATGCTTGGAAATATGCCGCTTATGACATTTTGGACGATTCTAATCTGTATCATTGGATTCGGTGTATGTGCATTTGGAATCCAGAAAGGTATCGAAAAAGTATCCAAGTTCATGATGACCGCATTGCTTTTGATCATGATCGTACTTGCGATCCACTCTGTGATGATGAAAGGTGCCGGAGCGGGAATCCGCTTTTATCTGATTCCTGATTTCAGACAGATGGCTGAGATCGGAATCGGAAACGTGATTTTCGGGCTATGAGCCAGGCATTCTTTACATTATCAATTGGAATCGGAGCGATGTTGATCTTTGGAAGTTATATGGAAAAAGATCAGCGTTTATTCGGAGAGGCTGTGAATATTACCGTGCTTGACACGGTCGTAGCGCTGATGGCAGGTTTCATTATTATTCCGGCATGCTTTGCATACGGAATTGAACCGGGAGCAGGCCCAAGCCTTATATTTATCACGATCCCGAATATTTTCGCGCAGGTGGCAGGCGGGCGTGTATGGGGAGGATTATTCTTCCTGTTCTTAAGCTTCTGCTGCATTTACGACACTGGTTGCGGTATTTGAAAATATTATTTCTTTTGATATTGATTTATTCGGATGGTCAAGAAAGAAGAGTACACTGGTAAGTCTGATTCTGATCATTATCTTAAGTATGCCATGTGTTATGGGATTCAATGTATTGGCCGGATTCACTCCACTTGGAGAAGGATCGACAATCATGGATCTGGAGACTTCATCGTATCGAATAACCTGCTTCCGCTTGGAAGTCTTGGCTATGTCCTGTTCTGTACAAAGAAGAACGGATGGGGATGGAACAGCTTCCTTGAAGAAATCAATCAAGGAGAAGGATGGAAGTTCCCGGCAGGAATCAAGGGTTATATGTCTTACGGACTGCCGCTCCTGATCATTATCATTTACCTGAAGGGATATTATGATAAATTTCAACCAATGGGAACGAAGACACTGATCGGTTGGATGATCGTGGCATTCTTATTCCTTGCATTTGTGATCGGATGCTCTTGTGGAAAAAGTACTGCGGAAAAAGTGGACAAGTAAAGAAAAAAAGTAAAAAGATGTGGAAAAAGGATAAGTTCTTTTGTAAAGTGGAAAAGAACTTATCCTTTTTTGTTCATCATACATTTGAAAGAAACTGCCGATGGCAGATTCTATAAATAGTAAAGCATGCAAATGAAGTTAATTTTTCGCCTCGTAAGCAGCCTGGCGGACATCCGGGATCGCGATCAGTACCGGATATAATACTACAGAGATGATCAGTCCGCCGACTCCCTGGATCGATATTGGCAGGAATACTTGCGGCAGCACCGCTTCCATAAAGGAAGAATTCGCAGATAAAATATCCGCCGGCAACGAATACGATATCCGTGATACCGCCAAGAATGACTGCGATATAACGGTTTTTACCGGAACGGCACATCTTCTGGTAAATGAGTCCGGATACCAGTGCGACAAGTCCTTTGATCACCAGTGTGATCGGAACATATACAAAATAGCCGCCGATCAGATCAGACAGTGCAGAACCGATACCTCCGGCAAGCATACCGTATACAGGACCAAGAATGATACCTGCAAGGATTACGATCGCATCACCCGGATGGATATAACCGCCGGTCCAGGTGTCGGAATGCGGATGGACATCGTAGCAACACAGGCCAATGCAGCAAATAATGCTGTCATAATTATTTTTTCAGTATTTGGAATTCATTAACAAAAACCCTCTTTCCTTTCGTAATTGTCATTACTTTACAATAGTAGTGGCATGAGATAAAGAGCCAGTTATGAGAAAAAACACCATACCAGTTTGAAAGCACATCACTTAATCAGCGGAAGATGACTGGGCTGCATGTTTTTTATATTGGCTGGGGGACATCCCCATATAACGTTTAAAAATCTGACCATAATATGCCGGTGAGGAAAATCCTACAAGTCCGGCAATCGTAGTAATATTCTCTCCATTCATAAGAAGTGGAAGACTGTTCTGGATCCGTGTAGACAGCAGGTAGTCGAAGATGGTCATCCGCATATACTTTTTGAAAAAGCGGCAGCATTCACTTTTGCACAGCCCGGCGTGAGAGGCAATATCTTCGAGACCAAGTTCTTCCGAGGCATGTTCTTGAATATAAGAAAGAATGTCTTTCAAACGTTGCAGATGCTTCTGTGGCTGTGGTGTATCCTGGGCAATCTGGACATAATGCAGATAAAGCCTGTGCCAGATCTCACAGAGCAGGAGGTGGACACGGAATTCATAGTCAGGTAATTCCGGTTGTTCTGACATGCTTTCATATCCGGAAGCGGAAGAAGATTGAACCTGGCAGGTCAATCTATATATTTCTTTTATGTATTCAATAATTTCATTCTGCCATGAAATCTCTGGCTTTAATACAAGTGAAGACCAGAATTCGTTGGAAGTGATAAAATCGACATATTTGGTCTGCAGGATACTGTTCTCGTAGCCATAGATGAATTTGGGATGAAATGTGACAGAGATATAATTACAGTCCTGGTCATCAATCATATATCCGGCATGTAAAGCATTACTGTTGCAGAATATCCCTTCGCCTTCTGAGATAATATAACGCTGGTCATTGACGACGTATTCCATCTGTCCGGATACGAACCATGTAAGTTCGATCTCCGGATGCCAGTGCCACATGAAGGAATGCTGTTCATAAGACTGTATTGCCTCTGGGGATACCTGAACGGGGAAAGTGTAACTTCCGTGTTCTTTTACTTCTTTTTTGTTTTTTTCTGTAAGAATCTGAATACCTTTCATATCATCCTCCGTATATAAAAGTCAAAAACAAATAAAATCTCAATATTCTTATAAAATATGCCAATATTCTTATTGTGAGAATTTGCATATCTCATTATGATTATATTATAGCAATAACAGAAGACAGTCAACTACAAAAAAGTATGTAAGTGGATGTTAAAGAAGGCCTGAAACTTAAGGTATGAAAGAAAAAATGATAAAAATGTATTACAAATGGAGGTAATGGAATGCAGAAAGAGCAATTGATCGCAAAATTTCAAGAATTATACGGAGAAGGCGGGGAAATCCGTACTTATTTTGCACCGGGACGAGTAAACCTGATCGGAGAACATACAGATTATAACGGAGGTCATGTATTCCCATGTGCACTGACAATGGGAACATGGGCAGTGGTAAGGAACAGAGAAGACAGAAAATTAGGTTTCTTCTCTTTGAACTTTGAAAAGCTTGGAATCATTGAGACAAGTCTCGATGAATTGATTCCGAGTAAAAATGCCGGATGGACGAACTATCCGAAGGGAGTAATGTGGGCATTCGAAAAGAGAGGGTATGAACTGACACATGGAATGGACATCCTGATCTATGGAAATATTCCGAATGGTTCTGGACTTTCTTCTTCCGCATCACTGGAAGTGCTGACAGGACTGATGTTAAAAGATACATTTGGATTTGAAGATCTCTCCATGATTGATCTTGCATTGATCGGACAGTATTCGGAGAATAATTTCAATGGATGCAACTGTGGAATTATGGATCAGTTCGCAAGTGCGATGGGTAAGAAAGATCATGCAATTTTCCTGGATACCAATACATTAAAATACGAATATGCACCGGTCGTTCTTGAAAATGCGAAGATCGTGATCATCAACAGTAAGGTAAAGCACAGTCTGGTTGATTCTGCTTACAATGACAGAAGAAATGAATGTGAGACTGCATTAAAGGAACTTCAGAAGGTTACAGATATAAAGACACTTGGAGATCTTACAGAGGACGGATTCGAACAGTACAAGGATGCGATCAAAGATCCGGTCAGACAGAAACGTGCAAAACATGCAGTATATGAAAACCAGCGGACAATCCGTGCGGTAGAAGCACTCCGTAACAATGATGTGAAATTATTCGGACAACTTATGAATGCATCCCATGAGTCACTTCGTCATGATTATGAAGTATCCTGCGAAGAGATCGACATCTTAGTGGATCTGGCGCAGGCTATGCCGGGAGTTATTGGTTCGCGTATCACCGGAGGCGGATTCGGCGGATGTACGGTCAGCATTGTTGAAGATGCAACAGTGGACAGATTTATCGAAGAGATTGGAAAGACATATAAAGAAAAAGTCGGACATGAAGCAGAATTCTATGTAGTAGAGATTGGTGACGGAGCAAAGATTGTATAAATCACAGGATAGAAAAAGGAACGGAAGGATCATAATATGTTGTATGAAAATATTAAGAAACTGGTAGAATATGGCATTCAGACCGGACTGACACCGGAATGTGAGAGAATCTACACAACAAATTTATTGTTGGAATTATTTCAGGAAGACTCATACAAGATGTAGAAATCGACAGAAGCTCCATCGAACTGGAAACAGTTCTGGAAGGATTACTGGATGAGGCAGTAAAAAGAGGAATCATTGAAGACAGCATTGGATTCCGTGATCTTTTTGATACAAAGATCATGAATTGTCTGGTGCCAAGCCGGCCCAGATACAGATGACATTTGCAGAAAAATACGAAGAATCGCCGGAAACTGCAACAGAATATTTCTATAAATTAAGTCAGGATAGTAATTATATCCGCAGATACCGTGTGAAGAAAGATATGAAGTGGAAAGTGGATTCCCCATACGGTGAGATTGACATCACAATCAATCTTTCTAAGCCGGAAAAGGATCCAAAGGCGATCGCAGCGGCAAGAAATGCAAAGAATACAGCATATCCGAAATGTCAGCTTTGTATGGAAAATGAAGGATATGCAGGACGGCTGGATCATCCGGCAAGAGAAAACCACAGAATCATTCCGATTGAGATTGCGGGAGGAAAATGGGGATTCCAGTATTCACCCTATGTGTACTATAACGAGCATTGTATTGTATTTAACGGACAGCATATTCCGATGAAGATTGATAAGAAAGCGTTTGAGAAATTATTTGATTTCGTAAAGTTATTCCCACACTATTTTCTGGGATCCAATGCAGATCTTCCGATCGTTGGAGGCTCTATCTTAAGTCATGATCACTTCCAGGGGGGACATTATACATTTGCAATGGCAAAAGCACCGATTGAGATCGGATTCAAGATTCCGGGATATGAAGATGTTGAGGCCGGAATTGTAAAATGGCCGTTATCTGTCATCCGTATACGTCACAAAGACGAAAAAACGCCTGATAGATCTGGCGGACCATATCCTCAGATGCTGGAGAAGTTATACAGATGAAGATGCATTCATCTATGCGGATACAGAGGGAGAGCCACATAATACAATCACTCCGATCGCGAGAATGCGGGACGGCATGTTCGAACTGGATCTTACCCTGCGTAATAATATTACGACAGAAGAACATCCACTTGGCGTTTATCATCCACATGCAGAGTATCATCATATTAAAAAGGAAAATATCGGACTGATCGAAGTTATGGGACTTGCGGTGCTTCCATCCAGATTAAAAGGAGAGCTGGAGATTCTTGCGGATTATCTGGTTCAGAAAAAAGATATCAGAAGTAATGAAAAGATTGCAAAGCATGCGGACTGCAGATACATTTTGTAAAAAATATGATGGGATTACAGAAGAAAATGTAATGGATATATTGAAAAAAGAAGTCGGTGAAGTATTTGTACATGTACTTGAAGGATGCCGGAGTGTATAAATGTACAGAAAGGGAAGAGAAGCATTTTTAAGATTTGTAAAAACATTATAAGATGTTAGAAAAACGTCAAAAATCAGAAGGGATGAAAAGCCCGGAAGATTTTTGGCGTTTTGTCATGTTTGAGTTGTTATGTGAAATGTAATAAAATTTTACGTAAATATAAAGTGCTGATTGTGAATAGAGATAGTAGATGCTATAATATAAATATAGTTTTTCGGGAAAAAAGTATATTAAAGAAAAATAAAATTTCAGGAGGAAACTTATATGAGATATGAAATCAAAGGAGACACATTACCGGTAGTTATCTGCTATCTGGAGGGCGGAGAGAAGATGATCACAGAAGGAGGCGGAATGTCTTGGATGTCACCGAATATGAAGATGGAGACGACCACGAATGGAGGAATCGGCAAGGCATTTGGAAGAATGTTTTCCGGTGAGCATATATTCCAGAATATTTATACCGCACAAGCTGGCAAGGGGATGATTGCATTTGCATCGTGCTTTCCTGGATCCATCAAAGCATTTGAAATCGGACCGGGGCGCGAGATGGTATTCCAGAAAAGTGCATTCCTTGCAAGCGAAGCAGGGTAGAATTGTCTGTGTTCTTTATAAGAAGTTCAGCTCTGGATTATTTGGCGGAGAGGGATTTATCATGCAGAAGGTATCTGGTCAGGAACTGTATTGCTGAGTTTGACGGACATGTAGTGGAGTATGAATTGGACGCCGGACAGGAAATTGTCGTAGATACTGGACATCTGGCCGCAATGGATGCTTCATGCCAGATAGAGATTAAGAGCGTACCGGGTGTGAAGAATATGTTATTTGGCGGAGAAGGAATCTTTAATACAATAATTCACGGACCTGGAAAAGGTGTGGCTTCAGACAATGCCGATCAGTAATGTGGCAGGAGCATTGCGCCCATATATGCCATCATCTGGAAAATAGAAAGGATGCATAATTACAATGAGAACAAGAAACATTCATAAAGCCGCACTAACAGATGCAGTCACACCGTTGGAGGAAGCCGGACAGGAAATTGCATATCAGGCAGCAGTGGAAGGGATCGTGCTTTTGGAGAATGACGGATGTCTTCCGTTAAAGCCGGGAAAAATTGCACTATACGGAGCCGGTGCCAAAATGACGATCAAAGGAGGAACCGGTTCAGGAGAGGTCAATGAACGGCATGCAGTATCGATCCTGGAAGGAATGGAAGATGCGGGATTCAAGATTACAACGATGAACTGGATTGATGATTATGATCAGAGTTTCAGGAAGGAGAGCGTGCATACGCAGAAGAATTCCGAAAGAAACTAAGTCCGAAGAATCTGTCGGATTTTATGAATCTGATGAGCAGTCCATACCGCTATCCATATGGAAGAGCAGTGCTGCAGGAAGATGTAGAAAATCAGAAGAACCGATACCTGCATTACGTCATTTCGAGACAGGCAGGAGAAGGTGCTGACCGTAAACTCAGTGAGAATGAATACGGTCTGGCAGAGATAGAACGGGTAAATCTGACATTTTGTGCGGAACAATATGAGCATATGATCGTAGTGATCAATGTAGGAGGCAGTTTGACCTGAATTTTCTGCATGAGATTCCGAACATCAATGCGGTGATCTTCATGGGACAGCTTGGAACGATGGGCGGGCAGGCAGTTGCGGATATAGTCTGCGGAAAGCATACACCGTCCGGGAAACTTACAGATACATGGGCAAAGCATTACCGGACTATCCGGCGTCAGATGATTACAGTTATATGAATGGGAATCTCGATGAAGAGTATTACCGGGAAGGGATCTATGTCGGATACCGGTATTTTGATACATTTCATGTAGCACCAAGATATCCGTTTGGATATGGACTATCGTATACAGAGTTCGAAATGCATCTTGCAGGTATGAGGCTGGAAAGAACTACCGTCGAGATATCCGTAGATGTAAAGAATAAAGGCGAAGTATACAGCGGAAAAGAAGTGGTACAGATCTATGTAAGCTGTCCGGAGGGTGAACTGAAAAAAGAAGCACAGCGATTAACTTCATTTGCCAAGACAAAGAACCTGAAACCGGGAGAGGAAGAACGGACTGTATTACAAATTTGATCTGCGTGATCTTACAAGTTACAGGGAAAAAGATGCTGCCACTGTTCTGGAACCGGGCGAATATGTCGTGCGGATTGGTAACTCTAGCAGGAATACAAGAGTATGTGGAATACTAAAACTGGAAACGGAAATGATCACAGAGAAACATTCTCATATCTGTAAGGTACCGTTAAGGGTGACAGAACTGGAATGGCAGGAAGAAAAGGAACTTCTTCATGCAACCGGTGACTGCAGACAGAACTGGGGAAGAACCTGTGAAATAATCATCGACGAATGTGGAAAAAATTCAGAGCTTTCAGAATCCGAACCGGGGATTATTCCGGAAGTGGATCATGAGTATGGCCCGGTGGAGATCTATTCTTCGGAAGAGACTGACAGGATCTTAGAATCATTAACGCTAAGAGATATGGCGGAGCTGGTTGTGGGCGGAGGCATGTCCGGACATCGGTTCTTTGAAGCACCGGGAGCAGCAGGCGTGACGACTGGAAATCTGACTGCAAAGGAATTCCAAATGTCGTTATGGCGGATGGACCTGCGGGACTCAGGCTTCATAAGATATCGTCTGTATCTATAACGGGTAAAGTAAAAGGAGTAGAACCAAATATCTCTTTTATGAAATATCTTCCCGAACCGGTAAAGAAAGTAATGCTTGGCAATCCGGACAGCAAGAATCTTCTGTATCAGTTTACAACGGCATTTCCGGTGGGAATCTCTCTGGCATCGAGCTGGAATCTGCAGCTTGCAGAAGAGGTCGGGAATGCAGTGGGAAAAGAGATGGAAGCTTATGGTGTAACTTACTGGCTGGCACCGGGCATGAATATACACCGCAACCCTTTATGTGGACGTAACTTTATATTCTCTGAGATCCATTACTTACGGGTAAATTTGCGGCAGCATTACAAAAGGAGTTCAGAAGAACCGTGGATGTTATGTTACATTAAAGCATTATTGCTGTAATAATCAGGAAGACAACCGTAATAAGACGAATGCTAACGTAAATGAAAGAGCACTTAGGGAAATCTATCTGAAAGGATTTGAAATTGCGGTGAAAGAATCGCATCCGGGAGCTGTGATGAGCAGCTATAATAAGGTAAACGGCAAATACGTCAACAACAGCTATCGTCTGCTGACACAGGTACTGAGGAATGAATGGGGATTTGATGGTTTCGTTATGACTGACTGGTTCGCGACCGGAAGAAAATACGGTGATCCGGCACATGCGATTGCATCAGGCAACGACCTGATTATGCCAGGCAGTTCCGGAACCGTAGATGACATCGTAAAAGCAGTTTCCAAAGGTATTATTCTGGAAGAAGATGTAAAAAGGAGTGCGGCCAACGTGTTGAAAGGAATCATCAGCAGCCGTATATACCAGGGATATTTAAGGAAGCAGAGAGAAAGCGGAGTATAATCAGTAAACAGATACACACTATATTCACAAAAGTTGACTTCGAACGAAGTGAGAGGAGAAACTTGGGAATATAGTGTGTATCTGTTTGCGTCCGGGGAAAAACAATATTTTTGTTCAACAGTTAAACTTTAATTCATCAAATAAACATATTTTTTCCACATACTTTTCAAACATCCCCCTTATATTGTTAACAGATTGAGTTTAACAGGAGGAAGGAAATTTGATAGAAGTAAAGAATCTTACCAAACGCTATGGTAACCATCTGGCGGTAGATCATCTGAACTTCACCGTAGAATCCGGTAAAATCTATGGATTCTTAGGACCAAACGGTGCAGGAAAATCTACGACCATGAACATTATGACCGGTTACCTGGGAGCTACAGAGGGACAGGTGCTGATCGATGGACACGACATTTTAAAGGAGCCGGAAGAAGCCAAGAAGAATATCGGTTATCTGCCGGAAATTCCGCCGTTATATATGGAGATGACGGTGCGGGAATATCTGGAATTCGCTGCAGAATTAAAAGGAATTAAAAAAGACAAAAGAGAGCCGCAGATAGAAGGAAGTTATAAGACTTGCAAAGCTGAGAGACGTAGAAAATCGGCTGATCCAGAACCTGTCAAAAGGTTATAAGCAGAGAGTCGGACTTGCACAGGCAGTTCTGGGATTCCCGGAGATCATTATCCTGGATGAGCCGACAGTAGGACTTGACCCGAAGCAGATCATCGAAATCCGTGAACTGATCAGGAAGCTTGCGAAGAAACATACCGTGATCTTAAGTTCTCACATTCTTGCGGAAGTAAGGGAAGTCTGTGATTATATCATGATCATATCCGGAGGGAAGCTGGTCGCCAGTGATACGACCGAGAATCTGGAGAATATGATGAGTGGCAAAGGTCAGATCGAGGTGGAAGCAAAGGCTTCCAGGGATGAGGTGGATCATATTATCCGCCGGACAGGAAAGATCAAAGAAGTAAAATACCGCACCAGTGCGAGCGGCATTACAACTGCGCAGATTATAGCAAAAGGCGGGGAAGATATCAGAGAAGAGTTATTCCTTGCATTTTCCCATGCAGATGTACCGATGCTTACCCTGAATCAGAGTAAGACAACACTGGAAGAGATATTCCTGGAGCTGACACAAGGTCAGGCAATAGAATGATAAAGGAGGAGAAGTAAGATGAGAGCCATCTATAAAAGAGAGTTAAGATCCTATTTTCATTCTATGATAGGATATGTATTTATCGCTTTTCTGGTAGCTTATACGGGAATCTATTTCCTGGCGTATAACCTGAACTATGGATATCCGTATTTTTCTTATGTATTGTCAGGGATTCTGTTCGTATACCTGGTAGCAATTCCGATCCTGACGATGCGATGCTTTGCAGAAGATAAGAAGAATAAGACGGATCAGATGTTACTGACAGCACCGGTCAGCCTGTTCGAGATCGTGCTTGGAAAATATCTTGCAATGGTAACGATCACGGCTGTACCGTGTGTGATCTATCTGATCTTTCCACTGATCATTAAAGCGCAGGGGACGGCATACATTAAGGTAGACTATTTGGCAATCCTTGTGTTCTTCTTACTCGGATGCGTATATTATTCCATTGGAATTGTTTGTCTCTTCATTGACAGAAAGTGTGATCATTGCGGCAATCGGCGCATTCGGTATCCTGCTTCTGACTTATCTCTGGAGCGGCATCCTGAACTTTATCCCTTCGGCAGCATGGGCAAATGCATGGGCAGTTGCGGTGTTGTTGACGCTGGTCGTACTTGCAGTCTGGAATATGACGAAAAATGTCGTGATCAGCGGGGTACTGGAGCTGATCGTACTGGCAGGAACACTGATTACTTACTTTGTAAAGAAAACAGTGTTTGAAAGTCTGCTTTCCACAGTACTTGGCAAACTGGAACTGACAGAAGTATTTTCCAATATTGCCGATAACCATCTTCTGGATGTGAGCGGGATTATATTGTACCTGTCACTGATCGTCTTGTTTTTCTTTTTGACGATGCAGATGATTCAGAAGAGACGTTGGAGTTAGGAGGAGCATAATGTTAGAAAAAATCAAGAAGTCATTCCGGAGTGCATCATCGAAAAACGGAAGTTACAGTGTGGGAATGATCGCACTTGTGATCTGCATGGTGATCGTTGTCAATCTGATCGCAGGTCAGCTTCCGGAGAATGTTAAGAGCATAGATATTAGTGATAACAACATTTACGGAGTATCAAAGACCAGTAAAAAGGTATTGAATAAACTGGATAAAAAAAGTAACATTTAAAATCTATGCAGAAAAAGATTCGACAGATACAAGGATCAAATCATTCATCAAGAAATATACGGCATTGTCTGATAAGCTCAGTGTAACATGGATCGATCCGGTCCTGCATCCGGCAGCACTTACGAAAGCAGGAGTAGAGAAAGATACGATCGTAATCTCCTGCAAAGATACCGGAAAAACGAAATCTGTTTCTTTTGATGATATTTTAGTTTCGGATTCTTATTCCTACTATACGACAGGAAGCAGTTCTGCATCTGAATTCGACGGAGAAGGTCAGTTTACAAGTGCGATCAATTCGGTTACAAGTGAACAGACAGAGAAGATGTATTATACAACAGGACACGGAGAAGCAGCATTTTCAGATTCTGTGACAAAACTGTTCAGTAAGAATAATTTGACGACAGATGAAGTGAATCTGATGATGACAGGTGAAATTCCTGATGATTGTGATCTGTTATTCATGGATGCTCCATCAAAAGACATTTCCGATGATGAGAAAACAATTACTTCTGAATTACCTGAAAAAAGGGCGGAAAGGTATTTATCATTCTTGGAGATCCTGAGGATGAGACACCGAATCTGGATGAAGTGCTGAAAGAATATGGTATGCAGGAAGCGGACGGTTACATCGCAGATATGCAGAGAAGCTACCAGGGCAACTATTATTACATTTCCCGGAGATCACAGCAACAGACGATCTGGCCAATAATCTGGAATCCGAGATGGTTCTGATGATCAATGCACATGGTCTGACTACAACAGATCCGGCAAGAGATACGATCACAACAACGGCGTTTATGCAGACATCAGATAATTCCTATGCAGTGACAGAGGATAAGCAGGAAGAGGGAACCTATACATTAGGAGCAGTTGCGACTGAGCAGATTACATCTGATGATTCATCCGACAGCAGCTCATCCCAAACCAGCGTCTGACGGTAATTTCTTCAGAAAGCATGATCAATTCACAGATTACAGATACTTACACAACACTGGAGAACCTGGACCTGTTCATGAACGCGGTGACAGCGAACTTTGACAAGACAAAGAACGTAGCAATCAAGGCAAAGAGCCTGGAAGTAAGTAACAACACGATGCAGCATGCGGGAATCATCAGCATCCTGACAATCTTCGGAATTCCGCTTGTAATTCTGATCTATGGATTCATGCGCTGGTGGAAGAGAAGAAAAGCGTAAATTAAGAATATTTATGGACAGAAAAGGGGAACTTTGATGAAACAGAAAAAGACAATGCTCATCATGGTGGTCGTGCTTGCTGTACTGCTGGTACTGTACGGAGGTCTGAAAGCATGGAACAGTCACAGTGACAGGCAGAAGAAGGCAAAAGAAGACAAAGAAAAAATCAGCCTGGTAGATGTAAAGAGTCTGAAGTCATTTGCCTATGAAAGCGGCGGAAGTAAGATGAGCTTTACCAAAGAGAATGGCGAATGGGTATACGATGAGGATGACGGAGTACGTCTGAACCAGAGCACGATCAAGAGTACGGCAAAAGAAATCACAGGACTTACGGCAGTCCGCAAGTTAAGTAATCCGGATGAAAAATCAGACTATGGACTGGACAGTCCGGATTACACTGTTACCTACACAGCAAAGGGCGGAATCAAAGGAACGATTCAGATTGGTAATGCGGCCGGAGACAATTATTATGCAATGATCGAGGATTCGGATGCGGTGTATACCATCTCAGGTACGCTGGTATCGGATCTTGTATTCGACCTGTCATCTCTGACGGAGAACGACACACTGCCATCGATCAGCAGTGGTAATCTGAAGAAGGTCGAAGTTACACAAAATGGTGAGACCACGACTTATAAGAAAAAGAAGCAACGCAGTGAACTTGCCGGTGGCTGGGGAACCATCTCACTTACCCAGTGTGCAGATTATAATGTAAAAGATCTTGCAAAATATGGTCTGGATGAAGCAAACCGGATTACGGTAACGACACTTATAAGGATAGTACTTCAGGGGATAAGAAGACGTGTACTGTCTATGTTGGAAATGTAAATGGTGATAACCGTTATGTACAGCTTAAAGATTCCAATATGGTATATGAGGTCGGAAGTTCAATCGTAGAAAATATGATGTCGGTAGATAAATAAAACATATCAATAGAAAGAATTTGGAATTTCAGAAAAAAGACGGAAACAGCACAGAAAATGTGCCCTCCGTCTTTTTCTGATTTTTGAGAAAAATGACGAAAAAGTTTTCACATAATTTACAATACATTTATTGCTTGAAAGTATAAAAAAAATGGTATATTGTTAATAGGTTATTGTGAAAATATACAAAAACCCGGAAAAGAAATAGGTAGGAGTGATAAAAAAATGTATCAGGAAGAATACAAACGCTGGCTTGCAGCAGATCTTGAAGATGCAGATCTGAAGCCGGAATTGTCAAAAATTGAGGGAAATGATGATGAAATTAAGGAACGTTTTGCAGTAGCACTGAAATTCGGAACAGCCGGACTTCGCGGTGTGCTTGGAGCAGGAACGAACCGTATGAATATTTATGTAGTACGTCAGGCAACACAGGGACTGGCTAACTGGGTAAAGACACAGGGCGGAACACAGACTGTAGCAATCAGTTATGACAGCCGTTTAAAGAGTGATGTATTTGCCAAGACAGCAGCAGGTGTACTTGCAGCAAATGGGATTAAAGTTAGAATCTATGATGCACTGATGCCGGTACCGGCACTTTCATTTGCAACACGTTATTATAACTGTAATGCAGGTATTATGGTAACAGCTTCTCATAACCCTGCAAAATACAACGGATACAAAGCATACGGACCGGACGGATGCCAGATGACAGATGATGCAGCCGCAATTGTATACGAAGAGATCCAGAAGACAGACGTTCTGACCGGAGCAAAATATATGTCATTTGCAGAAGGTGTAGAAGAAGGACTGATCAGATTTGTAGGAGATGACTGTAAGAGAGCACTTTATGATGCGATCGAATCCCGTCAGGTTCGTCCGGGACTGTGTAAGACAGCCGGATTAAAACTGGTATACAGCCCATTAAATGGATCAGGTCTTGTTCCTGTAACACAGGTATTAAAGATATCGGAATCACAGATATCACAATCGTTCCGGAGCAGGAATATCCAAATGGATACTTTACAACATGCAGCTATCCAAACCCAGAGATCTTTGAGGCACTGGAGCTTGGACTGAACCTTGCAAAAGAGTCAGATGCAGACCTTATGCTTGCAACTGACCCAGATGCAGACCGTGTAGGTATCGCTATGAAGTGCCCGGATGGATCTTATGAATTAGTAAGCGGTAACGAAGTCGGAGTACTTCTTCTGGATTACATATGTGCAGGACGTATCGAGAAAGGTACAATGCCTGAAAAAGCAGTAGCAGTCAAATCTCTCGTATCTACACCACTTGCTGAATGCAGTAGCAGCTCATTACGGAGTAGAATTAAGAAACGTACTGACAGGATTCAAATGGATCGGAGATCAGATCGCACAGTTAGAAGCAGCAGGCGAAGTAGACAGATTCATCTTTGGATTTGAGGAAAGCTACGGATACCTTGCAGGACCATATGTACGTGACAAAGATGCTGTTATCGCATCTATGCTGATCTGTGAGATGGCAGCTTACTACAGAAGTATCGGCAGCTCTCTGAAACAGAGACTGGAAGAGATCTATGCAGAGTACGGACGTTACCTCAACAAGATCGACAGCTTTGAATTCCCTGGACTCAGTGGAATGGATAAGATGTCTGGAATCATGCAGAACCTGCGTGAGAATGCACCGGCAGAGATTGCTGGATACAAGGTAAC
>ENA-OQIM01000314-OQIM01000314.1-human-gut-metagenome-genome-assembly--contig:-NODE-314-length-17814-cov-2.100469_pt1 | contig 17814 bp, 26 predicted proteins | sample MGYA00242579_ERZ504744 | MGnify/ENA primary metagenome ERZ504744 (study PRJEB26092, sample SAMD00036441) | human gut metagenome | host: Homo sapiens | study: EMG produced TPA metagenomics assembly of...
CTTTCGCATACTCAAACATCTGTTTTGGAATGGTTTTTATCGTCTGCCAGGCGTGACTGGATAAATTATATTTTTGATCAACTGGTTGGCCCAGGAATTGATATCCGAGACCTTTATTTCCTGTAAGGGTATCTGAAAAAATCAGTTCCATCAAAAATCTTCTCCAGTGTTTTCGGTGGGCACAAATAGTGTTAGGACTGTCAGTGATAGTTCTTTTGTAGGCGAGCCATTCTTCGAAAATATCCTGCAGGCAAACAGAAGTGGATTCTATATAGTATGGTTTTAATGCATCCAACAATTCACCGCGGGTTTTTCGTTGAATCCGTTTGTCGTAGTTCTGGGGATTGGCAGTGTACCAGACATCTCTTTTCTCGTTGTAAAAGATTGTGTACTTGTGAAGTTTTTCTACTTTTTTTCTGGTTAGCATTTTTTTCAATATCCGCTACCGTTTCCTCATCAATTGTACCATCGATAAAAAGATTTTCCAGTCTTGATTTTTTTACTTCAGTCTGCATAGTTAATCACCTTTTTATCTTTAATATGTGATTTTAAGATGCAGGGTGTCTGAAAAAGGAAGGTGTTTTTTAATTGTATAATTTTGTAGTAAATTTAGTTGAAATTTGGAACTCAAAAGTATATAATGTATTTATGGAACTCAAAAGTTGGGAGGTGAAATTAAATTGAGTCCACGCACTGGCAGACCGACAGATGCGTTGAAAAATCATGATCTGAAAGTGAGAGTAGATGATAAGCTCTATGATCGATTGCTTAAATATGCAGATGATAATAATATTACCAAAGCTGAAGCAATAAGACGTGTATTAGATGAGCATTTGCCGAAAAATTAAAAACCAGTCCAACTGCCCTGACAAGATAGTGAACTGGTTTATATGAGTCTGCCACAGGAGTTTCCCTGCAGCTAAATCTGATTATAGCACCGTGGGGAGCTTCTGGCAACTTATTAACTGCTGCCCGGAGAAAAATCTGACAGCCGATTATGTACAAAAGGAGTCAATCATATGGAACTTGATTTTTTAATCACTGAACTGGATGAGACGACTATCCAGATCGACAAGATGAGATACCTGACAACACAGATTTCTACTAAAGCAGGTGAAAAGACAAAGCACGCAAAGAATGCTCTTCAGTATGATTTTGAAAGTCAGGAAATTGTCAAATGCGCGGCTATTCTTTCCGATTATATCGAAGCTGCGGATGCAGCAATTAAAAAGGCAGTTAGCGCGCTGGCAGAATACGATACTAAACTTCAGGCAAGAGATATTAAAGAATCTCCTGCAGAAGTTGTGGTGGATGATGTTGTAGAGTAGTTACAACATTATACACTGCATTTTTGTAAACAAATCAGAGACTTCCTGCATGGTTAACATCTGAGCAGCACGCATTGCATTCCGTGCATTTTTCCAGTCGGATTTTTTGAAGACCCGAGAGGAAGGATTGAATTTGTTTATCCAGTCAAGAACCTGATTAACAGAAAGCTTATTATTACTCAGATATGGAATATCCCACATCCTGAGACGGTATCCCATAATAATGGTAAATAACTGGCGGAAGGCGTACGCATCATGATCGGCAATATGATGCTCACTTCCGCCTTTTTTTGCATAAGATTTCCTAAAGAAAACAGACCAGTCATTCTCAGTGCGGAGAACCACACAGCTTTTACCAATTGACTTATATTTTCTGTATTGTTCGATTGATGTATAAGGTCGTGTTTCAAAATTTGCTATTTCATAAGTGGTTTCATTTATCACGGGATATACTGTATGGAATGTTTGCGGATCTGGAAGTCTTTTTAAATCAAAATCATTCGAATGGAGCGGGTGATGTCTGTTGCACTAAAATCTTTAGCATCATTATTTTTTGCCAGATCACGAAATCCAGTGAATTTTTTTGTGGTACAGGATAAAGGACCTGTTCGGGAGAGAACTTTAGTCATAAAGGCAAGCCTGTCCTCATAAGAATCAGGTGTGTACCCTGTAGAATAACTATTGTGAGCACAGACGCCATCAGGAGCGAGTGATACATTTCCACGCGTAGTTATATTAAGCAGATCAGATTGCTGATGTTTCAGTTGCCAGATGTCTGAACTGCGATTGTCTGTTAATTTCAGGCGGGCTTCCTGAAACAATCTTGCAAAACCAAACAGATTCAGCCTGTATACAACCTCAGAAGGGGCGTCACTTATGAAACCGTCAGTGGTCACACTGAAACAGTTATAATCAAGAGTATTTAACTGATTCATGGCAGCGATAAGGCAGCATCGTACACCAGCGGTGGTGAGACAGGCATGTACAGGGGAAGTGATCCGGGAGCCACCAATATTTTGCATTATTTCTTTATAAGCATCCCAGGAGCTTTTTTCTACAACATCCTGAGCAGTTTTTCCATACAAAGAAGTAACTGCTGTTTTCAGCAGAAAATCCGGAATGGTGCCTTTTCCAATGGTGTCCTGTACACATTTGCGATCAACTACAAGTTGTTTGACAGTATGGTAGAGACTGTGGGATATCTGAAGGTCATCATCTACTAAAACAGTACCAACATATACACGGACGGCTGTGATTTCAGCTCCCAGCCGGAGGGCAAGATAGATTTCAGGTCCTGAAGCATAAACACCGTCTAAGCCTCTGATGATTGAGGAAAAATGAGACAGCTTCCACTGAAACAGGGATGCAAGGGTACTTGACGGATTCCGGAAAGCGGAACCTTATGTAACCAAACATAGGATCAAAAGGTGTTCGAAAATCCTGTAGTATAATCGGGCGATTATATATTTCACGTTGAATAACAACAGAATTACACCAGTCTACATCAGGTACCAGACACATACAGGTAGGATATGCATTTATCAGATCATAGTCATATGTAGTGACCTTATCATAATATCCAATGATAGAAGATCCATTATACCCACCATGATATGCGTTTTTGGCATACTCATGTAAGATTCTGCAGTCATCATTTAATGGGACCAGAGAGGTATCTTCTATGTAAGAAGGTTTATTGTATTTATTTATGATTAACTGACGTCCATGAGAGATTCTGGTCAGTCCTCTGAATTTCCTGTCAAAATCATTTGCATTATCAGGAAGAACATTAAGTGCTTTTGAAAGCTGTGGTACGGCCGATCGCACTGCAGCAGAGGAAACGGTCAAAGGCATAGTTTGGTTTTGCCCCCATAAAGCTGTGGAATATTGAAGTACGATGATACTGTCTGTTATGGCATATTCCATATACTTAACGGGGTTAGAAAGAAGGAAAGAGCTCATGTCAGCAAGTTCCTTTTTGGATATTTCATGTTTATATATGTTAACGATGTTACCAAGGTGTTCAAGTTTTTTCTTTTTTGGTGGTGCGTAGCATAACGTATCACGGAAACTGATCTGAATGGGATAAAAACGCCAGTGCCATGAACAGGTGCGAGGGTGGATATACTGCGGTTTCAGGGAAAGCATCCCACCTTGTATATCCTTCAACTTATGTAAAAAATTCCATCCTGTTAAATCAAAAGAAGTAAGATCTGCTTTGTTTGAGTGGCAGATCAATGTTACGGGAATAGCAGATTTATCAGAGTCACCGAAGGAATTGTAATATCCCAAGCACCAGGCAGACTGGTCAGAAGGATTGTAGTTCTTGTCCTGCCTGTTAAGGTTACAGTTCAACAGAGCCTCTTTCTCAGCAGGATTATCACAACATTCTATTGCTTCTTTTGAAGTAGAGTAAATCTGTCTGGCATAGTTATGAGAGTCTTTTCCAGACTTCGCGAATGAGAAACCCAACGTTGTGTTTCGCGATAGTCAATGCCCTTTTCGGAAAGAGATACCTGAGGATAATTCGTTAAATGGAAGTTCTCAATCATCCATGACAGGGCAAAAGAAAGAGGAAGTCTGTTACCATTGAGAGAGTAGAAGATAACTTCCACAATCTGATCTATATTAACAGGATTCCAGAATGCAAACTGCCAGGTGATAATTTCGCGAGAAATCTCATCATCCGCAGAACCTGTAACATATTCGGTATCAAGGGCAATGGTGATGCGGAACTCGTTTGAAAGCATATTCTTTATGGAAGGTAACGTGCTGAAAGAAAATGCAATATCAGGATACGGGGGTTCAAACCGGGACGATGGGTTTCCCATAGTCAGGTTTGAACCCGCTTCAAAAGCCTTATTCTCTGCGGTTTTTCCTGTGGCGTAATGGTATCCTGCCACGCATATGGTACGGATTCTGATAGCAGATGAAAATTTCGCTCAGATGTGGTATATATTCTGGATCCTGCCGTTGATTTTTATCGGCTTAAATCAATTCATGGTCCCAAAATATCAGAGTACTTTATATACAGGGAGGATTTTACAGATTTACATAGTAGTCAGTATTGTTCTTTTAATAATTCTGACTCTCTTTTATGCGATATTTCTTATGATGGCATTAAGTCTGAATAAAAATGCAAGGCTTCAGCAGGAAAATCATTTCCTTTCTCTGCAGCGCTCCAGATATGACAATCTTTGTGCGGCTATTGAAGAGACAAGACAGGTGCGCCATGATATTCGGCATCATTGTCTTCAGTTGTCTGCACTGGCAGAAACAGGAGATATGGAAAAAGTTAAAGAATATCTTTTACGTGCGGACAGTAAAATGCCAGGTATTGATTTCCATTTCTGTGATAATCAGGCCGTAGACAGTATACTTGGATATTATTCGGATCATGCAAAACAAGAAGGTATTCCTTTTCTGGCACAGATTGATATTCCAGAGAATTTTGCCGGGGGATGAGATGGATATATGTCTGGTGCTCTCAAACCTTCTGGAAAACGCAATAGAGGCAAGTCTGAAGACAGAAGATTCCAGAAGAAAGATTGTTATAAAGATGTATTTGCATCATACACATATTCTTCTGATTCAGGCTGAAAATAATTTCGATGCAAAGATACTGGAAAAGAATGGTGTTTTTCAGTCTACAAAACATTCGGGAAATGGAATAGGAATTCAATCCATACGCCATATCACAGAAAGAAATGGTGGTGCCAGCAGCTTTACATATAAGGATGGTGAATTTATGGCAAAAATCATGATCCGAATATAAAAGAAAGATTATCGATTGGATTGAGTTTGTGAGTAATGCAAAAAACACAGGAATATATTCATTCTGTTTCACGCATATTTATACCGTTCATCTCTAGACGACACATATGGTGCTTATTGGTGATACATGTAAGGCACGCATCAGCGTAGGTGTTATCGGCAAACATATCGAACCATGTACTGGCTGGAAATTGCGAGATACCTACAGTTGATTTCCTGCCATCCCTGGTATCAAGGACTTCAAAGAGATCCCGGTATTTATCAAGATCGAGTTCCATAAGACCGAAATCATCAATCACAAGCAGCTCCAGTTTGGTCAGAACACTTTCGCATGATGCTCTGCTTATTCTGCTGGATGAACCGACCAGTAATCTGGACAGCCTGAATGAAACAGTGATCCTGAAGGCTCAAAAATCCGACAGAATATGCTCACACAAAGAGGAATTATTTCGGTTGCTTTCGGAAAGTGTAATTATCTCGACATTTGGATGATTTACTATTTCAGGCCAGCAGGCTTCTGCAGGTTCCTGTAAGACGCCAAGAACAGGAATCTGTCCATCAAGAAGATGTAAGATTTCCTCACGGAATAAAGCAGCTTTTGCCTCATGTGGACCAAGCTCATCCATAATGAGCAGGGAACAGTCAGAACACATGGAAAGAATCCTGCAACCAAGACAATTGAAAGTATCTGCAGTATGCTCATTGGCTTTTCCGCACACAAACAGAAGATTCTGTTCATTTGGATCTCTGGATTCTGTCAGATGATACATATGGACAGAATACTGATCTCCCAGATATTCTTTTGTCCGTACGGTCAGAAATCCGTCTGCAGTTCCCTGGTAATTCTTTAATATTTTTTGAAGCAACGTAGATTTACCAATCTGTTTTTTTCCGGTTAAAAATATGTGTCGAGCCATATCAGAATTCCTTTTTATTTTGTAGTAATACCGATTATTTTGCCATGCTATCATTTATGACAGTTCTGTAATCAGGTCGAACTGTTTTGTTTCGAACATCCCAGAGAATTCTTCCATAAGCGGAATGTGTGACTTCTTTGATTTGTCCGTCTTCATTTAAATGGGTGTGAACCCAGTCGGTGATCTTATGTACATTTTCCAGTGTGTGTTCCTCAGATGGAAGCATGTGTTCCATAAGAAAGTCAATGTATTGTTCGTCCGGAGTTACCCAGGTTTCGCGGTGAGATTTTTTCATAGCTTGTTTCAGGATCATAGCCAAGTAAAAATAATATATTAAAAAGAGAGAAAAACCATCGACCATTCCACTGAGGCGTTAGTTGTCGGCCAAATACATCCTGCATGATCTGTTCCCGGAGTAAGTTCCGTCTTTCAAGATGTGTGGTGTTACAGCACCATGCCCGGCTCATTTCAATGGACTTCATCAGTCCGTTCATACCATGGAGTGCGGGGGTCATTGAACTGAATACAAGATCAAAGGCATGTTTATAACCTGCTTTTTCGATATCTAATTTTTGAAAGTCACATACATAAAGACAGGCATTACTTAATCCTTCTTTTTGAATATGTTCCATTCCGTGTGAGATCATTTTGTCGGAGATATCAAGTCCGACTACTTTATGTACGTGCCTGGCAAAGGCAGCAACAAAACGGCCGGGTCCACATCCGATATCTGCCACATCATAATTTTTGTCAAGAAGTCCCTTTTGTTCGAGATAATTTATTGCACTGACAACACGTTCATTTCCTTTTTGATTCTTTTTGCGTGCATTTCCCCAAAATTCTGCACGTCTGTTCCACATTTCTACCGACTGCTCATTCATATCTGCAGACTGAGATTCCTGCAGAGAAATAAAGTAATCCAATACAGAATTCATTTAAGCTCCTCCCTGAAAATTGCTTCATGAATTATTTACAGGTAAACAGATGGTCCGTTCACATCCGTAACGGTCATGTGCTGTTATAACATCCATTTCAATATCATATACGGATTGTAGTGTTTCAGATGTAATGACCTCCTTGGGAGTGCCGAATCCAACGACTTTTCCTGTTTTCATGAGGAGAACCTTAGTACCGACAGAAAAAGGGTGCTCAGGGCTGTGTGTCGACATGATAATGCAGTATCCCTGACGGGCAAGTCCTGAAATTACATTCATGAGAAGCTGATGATTTGCATAATCTAGATTTGCTGCCGGCTCATCCATGATAAAGATTTTTGCAGACTGACAGATGGCCCGGGCAATTAAAACCAATTGTCGCTGTCCGCCACTTAAAGATGTATATTTCTTGTTGGCAAGATGCAGTGCATTTACTTTTTCCAATGCAGAGAAAGCAGCCTCACGGTCAGGTTCTTTTGGGGTTTCAAAAGCCGAAAAATGGGAAGCACGTCCCATAATTACGACATCAAGAACGGTATAGGCAAATACGGGGGAATGGTATTGAGGAATATAGGCGATCATATTTGCCAGTGCCTTCGTTGTAAAGTCATGAATGTTTTTTCCGTCAATGGCTATTTTTCCATCAGTAACAGGAAGGGTTCCCAGCATCATGCGGAAGAGAGTTGTTTTTCCGCAGCCATTAGGGCCAAGCAGGCAAAGTACATCACCATAGTCGGCATTGCAGCTGATACCTTTTAAAACATCTCCATTTCCGTAACCGCCAAAAACATTTTCTATTGTCAGAAGCATAAACTATGCACGCTCCCTTCGTTTGATAATAAGATAGATAAAAAATGGAGCACCCATGATGCTTGTAACAACACCAAGTGGAAGTTCCATGGATAAAATGGAGCGGGCAATGTCATCAACCAGTATCAGATATCCGCCGCCAAGCATAGCGCTTGCAGGTATCAGTCGGTTATAATCCACGCCTACCAGTGCGCGTGCCAGATGTGGAATCATTAATCCCACCCATCCGATCAGCCGCCAAGGCAAACAGCTGCAGCACTGAGTAGGGTTGAAGCAATGATAAAAATCAGACGATATTTACGAATATTTATTCCAAGACTTCTGGCTTCTTCTTCATCTAAAGTGAGCAGATTGATCTGCCAGCGAAAAATAAAGATCATACTTAGTCCAATGATCATTGGAATGACACTCCATACAAAAGAATTCATAGTAGTCTTGGTCAGACTGCCCATGAGCCAGAAGGTGATCTGTTGAAGAACGTCATTGGGATCTGCAATGTATTTGATCATGGTTACGCCCGCATTGCAGAGTGACATGATCATAGTTCCTGTCAGTACAAGACTGAGTGTGTGAGAGTGTGCAGACTTTCGGCTGATGAGGTAGGATGCGGCAACTGCAATCACACCGCCTGCAAAAGCAGAAAGCTGAGTCACCCAGTTTGAAGCTCCGTTTAAAATAGCAAAAGCAGCACCAAGACTGGCACCGGATGAAACACCAAGGATGTCCGGAGATACCAGCGGATTGCGAAACATTCCCTGATAAGTGGAACCTGCTACTGAAAGGGAAACTCCAATAAACAAAGCGGAGAGGATACGCGGCAGACGGATATTCCAGAATATGGTAGCTGCCTGCGGCAAATATCTCCCTTATAACCAAATTTTGATAAAAATGACTTTCAGTACCTGAGAAGGCGTAAGCGGATAATATCCGACTCCAAAGGAAAGTATTATAATTATAAATAAAATTACCAGCATAACTGTCAGTAACAGACGATGATGTTTTCGCTGGCTGGTATTTATTTCTTTAGCGTTATCTGTCAAATTCATGATCACTCACCTTGTGTAACTTGACTAACTGAGTTTATGGCGCTATACTCAGAAAAAAGCGAATTGTTTTTGAAAACTATTCGCATATATATTATAATGCGAAAAAGTTGTATAGTCAATTTAATAAACGTCAAATCTGACTGAATATGGAGAAAAGAAGGGAGAGAATTTATGAACAAAAAGCACAGACATCTTTTGGCGTTGCTGTTATGCTTCGTGATGACAGTCAGCCTTTTTGCAGGTTATTCGGAAACAAAAGCGGCTTCGGAAGAGACAACACAGAGTGAGGAGCAGACTGAAACACAGGAAACCGGGGAAACACGTGAGATCACAGATATGGCTGGAAGAAAGGTTACTGTCCCGGCAGCAGAAGATATAGAATCTGTTTTTTCGACAGGCCCGGTTGCTGCAATTTTTATGTATATGGTTGCACCTGATAAACTTCTGGGATGGAATTATGAATTAAATGACGTTGAGAAGTCAATTATTCTGGAAAAATATCATGATCTTCCGAATTTTGGAATGGGAGATGCGATCAATTATGAAGCTGTAATTGCTGCTAATCCTACAATTGCACTTAATTGTGGCAAAATCAATGATGCAATGGTTTCTGACTGTGATGCGTTATCGAAAAGTCTGGGAATCCCGGTTATTGCAGTGGATAACGAACTCAATAATTCGGCAGAGGCGTTTCGATTTATGGGTGAACTTCTTGGCGTAGAGGATCATGCAGAAGAGCTTGCTGAGTATTCAGAGAAGATATTTACAGATATTGCTTCACTTGCGGATATCCCGGAAGACGAGAAGGTCAGTGTATATTTTGGCAATGGAGAGGATTCTCTGGAAACTGCACCTAGAGGATCTCAGCATGCACAGATCCTTGATGCGGTCAATGTAACCAATGTTGCAGATCTGGAACTTGGAGACGGATCTCGCGTTCAGATTTCAGCTGAACAGCTTCTTGCGTGGAATCCAGATGTGATCGTTGTAAATGGTGAACCAAAAGCAGACAAAAGCGGAAACTCTGCAGCAGAAGATATTCTGAGCAATCCAGACTACGCTTCGTTAAAAGCGGTACAGGATAACAAAGTTTATGGAACTCCAAATGCACCGTTCAGCTGGGTGGATCGTCCGGCCGGACCCAATCGTCTGATTGGTATGCGTTGGCTCTCCGCAGTGGTTTATCCAGAATACATCAAATGTGATGTTAATGAAGAAATACGTGAGTTTTTTAATCTTTTCTATCATGTTGATCTATCTGATGAACAGTTGGAAAATGTTCTTAAAGGAACTTTATAAATGTCAGGCAGAGACGTGGAATAAGACTATACAATGAGATAAAAATCTCCGGTTCAGAGTGAACCGGAGATTTTGGCATATTAAGAAAAGTCATATCTTACGAAGTATTGCACTTCCATGCAGATCACATACAGGATCTGCGAAGAGATGGTTTTTCTGACAGAATTCATCAACAGCTTTTTTGCAGCCGGAGAACTGTGTGCTGTACACATCATGGATCAGAAGAACTCCGCCTGTAGAAAGGCGTTCATAAAACAGTGGAAGCGCAGCGGCAGTCGGAGCGTAGAGATCAGCATCCAGAGATACGAAACAGAAATCTGCATCTGTAATATCGGCAAAAGTATCCGGAAACCATCCTTTATGGATTACAGTCCGTGCAGGATCAGGCATAATGCGAAGAACAGAGTCAACATCAGTAGAAGAGAAATCACCTGTTCTGGCACGGGACAGATTACAGGAGGTCTCTATTGCCACATCTTTTTCTGAAAATCCCTCAAAAGTATCAAAAAGATGGATTTTGCGATCTGGAAAGGCAGCACTGATCAGGAAGAAAATTCACCCTGAAAAACACCGAGTTCGGCAACATCTCCCGAAATATTTAACTGATAGATCTGCTCTGATAAGAGACGCATAACAGCAATCCGTGCATCGAACATGCGAAGGGCAGATGGATCACAAAATGGTCCGTGATAACCTAAGCTTTCCATCTGTTTTCTCATAGAGTTACGTCGTTCTTCATCTAATACACCCAGGATGATCAGATCCGGAAGAAGTGCAGCTGCATCATCTGGGGAACAGACAGGAACATGGCCAATATGCTGTCCATGCTTCCGGGAATCATTATCGGCAAAGCACAAAAAGTTTACAGGAACTGCCAAGTAGTCTTGCAGTCATCTGTCCAATCTGTCCGGCACCAAAGATACAGTTCGATATACAGGTTTTGTCATCATTTTGCGGCAGCCTTTCTGTCGGCACGAACCTCGATCATCTGTCCTGTGATGGAGATTGCTATTTCAGCCGGTGTTTCTGCTTTAATCTCAAGTCCTACAGGAGAGACAATCCGTTCCAGTTCTTGTTCAGTAACATCGTACTCTTCCACAAGCTTGCGGAAAACAGCAGCTTTTTTTTGCACGGCTTCCGATAACCCCGATATAACATGCTGGTGTGGCAAGAAGCTGTGCCTGTACGATTGTGTCATAAGCATGCCCACGTGTCATCACGCAGCAGTAATCTGCATCTGTGACAGAGATACTCTGGTCCAGATGATTAAAATCACAAAGTATCGTTTCAACTGCATCCGGGAAAAGCACAGGATCAATAAATTCCGGGCGGTCGTCCAGAACGACACAGCGGAAATCAACACTTGCTAATATTGGTACAAGCTTTTGCGAAACATGTCCACCACCAAATACATAGACAGTTCCGGATTGTGCCTATTTGTTCTGAAAACAAATCATAATCATCACCGCGATAACGGCATGGCTGTGCAGACAAGGACGATAATATGGATGAAGGAACAGCGGCATTTCCGATCAGCCATAAGAAGGGCTGTAAAGACTCATGCCGGAGGTTGTCTTAAGATCACAGATCAGCCAGAAATCCTTTCGTTCCTCGTATGATTTTGCGGCAGTTTCTGTAATCTCTGAAATAACCGGATCATTATGATCAAGATACTGGAAAAAGACGGTAACATCACCACCACAGATCATACCGATATTCTCAACATCCTTACGGTTCAGTCGGAATTCATGTTCGCAGGATTCTTTTTTCTCAAGAATATCCTGAGCCATAAGTTCAGCACGATACTCGACAGCGCCGCCGCCGATAGTGCCTGCAATTCTACCGCTTTTTCCGATCAGCATGCGGGATCCGGCACCTCGTGGAGTCGATCCTGATGATGCTGTGATGGAAGCAAGCACAAGGTCATTTCCCTCCAGAAATTGCTGTTTTATTGTCTGAAATAATGTTCTCATATAAAAAACCTCCGGTAATTTTGTATGTTAAAGTGTTATGTAACAGATGGATTGTATCATATCCTGCAGCGCGCGAGCCTGCTTTAACTGGCGTTCGTGTGATTTCATCGCTTCCGGACTTTTGCATTTATGCAGATTGTCAGCAAATCTTTTTTCGATAGATACACGCTGTGTTTCCTCAATCAGTTTATCAGCCAGAAAAACAATAGCCGTTTCATCCAGTTTTGTTTCTTTTAAACCATGATGCTGTGAAATGATCTGGCTGATTTCGGGATAACCTAATTGTAAGAAAAGGTCACCGCCTGTTTTTGTGTGATGTTTCTGAAGTCTTGCAATATCATGCAGAAGCGCACCGGAGCGGATGAGCTGCTGATCAAAAAGATATCCATGAACTTTAAGTATATCACATAAACGGCAGGCCAGTTCCGTAACGGCATCACTGTGAGCCTGTACATGCTGCGGGAGATCAACAGAATTCCTGAGCATCCGACATAATTCATCATTCAAAACAGGATGCGGCAATATGTAATGTGAATCAGATAAGGCAGCATTTCCCTCTACATCTACTCTTAGATGATAATAAGAGCCGCATGGAAGCCGGAACTTCTGTATGTCAGATATTTCCGGATAAAGCTCCATAAATAAAAAGAGATCACATCCGTATGAGCGACAACCGCAATATTACTGTCCGAAGAATGAAGAATCCTGGAAATCGCCTGTGAAAAGCGTGTACCGGATTCCAGAGGAGTCTCTGCTCCTGGAATCGGACATTCCGGATTTTTGCCACGTGCCTCATAAATCGCCGGCCATTTTTGACGTATTTTATCAAAAGAAAGGCCGTCCCACGATCCAAGATTTCGTTCTGACAGTTCGGAAACAGTCAGATGTGGAAGGGCAGGTGCTATATGACTGGCTGTATCGACAGCCCTTGATAAAGGACTGCAGTATATTGCAGAGATCTTATCGGACAGTTCCTCGTGCAAAAGGACTGCCTGTAAGTGTCCAAGCATGGATAAAGGCAGGTCAGTCTGTCCGATACAATAAGAATGTTCATCCGGATATTGTGGCTTTCCGTGTCGTATCAGATAAAGATCACGCATTAAAAAATCCTCTGAAACAATTTTCAAATATTTTTTCTGAACAGTTTCGTGTTTCTTCTGAAAAACGCGCATATCGTTTCAGAAACTCTTCACCGTATGGTGTCAGTTCACTGTGACTTCCGTTTACACCGCCCTGGCTTCTGCTGATCAATGGTTCGTGAAGTTGCGATTCCAATGTACGGATCAGATTCCAGCTGGTGGAATAGGAAATGTGCATATGCTCACAGGCATCGCGGACAGAGCCTGTTTCATGGATCAGCGTCAGAAGCGAATAAAGCTGTTCATCAAAGAATACTTTTTCGCGAGCCAGCTGAATGTGGATTTCTGAACGGATCAGACTCTGGTTGTGTGCATGGAGAAGCTCGGCATAATCCTCTGGTGTGTCGGCATCGTGAATGATTCCGGGATCCTCCACATTCAGAAAATACATGGGTGTGCCGCAGTGCTCTACAGCACCTTCAAGACCTGAACTGCGTCATCTTTCAGGATGGAATCAATAAGTGAGGAACGGAGCAGGATCGGGTGACCGGGTTTACCCTCACAGACCGGAGTTACAAGAGGATGGTCTGCGGAGAGCATTTGAGTGACAGTCCGGGCTGTAAACAGTGGAACGTCCACAGGGGTAAAGAGCACTGTATCAACCTTGTCTTTCAGATACTCCAGTCCGATCCGGACAGAATCAAACATATGAGTTGTTGCATAGTCTTCGTTTCGAAGAAAGATTACATTATTGGAGGCAAGATGGCGCTCCAGCACATCTGCCTTATATCCTGTTACCACAACTACTTTAGAAATCCCGGCCTGCCGGAAATTATTGATCACTCGCTGGGCAATGGAAATGGATCCAAGCTGAAGCATGGGTTTAAAGTCTCCCATTCGTGATGATTTTCCGGCAGCAACAATCAAGGCACCTGTCTGCATGATAGTCACCTCCTTAAAGGCATTGTATAAAATTGGTATTATTATATCATAAAAAAAAGAAAATTGTGTGAAAATAGCCAAATTTTATTTAATTGTAATTTGCAATATTGTAAAAAAGCATGATAGAATGAATATATACATAATGATGTGGACAGGAGAACTTTTTTTATGGATAAGATTTTTGAGATTACCGCAAAAGAAGTTACGATACAGGTAAAAGATGAGCGTAACGGGAGTTGAATACAGCCGGACACTTCCGATGGATTATTACGAAAATGCAAATGTATTAAAACTCAGCGGTGAGAATCTGGATGGAAGCAGTTCTTCCATTGTTTTCTATTCTGCCAGAGGAATGGAAAGACTCAAAAGATCTGACGGGCAAGGGGTGCGGATCATGATCCATGCGGAACACATAAGCCGGAAGATCAGTAACATAATAGGGACATTTTTTTAACAGGAGGGATGCAAGATGATCAAAAAGACATTGAAGATCAATGGTGTTGAGAGAATCCTTATTCTTGATAAGGATGAAACACTGGCACAGGTTCTCCGTAATCATCTTCTTCTTACGGGATGTAAGATTGGCTGCGGTGAGGGCCATTGTGGAGCTTGTAACGTAATTATGAACGGAAAAGTTACAAGATCCTGTATCTATAAGATGAGTCGTGTTCCGGATAATGCAGAGATTACAACCATTGAAGGTGTGGGAACAATTTCTGATATGCATCCGATCCAGGTTGCCTGGATGGCATACGGATGTGCACAGTGTGGTTTCTGTTCTCCAGGTTTCATTATCTCAGCGAAGGTTCTTCTTGACAATAATCCAAGCCCGACTCGAGAAGAAGTAAGAGAATGGTTTAACAAACAGCGTAACCTTTGTCGCTGTACCGGTTACAAGCCGCTCATCGATGCAACTATGGCAGCAGCAAAAGTTATGCGTGGCGAGATGACAAAAGAGGATCTTGTTTTTAAACAGACCGGTGATTCTATTGTTGGTACAAATTATATTCGTCCATCAGCAGCACAGAAGGTAACAGGTACCTGGGATTTTGGTGCAGATGATGCCTTAAAGATGCCGGAGGGAACTCTTCGTCTGGCACTTACACAGGCAAAAGTTTCTCATGCGAACATCCTCAGCATTGATACAACAGAAGCAGAAGGCATGCCGGGGGTTTTCCGTGTTATCACTGCAAAAGACATTAAAGCAGCCGGCGGAACAAACAAGATTAATGGTCTTGTAATGCTTCCGAAACACAATAAGACAGATGGATTTGAACGTCCGGTACTCTGCGATGAGAAGATTTTCCAGTTTGGTGATGCGATTGCAATCGTAGCAGCTGATACAGAAGAACATGCACGTGCAGCGGCAGATGCAGTTAAAGTTGAGATTGAAGAACTTCCTGCATATATGAATGCAATGGATGCGATCGCACCGGATGCGGCAGAAATCCATCCAGGTGTTCCAAATGCATTCTTTGAGACAAACTGTATCAAGGGACCTGATTTTGACTGGGACAGCATTCCGGATTCACAGCAGGTAGAGATCGAATCCTACTGTTCACGTCAGCCACATCTCCATCTTGAACCGGACTGTGGTTATGGTACATTGATGAAGATGGTATGATAACAGTGCATTCCAAATCTATCGGTATTCATCTCCATATGCCGATGATCGCTGATGGTATCGGCGTTCCGATGGAGAATTTAAGAATTGTTCAGAACCATGCGGGAGGAACCTTTGGTTACAAGTTCTCTCCGACAAATGAAGCCTGATCGGTGCAGCTGTAAAAATTCTTGAGCGTCCTGTATCTCTGGTATTCAATCAGTTCCAGAACATTACTTATACAGGAAAGAGATCTCCTGCATTTATGAATATTAAGCTTGCAGCAGATGAAAATGGTAAACTCCTTGCTCTCTGGGGCAACAATTATGTGGATCATGGTCCATATTCAGAATTTGGCGATCTGCTTACCATGAGACTTTCTCAGTTCACAGGCGCTGGTTATGGAATCAATTCTATCCGTAACAAATCTACAACAGTATTTACTAACCATGCATGGGGATCTGCTTTCCGTGCTTACGGTTCTCCGCAGTCCTATATGGGATCTGAGATCGCAATTGATGTTCTGGCAGCAAAGATGGGAATCGATCCGTTTGATATGCGTGAAATGAACTGTTACAAGGAATCTGAAGGAACCACGATCCCGACAGGTTATCCGCCGGAAGTATATTGTGAGGAAGCACTGTTCAAGACTGCACGTCCGTTGTATGAAGCAGCTAAGAAACGTGTTGCCGAGAAGAATGCAGCTTCTGATGGCAAGATAAAATATGGTATCGGTGTATCTCTTGGTGTTTATGGCTGCGGACTTGATGGTGTTGATACATCCAATGCTTTTGCAGAACTGAATCCGGATGGAACTGTTACAATGTATGCTGCATGGGAAGATCATGGACAGGGTGCGGATATGGGCGTTCTTGTATCATCTCATGAAACACTTCGTCAGGCCGGAATCAGACTGAACAGATCAAACTTGTTATGAATGATACTAAGACATGTCCGAATGCAGGTCCGGCAGGTGGTTCTCGTTCACAGGTTATGTCAGGCAATGCATGCGTCTGGCAGCAGAAAACCTTGTTGCAGCAATGAAGAAAGAAGATGGAACGTTCCGTACTTATGACGAAATGGTAGCGGAAGGTCTTGAAACAAAATATGAAGGTAACTGGGTAACAACCTTCTGTGCAGATCATCCGATCGATCAGGATACGGCACAGGGTGATCCGTTTGCAACTTATATGTACACGATTTTCCTTCCGGAAGTTGCAGTTAATACAGAAACCGGCAAGGTTACTGTTGAGAAATTTACATGTGTTGCCGATGTAGGTACGATCATGAACAGACTTCTTGTAGAAGGCAACTTCTATGGTGGCCTTGTACAGGGTGTGGGTCTTGCTCTGACAGAAGACTTTGAAGATTTGAACCACGATACCACTCTGAAAAATTGTGGTATCCCATACCCGAAGGATGCGCCGGATGATATTGAACTTCATTTCAATGAAACCTATCGTCCAAGTGGCCCTTATGGCGCTGCCGGCTGTGGTGAGGCTCCACTGGATGCTCCACATCCTGCAATCCTGAATGCAATCTACAACGCGACAGGTGCACGTATTACACGTGTTCCTGCCCGTCCGGAAAGAGTTCTTGCAGCATTGAAGGAACTTGAGAAATAAATCATAAATCTGATTTTATCATGTGATATAATGAGGGGAGACGGTAAACTGTCTCCCCTTTAGAGACGAAAGAATTGTATTGATCCGGTTCACAGCAACGAAAGGAGTGCAGGCTATGACATATATACAGGAAAGAGGTTCTACTCATGTGTATCATGTAAATCGAATGTCAAAGGAAGAGATGGATCATATGATCAGTCTCTGCGTCCATGATCAGCCGGCGTACTGTGTTGCGGCCTGTCCCTTCAAAGTAGATACAAAAGAGATGCTGTTTTATGCTGCAAAAGGAAATTTTAAGAAGGCTCTGGCAATCTATGAAAAGATCACTCCATTTCCGATGATTCTCTGCGACGGATGCACGGCTCCCTGTGAAGAGAAATGTAAGCTTTGTGAAATTGGCGACGGTGTATCCATACGTGAAGTAGAGCGCGCAATTGTCCGATATGGGGAATCCGGAAACGGAGCAGTAGTTTTCGTAATGAA
>ENA-OQIM01000315-OQIM01000315.1-human-gut-metagenome-genome-assembly--contig:-NODE-315-length-17805-cov-5.027039_pt1 | contig 17805 bp, 19 predicted proteins | sample MGYA00242579_ERZ504744 | MGnify/ENA primary metagenome ERZ504744 (study PRJEB26092, sample SAMD00036441) | human gut metagenome | host: Homo sapiens | study: EMG produced TPA metagenomics assembly of...
TAAGAAAACGGAACAACATACGAAAGGCGCGCTCCCGAACGGGGAAACGTGCCTTCGTATTACGACGTATGTCAGTCGTCGACCACGGTACCCTTCGGCACCACGGTGATGCCTTCCGGCGTGACGGTGAAGCCACGCGCCAAATCATGCTCGGTATCGATGCCAACGGTCGAATTCTCCGTCAACACGACGTTCTTGTCGAGAATCGCCTTGTAGACCCGCGCGCGACGGTTGACGACCACACCGTCGAACAGAATCGAATCGACGACCTGAGACCACGAATGGATGCGCACGTTCGGCGACAGGACGGAATGGTGCACCTCGCCGCCGGAAACGATGACGCCGGGGGAGACGATCGAATCGGTGGCATGGCCCAGGCGGTCGCGGCCGGCATGCACGAACTTCGCCGGCGGCAGGTTGCCGGACAGCGTGTAGATAGGCCATTCGGTGTTGTACAGGTTGAACTCCGGCACATAGGAGATCAGATCCATATGCGCATCGTAGAACTGCTTCAGCGTGCCCACGTCACGCCAGTAGGCGTGGTCGGTCGGTGTGGCTCCCGGAATCTCGTTGGAATTGAAATCGTAGACGCCGGCCTCGTTGCGTGCCGCGAAATACGGCGCGATGTCGCCGCCCATATCATGCTTCGTATCCTCGGCCTTCTCATCCAACGAAAGCGCCGCGAACAAGGCATCGGTGTTGGCCACATAGTTGCCCATGGAGGCCAGGATGGAATTCGGGTCGTCCGGCAGTCCCGTGGTGGTCTGCGGCTTCTCCTGGAAGCTCTTGATCATATTCGGATGATCGGGATCGACCTCGATCACACCGAACTGGTTGGACTGGCTGATGGGCTGACGGATGCCGGCAACGGTGAATTCCGCGCCGGATTCGATGTGCTGCTGCACCATCTGCTGGAAATCCATGCGATAGACATGGTCGGCGCCGACAATCACCACGATGTCGGGCTGCACGTCCTCAATGATGTTGATGGTCTGGTAGATGGCGTCGGCCGAGCCGAGATACCAATGCTTGCCGAGACGCTGCTGCGCCGGCACAGGGGAGACGTAGTTGCCCAACAGCGGCGAGAAACGCCATACAGTGGAGATATGGCGGTCAAGCGAATGGGACTTGTACTGGGTAAGCACGACCGTCTGCATGTAGCCGGAATTCACCAGATTGCTCAGCGGAAAATCAATCAGACGGAACACGCCGCCAAATGGGACGGCAGGCTTGGCCCTGTCCCTGGTCAATGGCATCAGACGGGTGCCCTCACCGCCTGCCAGCACGATGGAAAGAATCTTTGGGTTCTTCGCCATGGGAACTCCTCTCTGAGAGCGTCTTGCGACACCGTACGCACGGTCGGTCCGCTTCATCACGAAACCGCTTACGCACACTATGATTGCATAAATTCAGCAAATCGCAAGGAGTTTGCAGCGCGAGTCTTGAAAATTTCCAGTTCGTTTCAGCAACGTTTCACCATGCGTTCATGCGCGTCTCACGCATGATGGTCCACTCGACGCGTCGCATAGAAGGCGACCGCGCTTGATGCGGCGACATTGAGACTGTCCACGCCGTGACTCATGGGAATCTTCACCGTAAGGTCGGCGCGGGAGATGGTGTGGTGCGACAGTCCATCTCCTTCGGTACCGAAAATCAACGCGAGCTTGTCAATATGGTCGCTTTCAGTCTCGGCGTTGTTGAGACGGCGGACCAATTCGGCCAAAGAAATGGAATCATCCTCAAGCGCCATCGCTACGGTGGTGAACCCCAGATCATGCAGTTCCCGCATGCCGGTGAACGGCCAATAATGCTTGTCGTCCCCTCCGATGCGCGTCCACGGCACTTGGAACACCGTGCCCATGGACACGCGTGCCGCGCGCCGGTACAACGGGTCGCCACAGGACGGAGTGACGAGCACCGCATCCACGTCGAGCGCCGCAGCCGAACGCATGAGAGCGCCCACATTCGTGTGGTCGACGATATTCTCCATGACCGCGACCCGGCGAGTGCCACGGCAGACCTCTTCGACGCTGGGCAGGGACCAGCGTTTCATCGCGGCAAGGGCTCCGCGATGCAGCCGGTAGCCGGTTAGACGTTTGAGCTGCTCAGGCGAAGCGACATACACGGGAATGTCATCGCCCCAACGTTTCTCGATGACATCGAACATGCCGCTCATGCCGTCGATCCACGACTCCTCGACCAGCAGGGAAATCGGCTCGCGTCCAGCGGCCAGGGCACGGTCTATCACTTTGGGCGATTCGGCGATGAACAATCCCTTGCTGGGCTCCAGCCTGTTGCGCAGCTGGATTTCCGTGAGATTCACATAAGCCGCCACACGCTCGTCGTCGATGGAGTCAAGATGAATGAACCGCATTGCCCGTATTCCACCAATCTTTCGTCGGATACAAGAAAACCCCTTGTTTCCAAGGGGTTTATTCCGGTGTCCGGAGCGGGACTTGAACCCGCACGCCTGTATAAAATAGGCACTAGCACCTCAAGCTAGCGCGTCTACCATTCCGCCACCCGGCAGGTGCGTTGCTCAGCGGCAACGAATGAAAACTATAGCAGTTGAAATCCATGATGCAAATCCCGGCGTGTCGCGATAGGTCCGATATGGGTTATGTGGGGTTCCTGATAGGCTCGGAAGCTATGACTGATGCCCTTTTTCTGCTTGATACGGACCATGACGACGTACCGGTGAACAGCGACGAGCTCAACGCCGGATGGAGGCTGACGCTTCCCTCATCCGTACGCAGGCACGCCATCCAGGCAATGCGATTGAAGGACGGCGACGAACTGCAGCTTTCCGACGGCAGGGGATTGCGCATCCACGCCGTACTGCGCGACGCGCAGCAGGGAATCGCGGAAGTGCTGCGATTCGGCAAGGAGCCGCAGCCGGTCACCAGGCTCGCGCTGGTGCAGGCTCTCGCCAAAACCGGCCATGACGAACAGGCGATCGATATGGCCACGCAGATCGGCGTCGATCAGGTGATTCCCTGGCAGGCCGACCGTTCCATCGCCAAATGGAAGGCAGGACGTACTGACAAAAAGTGGAGGCAGGTGCTGGAATCCGCCACCGAACAGTCGCGCAGATCGTGGACGCCCCAGCTGGACGATTGCGTGACCAGCAAGCAGGTGGTCGCCATCTGCAAGCGCGCATGCGTGCATGGCGACATGGTGATCGTGCTGCATCAAGATGCCACGAAGACCTGGGAACAACTGGAAACCGGTATCGCCAAACTGTCCGATACGTGTCTGAAGGACGGACGTCCGCGCACCATATATGTGCTCGTCGGTCCGGAAGGCGGCATCAGCGACGCCGAAGTCGAGGCGTTCACGAAAGCCGGCGCCGAAGTGTGCGTGCTGGGAAGCAACATCCTACGTGCGTCCACCGCCGGTCCGGTCGCGCTGTCATTGCTCGCGCGAGCATTGGGACGTTTCGTCTGATCCCGGCTCCATTGCGTGAAATTGCCGGAATCGCCCCGTTTCCTGCTGGTGTAGCATGGTAGCGAAGGTTTTTCCAATACCGATAAGGAGCGTTATGAGCGACAAGGATTGCCTGTTCTGCAAGATCATCGCAGGTGAGATTCCCAGCGAGAAGGTGTACGAGGACGATGCCACCTACGCCTTCAAGGACATCAATCCGAAAGCCAAGGTGCACGTACTGATCGTGCCGCGCAAGCACTACGCGAACGTCGCCGAACTCGCCAAAGAGGATCCGGCACAGCTCGCCCACATGGCCGAAGTGGCGCAGAAAATCGCCGACCAGGAGTTCCATGGCGCCTTCCGTCTGATCTTCAACACCGGAATCGACGCCGGACAGACCGTGTTCCACGTGCACGCCCACGTGCTTACCGGCGAAAAGCTCGACGAATAGTCCACATACCGCCAATACCGACATCGGAAGAGGTTCTGTGCCCACCACTACACGCACCATCGCGATACCCCAACAGCTTGATCCGGTGACCGTGCTTGGCCCTGTGGAGAGGTGCTTCGGGAAGTCGAACGTGCGTTCCCCGACCTGACCATCATCGTACGGGGCAACCGCATCGCCATCATGTCGCATTCCAGCAAATCCGAATCCCAAGCCGCCCAAGCCGAACAGGTGGTTGCCGATATCATCCAAGCCGCCTATACCGCGCCGATGGACGCCGATACCGTCCGTCGCATGCTCGACCAGAACGTGCTTAAAAATCCGGTCCGCGCCACACATCCCGGCCACGGCCGCGTGGTGGAGGAATTGCGCATGGCCGGCAGGCAACAGTCGCACGCGTCCCATCGTGAGGAAACCGCAGACAGGCGGCGTCCTCACGTGCCGGGCGTCATCACCTTCGCGCTCGGCAAACCGGTCCGTGCCAAAACCGCCGGACAGATAGCCTACGTCAACGCCATCGAATCGCACACCATCACCTTCGCCATCGGACCGGCAGGCACCGGCAAAACCTATCTTGCCGTAGCCAAAGCGGTACGTGCTTTCCAAGACAGGCAGGTCCGGCGCATCATACTGACCCGTCCCGCCGTCGAAGCAGGGGAGAACCTCGCTTCCTGCCGGGCACGCTCAACGAAAAGGTCGACCCGTACCTGCGACCGCTGTACGACGCGCTGTCCGACATGCTCGGAGCGGACCAGCTCAAACGATACATGGACGACGGCACCATCGAAGTGGCGCCGCTCGCCTACATGCGCGGCCGCACGCTCAACGACGCGTTCGTGATCCTCGACGAGGCCCAGAACACCACCGAACAGCAGATGAAGATGTTCCTGACCCGACTGGGATTCAACACCAAAATGGTCATCACCGGCGACGTGACCCAAGTGGATCTGACCGTGCCGAAATCAGGTCTGGCCACCATCGAACACATCCTCGACGGCATCGACGACATCGCCTTCGCCCACCTGAAGCCCGAAGACGTGGTCCGCCACGCGCTCGTGGGCAAAATCGTCGCCGCCTACGACAGGCACACGGCCATAGCGGGAGACCACAGCAGAAGCGCGCGTGCCGCATCATCGCAACCATTCGACGACAAGAACAAGGAAAACGCATAAATGAGCGTTGAAGTGACGAACGAAACCGCCTGGCAGATCGACGGCAAAATCTTTTCCGACCTCGGCGTATGGGTCATGAGCCAGATGAGGGTCAGCACACAATCCGACCTGACCATCATGTTCGTGGACCCGGATCCCATCGCCCAACTGCACATGCGTTGGATGAACCTCGAAGGCCCCACCGACGTCATGAGCTTCCCAATGGACGAACTGCGCCCCGGAGACGGCGGAACCGAAATGGAAGGCGTGCTGGGCGACATCGTGCTATGCCCGTGGGTGGCCGCCCAGCAGGCGCTCGCGGCCGGCCACAGCACCATGGAGGAAATGATGCTGCTGACCATCCACGGCATCCTCCACCTGCTCGGATACGACCATGTCACACCCGAACAGGAACGGCAGATGTTCGGCTTGCAACGCCAGCTGCTATTGACGTTCTTCGCGCTTCGACAGGGAGCCGGCGCGCAGCGACGCTTCCCGCCGAAGCGCCGGATGCGCTCGCCGAATGGGACCGCGAACATGGGGCCGGCGGCAAAACGGCCAAATGACGGCATGATGCATCATCCGACGGTTTCGAAAGTGGGGGTTGACGAACCATGGAAACAACGACTATCACGATGATTGCGATTCTCGTCGTCATCGCATTGCTGCTGGTCTGGCTGTCGCTGTCGATGGCCGCGACGGAAGGCGCGGTGGGACGTGTCACGAGGGCAAGTCTGAACAACCTCATTCTTGAGATTCAGACGGATACGGAGGTGTCGCAATTCATACGCGACAAGAAGATCAAACGCATCCACAAGGTGCAGCGGCTGATCGCCGACCGCTACGCGACCGCCGGTTCATGCGCGTTCTTCCGCATCACCTGCAATGTGCTTGACGGTGTGTTGGTCGCCGCGATCGCGTCGTTGTGCGATGCGCCGTTATGGGCGGGACTGCTTGTCGGCTTCGTGTTCGCGCTGGTGGTCGCGGTGATTTCGCTGCTGGTCCGTCCACGTAGCGCGGGCGCCTCCAAACCGGTCGATCTGATGCTGAAGCATGCCGATGCGGCGTCGGTCGCGGTGGCTTTGACGCCGTTCGCTAAAATCGGCGGACAGAAGGATGCGAAACGTCATTCGAATGATCTGTCGGACGATGAAGAGCTTGAAAAAATCCAACTCGAACAAGGGCGCGCCACCATAGATCGTCTGGTCGAGGCGAATGATTTCGACCCTGAGGTTTCCGAAATGCTGCGCAACGTATTGACGTTGTCCGAAACGTTGACACGTGAGATCATGGTGCCGCGCACTGATATGATTTGCATCGAACGCGGGGAGACGCTGGAGAACATGCTGAAATTGTGCTCCCGTTCCGGATTCTCCCGTATACCGGTTATCGGCGATGATGTGGATGATCTGGTCGGCGTGGCATACCTGAAGGATGCCGTGCGCGCCACGGCGTTCAATCCCGCGGCGATATCCCGCGATGTCGAATCCATCGTCCGTGACCCGATGCTGGTGCCCGAATCCAAGCCGGTCGACGACCTGTTCCACCAGATGCAGCGCACCCGCCAGCATGTGGCTATCGTCGTGGATGAATACGGCGGCATCGCCGGCCTGGTCACCATCGAAGACACCATCGAACAGATCGTCGGCGAACTGGAGGACGAGCACGACCGTACCCAGCATGCCGATCCGGAACAAATCGGCGAGAACAAATGGAGCATGCCGGCACGCACGCCCATCGCCGACTTGGAGGAGATCTTCGAAATCGACATCGACGAGGACGACGTCGACACGGTATACGGTCTGCTCACCAAGCTGCTTGGCCGCGTGCCGATCGTCGGTTCGACGGCCGTCACCAGGGGCCTGCGCCTGACCGCGGTCGACTCCGCGGGACGCCGCAAGAAAGTGTCCACCATCGTGGTGGAACCGGCCCACGTCGAGGGCGTGGACGAAACTGAACAACACGAAGACCATACGAACGGTGCCGAAGAGGCATCCCATGACGACAAGGATTCCAAGGACAAGCATGACTGACGCAGATGTGACCGAACCGGCTTCCCAGCATTCCGACGCCGAAGCCCCCGTTCCATATCGTTCCGGCTTCGTCGCGGTGGTCGGACGTCCGAACGTCGGCAAATCGACGCTGATCAACGCGCTTATCGGCACGCAGATCGCCATCGCCTCATCCCGTCCGGAGACTACACGTAAGGCCATCCGCGGCATTCTGACCACAGACAACGCGCAGATCGTGCTGGTCGATACCCCCGGTATCCACCGTCCGCGTACGCTGCTCGGACAGCGGCTGAACGATGTCGTCGACGAATCGCTATCCGATGTCGACGCGATCGCCTTCCTGCTGCCCGCCGACCAGGAAATCGGCCCCGGCGACAAACGCATTCTGAGCAGGCTGCGTTCTGATTTCGCCGTCAAACGCGACGACGGCACATTCAAATGGAAGGTGCCGCTGATCGCCATCGTCACCAAAATCGACGAATTGGACCGAAGCGCTTTGATCGACAAGCTCATCGAAATCAACGAGTTCGCCGACTTCACCGACATTGTGCCGGTGAGCGCCCTCGAGCACGACAATCTCGCCGAAGTACGCAACGTGCTGGTGGAGAACATGCCCGAAGGACCGCAGATGTATCCGGCCGAGCAAATCACCGAAGAACGTCCGGAAGACACCATCGCCGAACTGATTCGAGGCGCGTTCCTGGAGGAATTGGATGACGAGCTGCCGCATTCGCTCGCCGTGGTGGTGGATTCCATCGAATATCCGGAAGACAACGACAGCGGCGAATCCTACGCGGGCAAGGCGCAGGTGATTGTGTCGATCTACGTGGAACGTGATTCGCAGAAGCCGATCATCATCGGACATAACGCGGAGCATCTGGTACGCGTCAAGAAGAAGCTGCGCACCGCGGTCAACCGCATCGTCGGGCAGAAGGCCAAGCTCGACCTGCATGTCAAGGTGGCCAAGATGGCAGTCGGATCCTAAGCAGCTTGAGAAGCTGGGCTTCTAAGCCGCTTAGGATCCGCTTCGCGGCGAAGCTGCTCACTTCGCCTACGGTCAGCCCACTGGGCTGCCCGTTTGACGGCTCAGCCAAGCAGCTTGAGAAGCTGGGCTTCTGATTTTTTCCGGGTGGGAACAATAAAGCCTGCCGCTGTTTATGCGGCAGGCTTTCTTATGCTCTAAGCTTGTTGGTGCTGGATGGTCACTTCTTCTTGGTGTACATTTGCGTGTTCAGCAGGGTGGCGTAACGCTTGATCACCTTCGGACGGATGACCTTCATGGAAGCGGTCATCAAACCGTTCTCCTGTGTGAACTCCTCCGGCAGGATGATGAACTTACGCACGGATTCGGCACGGGACACGCCCTCATTGGCCTGATCGACCCACTTCTGGACTTCGGCGCGGACGGCCGCGTTGCTGGAGGCCTCCTCCATCGACATATCTCGGTTGAGACCCTTGCTTTCCAGCCATGGACGCAACGCTTCCTCGTCAAGCGTGATCAGCGCGGAGATGAACGGACGCTTGTCGCCAAGCACCAACGCCTGAGAGACGAATTCGCAACGCTTGATGACATCCTCGATCGGGCCAGGGGAGACGTTCTTGCCGCCGGCGGTGATGATGAGATCCTTCTTGCGTCCGATGATGTACAGGAAGCCATCGTCGTCAATGCGGCCCAAGTCGCCGGTCTTGTACCAGCCATCCTCGGTAAAGGAATCCTCGGTGGCCTCGCCGTTCTTATGGTACTTCGGGAACACCGAAGCGCCCTTGACCTGAATCTCCCATCCTCGGCGATACGCAGCTCGAAACCAGGGAACGCGATGCCGACGGAACCCTGATGATACGGCACGCCAAGCACGTTGAACGCGCACGGCGCGGTGGTTTCGGTCAATCCGTAGCTTCGTAGACCGGCACGCCGGCACCACGGAAGAACGCCAACAACTCCGGATCAAGCGGCGCACCGCCCGCGACGATCCACTTGGCGCGTCCGCCGAGCACCTCACGCAGCGAGGCATAGACCACCGGATCGAACGCCGCGCGACGTGCCTTGGTAAGCGTTCCGGTCTTCCCCTTGGTGCTGACTTCCTTCATATAATTCTGCGCGGCGACCACGGCTGCGGCGAAAGCAACGCCCTTGGCGCCATGACCGGCCTTCTGGGAAGCAGCGTTGTACACCTTCTCCAGCACACGCGAACAACGATCATGATGGTCGGCTTGGCCACCTGCAAATCGGCGGTCAATGTCTTGATGCCCTGCGCGATATAAATATGCAGATTGCTTGCTACGCAGATGTAGTTGATGGCACGGGCGAAGGAATGCGCCTGAGGCAGGAACAGCAGGACGGTGTTCTTCTTGTCATGCAGCAGTTCCGGCATATAATCGGGCAGATTGAACGCGGTGGCGCAATAATGCTCATGCGTCATCTCCACGCCCTTCGGCGCGGCGGTCGAACCGGACGTGTACACAATGGAGCACAGATTGGTCTTCTGCACGGAATCGATTCGCGCATCGAGCGCCTCATCGCTCACACCGGAGCCATACGCCTTGATCTCGTCAAGACCACCGGTCTCGAAGCAGACGATGTGCTCCAAAGTCGGCATTCGGTTTCGGCCCCGTCCGCCTTCGCCTTCATATCAGTGGTTTCCACGACCAGCAGACGCGCATCGGAATTGTTGACGATATTGCGGATCTGCTCGGCGGAATCGGTATCGTAAATCGTGGCGAGCACGCCGCCGCAGGCCATGACGGCCGCGTCGAACACATCCCAATCGTAGGAGGTGCGGCACATGAAAGCCACGCCATCGCCCTTCTTCAAACCATAATGCAGCAAGCCCTTCGCGACGGCGCGGATGTCGGCGAGCGTCTCATTTGCGGTCTTGGTGTGCCAATCGCCATCTTGCTTGAACGTGTACAATGGTTCGTCGCCCATACGAGCGGCGCGGTCGGCGTAGATATCGTAGATGGAGGTGCCTTCGTCTAGCGGCGGATTGCCCTCTGTCTTCGTGGTCAACAGTCCGGTTTCAGGGTCAAGGAACGTGGTGGACGGGTATCCCGGTCCCCATTCAGCGGTGTGCGGCAGCTCGATATGGCCATCGGGGGAGAGGATGCTGTTCGGGTCGTTGTAATCCGGTGTATTGCCGGAATCGTCGCTGACCGGGTGCACGAAATCGTTGCCCAAGCGCAACGCCTTCCTTGCGAGATTAGTGGCCTGCTTGTTCAACGAGGTGATGATGGACACGTGACTCTCCTACGTATATAAACGGTATCTAAAGAAGGAATGATAGCCCGTCGCGCGCGACACGTCACCTTACGGTAGCGTAAGGTGACAGGCCATCAGGGAAACGGGCGGCGCATGCCGGATACAGCCCGTGATTCGAAAGATGAACGATTGCGGCCGCGATGTTGCCGTGTACGTTACACTTGGGCGCTGTATCTGTTCATTAGATTTCTTTAACGAGGAAGAAAGGGCACCTATGGCTGAAAAAGCTGAAGCCACCGTGGTCTTCGGAGTTCTCAACGAGACTTCCGAACACGAGTCCCGTGTTGCTCTGACACCGGATATCGTAACGAGGTTGCGTAAATCAGGTGTTACATGTCTGATTGAGTCCGGTGCGGGCGTCGCATCGCACTACGTTGATGAAGATTATACGAAGGCGGGCGCGCAGGTCGTCTCCGCCGACGATGTGATCGCACGCGCCGACGCGCTGGGTTTTGTGGATCGTCCAAGCAATGAGCTGCTCGCCCGCGTCAAGCAGGGCACATGGATCATTGGCATGTTGGGATCGTTCACCGATGCCGATTACGTCGCCGCGATCGAGAAGGCCGGTCTGGTCGGCGTCGCCATGGAAAAGCTGCCGCGTCAGCTGAGCTCCGCGCAGTCCATGGACGAAATGACGTCGCAGAACTCCGTGATGGGCTACAAGGCCGCCATCGTGGCAGCCAACGCGTACGGTTCCTTCCTGCCGATGATGACCACCGCCGCTGGCACCATCCGCCCGGCCAAGGTGCTTATTCTGGCGCCGGTATCGCCGGCCTGCAGGCCATCGGCACCGCCAAGCGTCTCGGCGCGTCGTCACCGCGTACGACGTGCGTCCGGCATCCAAGGGCGAAGTCGAATCCTTGGGCGCCAAGTTCCTCGACCTTGGTCTTGACTTCTCCAAGGGCCAGGGCGAAGGCGGCTACGCACGCGCGCTGAGCGCCGAAGAGCAGGCCCAGCAACAGGCCGCGGTCGATCAGAAGGCCGCCGGCTTCGACATCGTCATCACCACCGCCAAAGTGCCGGGACGCAAGCCTCCGGTCCTTCTGACCAAGGCCGGTGTGGCCGGTCTGCATCGTGGCGCCGTCATCGTCGATTGCGCGGCAAGCGACCTTGGCGGCAACGTCGAAGGCTCCTCCGTCGGCACCCAGGTCACCGACAACGGCGTGACCATCATCGGCGCCCCGTATCTGGCCAGCGGCGTGTCCACCACCGCATCCAACCTGCTGAGCCGCAACGTGGCCGACGTGCTGGCGCATTTCGTGCGTGACGGCAAGCTCGCCATCGACCTGAACGAAGAGCTCGACAACGCCATGGTCGTGGCCGGCCGCGGCGAGGAAGCCAAGAAGGAAGAGGAGTAAAGCAATGGATATCGTCGTTGCGATCACACTGTTCGTCCTCGCGCTGCTCATCGGCGTCGAGGTCATCGGCAAGGTGCCCGCCACCCTGCACACCCCGCTGATGTCGGGCGCCAACTCCATCCACGGCATCGTCATCGCGGGCGTCGTCATCGTCGCCGCGCACGCCACCAGTCCGCTCGCCTGGGTGTTCATCTTCCTGGCCGCCGTGCTGGGCACGATGAACGTCGTCGGCGGCTACGTCGTCACCGACCGCATGCTGGAGATGTTCAAGTCCGACAAGGGCAAGAAGAAGGAAGAGGAGGCCAAGTAAATGGGTACCTGGCCGAAATGCTGAGCACGCCGCTCGGCGTCATCGAATGGTTCGTCTATCTGCTGGCCGCAGTGATGTTCGTCATCGGCCTGCACCTGATGAACTCCCCGAAGACCGCCCGCAAGGGCAACATGGTCTCCGCCATCGGCATGGTGTTCGCCGTGGCCATGGCCTTCATCGTGCTGTTCGCAGGTGAGGCCTCCAACGGTTTCAAGCATGGCGTCGCAGTCATCGTGCTGATCGTCGGCATCGTCATCGGCGCCGTGGCGGGCGTGGTCTCCGCCAAGAAGGTCAAGATGACCGACATGCCGCAGCTGGTCTCCGTGTTCAACACCGTGGGCGGTGGCGCCGCCGCGCTCGTGGCATTGAACGACATCCTGACCTCCGCCGAAACCCCATCCATCGTGGTGCTCATCACCGCGGGTCTGGGCATCATGATCGGCTCCGTCACCTTCTCCGGCTCGCTGATCGCAGCCGGCAAGCTGCAGGGCATCAAGTGGTCAAGAAGCTGAGCCTGCCGGGCAAGGGTTTCTGGAACATCCTGTTCGTCGTGCTCACCATCGTGTCCTTCGTGATGTTGTGCGTGCAGCCGAACCAGCGTCTGCTCTGGTCGATCCTGACCACCGTGTTCGCCCTGTGCTACGGCCTCGTGTTCGTCATCCCGATCGGCGGCGCTGATATGCCGGTCGTCATCTCCGTGTTGAACGCCTGCACCGGCACCGCAGTGGCCATGTCCGGTCTGGCCATCAACAACATCGCCCTGATCGTGGCCGGCGCGCTCGTCGGTGCGGCGGGCGTGACCCTGTCCATCGCCATGTCCAAGGCTATGAACCGTCCGCTGCTGTCCGTCTTGGCTGGTGGCTTCGGCGGCTCCAATTCTGCGGCGGGCGCCGGAGAGGGGCTGGAGGGCACCATGAAGGAAACCTCCGCCGACGATCTGGCCGTCCAGCTCGTCTACGCAGAGAAGGTCATCTTCGTGCCGGGCTTCGGTCTGGCCCAGGCCCAGGCCCAGCGTGAGCTCGCTGACCTTGGCACCCTGCTCAAGGACCATGGTGTCGAAGTCTCCTACGCCATCCATCCGGTGGCAGGCCGTATGCCTGGCCATATGAACGTGCTACTCGCCGAGGCCAACGTCCCGTATGAGGAGCTCGTCGACCTGGATGACATCAATCCGCAGTTCCCGCAGGCCAACGTGGCTCTGGTGGTCGGCGCCAACGACGTGACCAATCCGGCCGCCCGCAAGCCGGGCACCCCGGTTTCCGGCATGCCGATTCTCGACGTCGACAAGGCGCAGAACGTGGTGGTCATGAAGCGTGGCCGTGGCACCGGTTATGCCGGCATCCAGAACGAGCTGTACTTCGAAGACAACACGCAGATGCTGTTTGGTGACGCCAAGGCGAGTCTGCAGGCCGTCATCGCAGCGGTCAAGGAACTCATCAACTGACGGACCGGCTCGTCGCCTACGCGAAGATCAGGCCCTTCCTCTTTTTGGAGGAAGGGCCTTTTGTTATTGCGCAAGTTGTCCACAGACAGGTATGGGGGTGTGGATAGGTGGAAATTGTCCACTTATTCACTTTTTTCAAAGGATTGTGACGGAGAGGTGGACGGATATGCGACAGTAGGTGCATCTCTACGACGAAGGAGTTGCATATGACAGTTGCCGTGGCCACGCCATTCAATATGGACGAACAGGCTTTCCTGCAAACGATGGATCGGCTGATCGAGCGCTTCGACCGGTACAGCTCGGGGCGTTGTTTCGCGGACCTTGATCGGATACGTCTCGAACACGATATGGAAGGTCCGCTTTCCCTGTTCGATGACGTGGTGCACGAGCTTGCGGATGACTTGTTCGGCGGCACGTCATGGCCGGTGAACCTCGACATGGATATGATCATATTGGATCGGTTCCAAATAGGCTATGATGCCGAATTCTTGACCGGATGCCGCAATGTGGTTCGTAAATACGGCATGAGCGCATGGCTGTATGAAATGATTAATGATGCTTCCGTCGCGGTGGCGACGCATCGGCCGAGCAACAGGATGCCGTTCCAGCTTGGTCTGTTCGATACACGTGAGGTGTTCCGAAGGAAAAAGACCAAGGGGAAGAAGAGCGGAGGCGGAAGGAGGAAACGGCTCGAATGCATGATGGAATACCTGCGACAGACCTACCGTCTGGCCGCATACACTCTGTTGCGATGGGGAGGGGGCGAGCCTAGGGCCGCTGATGCGGCGCTGATGGTTCTCGCTTATGGGGGATTGGGTATGTGTATGCTCCGCGATGATCCGAAAGTGGTCGAATTGGGATGTGATCCCGATTTCCGATACAGGCATGTATGCGCCCAGTTGCAGGATATGCGGATCAAGGCGGATCTGGAATATGCCTGTTCTGTGGATCTGAGCGTCACCAGCTCATTGGAATATCCGGCTTGCCTCGATGCCAGATATCTGTATGACGCCGAACACATTGTGGAGGCATATCGGAATCTGTGGGATGAGAACACTAAGCCCGTCGCCCAACTACTGGCCGAGATCGAGGACAATGGCGTATATGAAGTGGAGGATATATGGAAAGACCCGCTCTATCTGCATGACCTTGCCATCTCCCTTATGGGGCCGTCGGCTTCGGGTCTTCTCCAGGAAGGCTTCAGACTGCGTGATCGAACCATGTTCGAGAATGGTGTCAAAGAACTTGACAGCCAGGCACGCAGTGTGAGGAAGGCTGGTCTGCTGCTTACCCTTGCCGGATATATCTTTTTCGCCGAACCGGAGGATCGCATGGATGCGATGCTCGCTTCGCACAAGGATCGCAAACGCATGTTGGACAACTATGAAAAGCTTGGCGAAATGGCCGCGACCATCGCCTTGTACCGTCTTCCTCGGGATCGCGAATCGCTTCGGGCAGTGCGGGCCCTGCTCATGCATGAGACGGGCGTGTACGCGGACAAGATGGGAGAGCTCATGGGTCTCGCCGACGAGCCGGACGGGGAAGACGAAGCCACCGCTCCGGTCATGGGGTGAAAGACGGTTTTCCGCATATTGGACATGACAATGCTTTGGGATTGACTCTACAACCATTGTAAGGTTTAGCCTTCCTGCTGGAAGACATAGGCCGAAACGGGAGGATAAGAGACAACCCATGGGAAAGAACCTGACAACGGGAAGCGTGTTCAGAACGATCGTCACCTTCGCGTTGCCGTATCTGCTGTCGTATTTCCTGCAGACGCTGTACGGCATGGCCGATCTGTTCATCGCCGGACAGTTCATCGGCATCGACGGCATCACCGCGGTGGCGAACGGCAGCCAGGTGCTGTACATGCTCACCGTGGTCATCGTGGGTCTTGCCATGGGCGCGACCGTCACCATCGGCCGTGCGGTCGGCGCGAACAGGCTCGACCGTGCGGCCAAGGCCATCGGCAACGTCATCACGCTGTTCGCAGGAATCGCGTTGGCGCTGACGGTCGTTCTGCTGTTGAACGTGCACAACATCATCTCGCTGATCGGCGTGCCAGTCGAAGCCGTCGAGGGAACCGCGCAGTATCTGACCATCTGCTATATCGGCATCCCGTTCATCGTCGCGTACAACATTATCAGCTCGGTGTTCCGTGGGATGGGCGATTCGAAAAGCCCCATGTATTTCATTGCGGTTGCATGCTTCTGCAACATCGTGTTCGACTACCTGTTTATGGGCTGGCTGCGTCTTGGTCCCTCGGGCGCGGCATTGGCACCACACTGGCGCAGGCCATCAGTGTGACCGTGACATTGGTGGCGATTCGCCGCCGGCGTACGGGCATCAGACTGAAGTTCGGCGATCTTCGCCCGATAGGGCCATGCTCCGCGGCATTCTCGGCATCGGAGTGCCGACGGCGGTTCAGGACGGCTGCATCCAGATCGCCTTCATCATCATCACGGTCATCGCCAACTACCGTGGCCTGAACGATGCGGCAGCTGTCGGCGTCGTCGAAAAGGTGATCAGCGCGTTGTTCCTGGTACCGTCGTCCATGCTGGCCACGGTATCCGCCGTCTCGGCGCAGAACATCGGTGCCGGCAGGATGGAGCGAGCGACGAAGACACTGCGATACGCCACCGCGATCACCGTCGTCTACGGCATCGTCATATCGATTGTGGTGGAACTGACGGCGGGCTCCATCGTCGGCCTGTTCACCACCGATGCGACGGTAATCCTGCTGGGAACACAGTACATCCGCAGCTACATCGTCGACAGCATCTTCGCGGGCATCCACTTCTGCTTCAGCGGCTTCTTCGCCGCATGCGGGCGCTCCTATATCGGATTCATCCACAATATCGTGGCCATCACCCTGGTCCGTGTGCCCGGGGCGTATCTGGCATCCAAGCTGTTCCCGAACACCTTGTTCCCCATGGGCGTCGCCGCGCCCGCCGGATCGCTGCTTTCCGTGCTGATCTGTCTTGGCTTCTACGCGTGGCTCAAGCGTCACGGCGTAATTTCGGAGAAGGCGCGTGCATGACGGCGAGTGAGCGAAGTGGAGGGCGCGACGCTTTGCCGGGTGACGGCAGACTGTTCCGTATAGGCAAGGTTGCAGATATGTTCAATGTGTCGCTGGGCACGCTTCGGCATTATGAGCGTTGCGGCTTGCTGGAACCCGAATATATCGACCCGCGCACCGGGTACCGGTATTACGGTGCCAAGCAGTTCGAGGTGCTGAACACAATCCGGTACCTGCGTGTGCTGGATATGCCGTTGACGCAGATAGCCGAGTTCCTGCACAATCGCGACGTGCATGTCATCGAGGACAAGCTTGTTGCACAGAAAGCCCTGATCGAGCGCAAACAGCATGAGCTGGAAATGGTCCAGCGGAAGATCGACCATCGCTTGGAGCGGCTGCGGGACGCTGAGCAGTCCGAATTCGACGTGATACGTGTTGTGCGGCAACCCGCCTGCAGGATCGTCTGGATCAGGGATTCACCGAAGGTCGACTCGTATCTCGGCCTGGAATATTCGATCCGCAAGCTGGAGCAGCATCAGAAGGATTCGCTGGTCTTCCTCGGCAAGGTCGGCGTCGGCATTGACAAGGAATCGTTGGAACAGGGCGGATATGCCGATTACGGGTTGGTGTTCCTATTGCTTGACGACGAGGACGAATATGAGGGCGACACCGTGGCATTGCCGGAGACCGATTGCGTGCGCATCCGGTTCCGGGGGAGTCATGGCGATGCCCCCGACCGGTATCGCGAGCTGATATGGTACACCGCAGAGCAGGGTCTCGACATCACCGGGTTCTCACGTGAGATCGCGTTGATCGATGAAGGGTTGACATCGGATCCCGCCCAGTTCGTGACCGAGATCTGCATCCCGGTGCGCTAGCCACTTTCCGGCGACGTGTGGCGCTACTTGGCTTTCTCCTTCAGAGTCGGCGCAAGGGTGCCGGCCAGCGCGCGCTCGCCCGGCCTGGCCAATGGGCCGACCAGTTCATGCGCCGTGTACGGCTCCTCAAGATAGGCGATGTCGGATTCGCTGAGTTTTACTCCAAGTGCTTCGATGACATCATCCACGCGCTCCGTCTTCGAGCAGCCGACGATCGGTGCCGTGACGTCCTTGGCCCAATGCCAGGCGAGGGCGATCCGCGCCATCGGCACGCCGAGCCGTTCCGCGAGCCCGTGCACGCGTTCGATGATCGGCATATCCTGCGCACGTGCTGATCGTACTTGTTGCGCATGGTGCCGTCGGTGGTGCCGCGTTTGGAATCGGAATCCCAGGACGGATGGGTCAGATGGCCGGACGCATGGGGAGTATGGGGTGAGCGCCATGTTGTACTGACGGCTGTTCGGTGGCGTCGCATCGATGGTCACTGATGATTGACGGGAGCG
>ENA-OQIM01000316-OQIM01000316.1-human-gut-metagenome-genome-assembly--contig:-NODE-316-length-17770-cov-1.620473_pt1 | contig 17770 bp, 20 predicted proteins | sample MGYA00242579_ERZ504744 | MGnify/ENA primary metagenome ERZ504744 (study PRJEB26092, sample SAMD00036441) | human gut metagenome | host: Homo sapiens | study: EMG produced TPA metagenomics assembly of...
CTTTACCAAAGATGAAAAAGCCGGTCCTGAAAAGACAGAAAATCCAATAAACCCCCTCAAAAATATAGCAAATCCTGCTTTCCGGCGTGCTAATGATGCGACTGATGTCCTTGGGAGCAATACAAGCTTGAAATACCTGTTCCTGATTTCGTACCCTCCGGAAATATTAGGGAAAGCGATGGCAAAATAATTCTTCCCATTCCGTTTAAAATGGGCTTCCCTGCATATTTTTCGGGCAGTTTCCAGATCAATGCACCGTTCCTTCAGATAAGTAAGCAGTATCCGGTTGGCAAGAGGAATGATTTTCAAATCTTGAAAGGCGGGATATGCCTTTTCAAACGGACAGGAAACAGTAACCGGTTTCAGTACGGCTCTTTTATCCTCAATACACTGTAGTACATAACCTATATCTTGTGTCCGATAAATCTCCTTGGCCAACGTTATAATATCCCCTCCCTTCCCCAGACCGAAATCATACCACAATTCCTTATGGAGGTCAACCTTGAAAGAGGCTTCCTTTTCCGTCCTGAAGGGCGATTTGTACCATACGCTGTTCCCACGCTGTATTACCGGCTTGTATCCGAATCCGGCTAAAAAATCAACAAGCCTGATGTTCTTTGCTTCTTGTATGTTCATGGCATCTCATTTTCATGGATTAGTTCACTATTAATACACGACAAAGAACCGCTTTATATCCGAAACATAAAAAGCAGTGTCATCAGATGTCATTAAAAGTCATCAGATGACATCCTGTATATCCTTTTTACATGAATGGCTCAAAAACTTTTCTGTTTTGGCATGCACACCTCCTTCATGCAGCAATGCCGCAAAGTATGATAAAGGCATGAATTATAAGTAAAAAAACTGTACAAAATAATATTTATGGAGAAGTTATGACATTCTGAATAGTATCTGTATATTTGTAAAATCCAATAACACATAATATATTTGAATGGTATAATCTGTAGACATTATATCGAATAAGGTTTTAGGGTATTGATAACCAATAGCCCTGTTCCTTTTCAGTATAGGCTCTATTTTAATACAGTGGAAATTTAAAAATGTTGACTGCCGCTTTACTATAAACTATTAATTTAAAAAAGTATTTATGAACAACATGAAAGATTTGATTGCGTTATTTGACAACCACAAGATTTATGATACGGATATATGGACAAATTTCCTTATTCTATTGGTGTTTACAGATTTGTATTTAGGTGTGTGTTGTCCCCAAAAAGAACCTGGAATTACGTTTCAGGATTTAACTCTAATAAACCTGATTCCATTCGTAATTATTAGGTATTGTCTGTATTTGGACTGTGAAATTTTTTACTTGTATCCTCTTTGCATTATGTACACTAGACTAGTACCCTTAATTGGGAAATATATTTTTCTATTTAATAATGAAGAAGTTTCGATATTTACGTTGAAAGAATATGCAATGAAAACCAATAATACTGTGATTGCACAAATTGTAAGCGATATAGAGATACAAAAATCAAGAAAGGTAAAGAGTGCTTTAGGAAAGGTGGGAGCTATAATCTTATGTTTAGTAGATCTCTTTGCAGGTGCCTTCATGCCCAAGTCAGTTCCAAACTTTTTGCGCCTAGTGAAATAGTCGTCATTTGTATTTTTGCTCTTTTAGTGCTTTTGGTTTATTCATGCAAAATAAAGATTCAAGGGGTATATCTTTCTAATGATTTGCGAAGCAATTTCCAACTTTAAGTCAACACCCCAAACAATAAATAAATTCTTAATGCATTTGATTTAGCACATGTTTTTATTTTTTTCTCTTGTTGAAAACTATAATTAAAAGGAATGAAAATATTTGCAGAAATCGAACCTGTGTATTATATTTGCAGTGTCAAAGAGACAAATTTTGTCAGATTAGTAAAGAAAAACAATGAATTTAGCGTAAGGCCAATTCAATGGTTTTCATAAAAGATAAAGCAAAAAATGTGCAGTCACTCAAGGAGTTAGAATAAACCGAAGCAAAAGGTTCGATTCCTGGTGGCACCACCTTGAAGAAAAAAAGACAGTAAAATCCTGATTTCCGAAATCAGGATTTTTTATTTTCTCACAAAACACAAAATACGGCAATATAGACTGGATGACGAGGTATACGAGCTTTCAGCTCAATTATAACTTTCTCCACTTCTGACCTGCCTCCATATTTGATTAAGTCTTGGAGCAAAACTACTCCTTCCCGATATAAATCCCAATTTGATGCATATTAAAAAAACACCTTATACTTGAAGCATAAAGCTGGATGAATTCATCTTTGTAGAGTTCCCGAACATCTTCGGGAGCATCATCAAGAGTATAAGCAGAAAGATTCTTACGCAAAGATTCCATATACCTGCCCACATCTTTTCCTGCGTATAGCTGGCAGGATTTAGTTTGAATACAGTTTCTCCGCCAAATGCAAGAAAACGGTTCTGAGATTGTTTATCATTCACACATTCTTTTTTATAAACTCGTTAAATCACCTCTGAGCTTCTACTACAACAAGTCTATTTTAGACTGCAATATCTCAAACTTATATAATATGCATATAAATCTTAATCATCGACGAACTGCAAAAAGTTCAGCTTCAGTTTCCCAAGTATCATCCGGACACTTTACCATACGTTGCCAACGGAATGAGGTCGCTGTAATTTCCGAAAACACCCACTGTATATTCTTCTCATTAATTTCCGTCTGAACAATCCTGTTTCCTTCTCTTTTTCCTTCCAGTTGTGTAGCCCCTCCTAATTCCGTATATAAAATATCCCATGCTTCTGTATTAGGATTATACATACGTACCGTAGTCGCATAAGCTGCATCCGGTTGATAATCTTTAATCCGCGCCTTACGCGAAGGACAAATAAACACATCTTGAATTGCAGTCCCTTCCAGTACCCAAGCGAATATCCACTCTCCCTGAACATGTCTTTCGCCTGTTGTACCTTGGTTATCAACCCATTCAAAATCCCATTCACCGACAAACTGTCCATACAGGTTGTCTTTTTCCGGTATCAAATTGCTTTTCCCTTTTGACACTAATACGTTTATAAATTCTCCCATACTTACCTTACTGACTCTAGATTAGACAAATATAAGATTTATAATTAATAATCACTAATATTAAAGCAATTATCTGTATGCAATATTCATGTCGAAAGCAAACAGATACATAGTACAAAAAACGGATTTCCCTACTCCCAAACAGATTTTTTATATTACACCTCAAGAACATTTCATTTACAAACTTATTGCAAAAAAAAGTATTTGGTCATTAAATCTCAATTATTCAAAAAAGAAATACCGATAAAAAAGTCTTTTTTCCCTATATTTGCTAGACTAAAAAAAGAAAAATGTCATTAACTCAATTAATATGAAAAAACTATCATTTATTACCGTATTTGTATTCCTGTCCATTCTTTTTGTACAGGCACAGCAAGCAAAGTATGTATTTTATTTCATCGGAGATGGAATGGGTGTTAACCAAGTTTTAGGAACAGAGATGTATCGTGGAGAGTTGGAAGGCAAAATTGGTGTGACTCCGTTATTATTCACCCAATTTCCTTATGCAACCATAGCCACTACTTCTCGGCAACCAACGGAGTGACAGATTCAGCCGCTGCAGGAACAGCACTTGCTACGGGAAACAAAACAAAAATGGCGCATTAGGTGTGAAAAAGGATCTGGAAACCAAAGTTAACAGTATTGCTTCTTGGGCAAAAAATAAAGGTTGCCGTGTAGGTATCAGTACCAGTGTCAGCGTAGACCATGCCACACCGGCTGCTTTTTACGCACACCAAGGACAAAGAAGCAGCTATTACAACGTGGGTCTGGATTTGATTGATGCCAACTTCGATTTCTATGCAGGATCAGACTTTTTAGATCCCACCAACAAAAAAGCCGCCGGTTCAAATTCAGAAAGTTGTATACACTAGTGGACAAAGCCGGATATACCATAGCCCGTGGCTACAAAGACTATCAGAAAAAGCAAAAAAATCGGATAAACTGATTCTCTTACAACCTGCGACAGCAACAGACAATAGTGCTATCCCCTATGCTATCGATCGAAAAAAAGGCGATATGACTTTAACTGAAATCACCCGTGCCGGAATCAATTTCCTATCTAAAGATCTATCAAAAGGGTTTTTCCTTATGGTTGAAGGAGGTAAAATAGACTGGGCTTGCCACAGCAACGACGCCGCTACTGCATTCCACGAAGTGATGGATATGGATAATGCCATAAAAGTTGCTTACGAATCTACGAACAACATCCTGATGAAACCCTGATTGTAGTAACAGCCGACCACGAAACCGGAGGAATCGTTTTAGGAAAAGGTCCGTATACTTTGAACCTACAAGCTTTAAAATCACAAAAAGTAAGTGAAAGCGGATATACCAAAATTGTAAACGAATTAAGAAAAAAATACAAGAATCAAGTACCTTGGGAAGTTATCAAGCAATCATTGAAGGATAATTTCGGATTTTGGGATAGTATTCAACTGAATGAAAAGCAAGAAGCATCCCTGAAGAAAGTATATGATGAATCATTTAGCGGTAAAGAGATAGATTTAACCCAAAGTGAATATCAACAAGACGAACCTTTGGCAGCTGAGGCCAAGAGAATTCTGGATGACATCGCTCTAGTAGGTTGGACCAGTGGAGGGCACTCAGGAGGTTATGTCCCCGTATTCGCTATCGGAGCCGGCGCCCAACTATTCCAAGGCCGCATCGACAATACCGAAATTCCGGTAAAAATAGCAGAAGCTGCTGGTTATCCCAACAATTAATCGAAAGCAAGATAGTGCGACAAACGTTCCAAGTCTTTCTCAGTGAATTCCTCATACAAGGATAACTGGGAAAGACTTTTTAATTTTCCCTTTTTCCTCCTATATTCTATAATCACCTTTGCCTGATAAAAATTCATATAAGGATGAGAGCGAAGTTTGTCAAGCCCAGCCTTATTGGCATTTATCCGATGAATTGGTGTATTTCCGAGTTTAAACCACTTCAACATATCCTCATCTACATAGTTCACTTCCTTTAACTGAACCGTGTCATAAAAACCTCCCAAACGTTTCCGGTAAGCCACAATCATGCGTGCAATGCCACTGCCTATTCCCGGAATCTTTTTCAACTCGGTAGTGTCCGCTTCACTCAAATCGACTAAAGTTCCTTCCGGATATTTATAAGCTGCCAACGTATCTTTCTCCACCTTTTTGATAAAGTGCAATGTATCCTGTTTCCGCCGAAAAGCCTCTGAAATCTGGATATAGGGTTTTAAGATATTAAATTTCTCGGACGACAAGCCATAAACACGAGAGAAATCATCCGCTGTCCTGAATTTACCGCCGGCTCTCCGGTATTGCAAAATAGTATGTGCAATAAAAGGAGGCAATCCACATTGCAAAAATTCGATGGAATCAGCTGAATTTGGATCAAAGGCAGCCAATACCACCTCTATTCTCTTAGGCTTATCATAGGAATATTGCAGAGATTCCTTCTCCTCCATTTCATGTACTCCGGCCAGAAAGTTTTTTATTTCTTCTATTCCCTCTTGATCCTGTTCCAAAGACTCTTCCTTTACTGGAAAAAGAACCCATATACACATAAATATGAAAAGCAAAGTCAACAAAAAAAGTATAGCTCTGCGTTCGCTTTTCGAGAAATAGAAAAAGTCTTTCCACATTACAATTCTAAATTAGCCCTAATTCATTGATAAAAATCAAAATGATAGCCACAGGTGCCACGTATCTCAACAAAAAGATATACAGATTGAAAAGACCTGCTTTCAGCTTTCCTCCATTGGTCAATTCCTCATAAGAAACGGAACGTTTCAAATACCATCCTACAAAAATACATACCAGCAAACCACCCAAAGGAAGCATTATTTTTGCAGTGACAAAATCAAGCAAGTCAAAGAATCCCTTATCAAACAGCGTATATTTCTGCATAACCCCCAATGACAAGGAAGAAATGACCCCAATTATAATACACCCGAAGGTGACCAATCTAGCAGCACGGCCACGAGTTAAATTGAATTCCTCGTGCAGAAAAGCCGTCACCACTTCATGTAAAGAAATAGTAGAAGTCAATGCAGCCAAAGCCAGCAAGACATAGAACATCACCCGAGAAAATATAAGCTAATATCGGCACACCAGCTAAAAGCTTGTTGAAAAACATTAGGTAATGTAATAAAAATTAATGATGGTCCCGCATCCGGCTGGATACCTACAGAAAAGGCTGCCGGAAAAATAATCAATCCGGCTAAGACAGCCACAAAAGTATCAATCACACCGACACTCAGAGCCGTATTTCCCAGTTTGGTTTCTTTCCCAAAATAAGAAGCATAGGTTGAAAGACATCCCATTCCCAAACTTAAGGAAAAGAACGCCTGCCCCATAGCCCCTAAGAAAACATCTCCCGTTCACTTTACTAAAATCAGGCTTCAGCAGAAACTCCAAACCTTTTTCCGCAATTGGGAAGCGACAATGAACACCCTACCAAAACTACTATCAGTATAAACAAAACAGGCATCAGCACCTTCGAAGATTTTTCTATTCCATCTTTCACTCCCTTTACTATAACAAAATGGGTAACCAATAAAAAGATGACCAGCCAAATAAGTGGACGAACAGGATCCTTCGAAAAACTCTGGAAAGCAACCACAAAATCTTCCGGCTTCTTATCTGCAAAAACCATTAACTCCCCGCTTCCAATATATACTCCAAAGTCCATCCTGCCACTACCGAATAATATCCTAGAATAAGAAAACCGGCCAAAACTCCCAAATATCCCAACCACTTCCAATGAGTTCCGGGAGCCAAAACCTTATAAGCACGTCCCGTACTTGCTTTTGAATGACGACCTACTGTGAATTCGGCAATCATAATAGGCATTCCCAACATAAGAACACACGCCAAGTATACCAAAATAAATGCCGCACCTCCATGATTTCCCGTCTCATAGGGAAACCTCCATATATTACCAAGTCCTACAGCCGAACCTGCCGCTGCCAGAACAGCCCCAATCTTACTTCCGAAATTTACTCTTTCGCTTTTTTGCATAAAAAACTATCAAATTATTATAAATCAACACTAATTAGCCTGCAAAAGTATAAAATTAATCGTACTTTGCGATGAATCACAAAAAAATTAAAGTATGCTATATTATTTTAGAAAATATCCGGTATCCTTGATCATTGTAGCTATCATCTTTTATCTTTCCTTTTTCACTCCTCCCAAAACAGATATGGAAGAAATCCCCTACATAGACAAAGTAGTGCATATATGCATGTATGGGGGACTCTGTCTCATTTTATGGATAGAATATCTGAGGAATCATAAGACTGTCAATTGGAATCATGTAATATGGGGAGGCATCATAGCTCCTGTAGCTATGAGCGGGTGTATCGAACTGATGCAAGCTTATTGCACAGATACCCGCAGCGGTGACTGGCTGGATTTTCTGGCAAACAGCATTGGAGTTGGACTAGCTGCCTTAATAGGATATTACTTACTTCGCCCCCCTTATATGGCGTAAATCCTAAAAAGAAACGCCGACGATTCTTCGCGAACAGTCGGCGTGATGATAAAAGTCAAAGTTATATAATAAAGATAGAGAGTCAACTTAACGGAAATCTTTCAGATCATTCTGCAACCTCTGACGAGTGAAAAAGATACGGCTTTTCACTGTTCCCAACGGAAGTCCCAGTTTCTCGGCAATTTCCCTATATTTAAATCCTGATACATACATAGCAAACGGCACGCGGTAATCTTTAGGCAACGCATTCACGATACGATGTATCTCTTTCAAATCATAAGCACCTTCTGTAGAATCGAATCCTGATTCCTGTGGAAGATTCAAATGGAACAAGTTATCCGTCTGATCGACGAAAGTCTGATCACGCACTGTTTTACGATAATTATTTATAAATATATTACGCATGATGGTGTACATCCATCCTTTAAAATTCGTATCTGGAGTAAACTTCTCTTCGTTGTCCAAAGCTTTAAGTGAAGTTTCCTGCAACAAATCATTAGCCTCTTCTCTGTCAGCTGTCAATTTAAATGCAAAGCGAAATAATTCGGTTTGTATACTTAGTAAATGCTGTGTAAAGTCGACTGTCTTCATATTAATCTATTTTTAAGTTGTTATTTTCTGTTTTTGTTTTCTGTTGCAATATTAACGACTTCTTATAAAAGTCACGACAGAAAAACTAACAACAAAGGGGGTATAAACTATCAAATAACAGTTTTTACCCCCTAAATTAACAGTTAACAGGTGGTTTCGTTTTAACTTTTAATTAGCCGGTATCCCTCCACCGGTCCCAGCATTACCTCCTCCACTTTTTCAAATCATCATTATTAATGCTTCGCGCTGCTTTTTTTACCTGAGCCTTCAACTCCCCAAAGCGCCAACTAATATTAAATCCATAATAACGCATCGGAATTCTGGTAGAAGTAGAAGAGCAGAAAGTAGAAGTATTGATATTATTCTTAAAAGTAATATATTTATTAAATAAATTGGACGAGTTAAGAGAAATAGTCAGCCTCTTTTCCTTCAAGAAAGAACGACTGAACCCTATCGCATAATAATAGAAAGAGGAACTTTTTACCTTGCAAAGAGATATGCGGAGTACCACCCCCTCCATTCAGACTCAGACGCAGGTCCCAAGGCAGAGTCTGCTGAAAGCTTCCGAAGAGATTTCCTTCCCAGCCATGATTCTTTAAATCAAGCCCTGAACTTCTATAATCCACATAAGCTCCCCGTCCATTGATATTAAAGCGGGTTTTAGGAGACATATTCCAGTTCAGGAACAAAGACAAATTAATATTCTTACTTTTTCCTATATTATCATAGGTAGAATTCATCACACCATCTTTTATAAAAGAGTATTGCTCTATACCATTATTGACAAAAGAATAATTAGCACTGACATTTACATTAAATTTCTGCGAGAAACTACCGAAAGTAACACTAAGCGAATGGGCCTTTTCACTTTCCAAATCAGGATTACCGTAACTGATCGCAGTGGGGTTGCTGGTGTCAGTAAACGGATTCAAAAACCAAATACCCGGCCGACTGATACGCATATTATAAGATGCCCTCAAACTTTGAGTAGGAGCAATTGGTAAGAGAACATCAAGGATGGAACCAAATCATCAAACTGAGCATCAAACTTCTCATCCTTATTTTTATAATCCGCATCCATAAATGTATGCTCATAGCGAATTCCCGCCTTTCCACCGAGTTTTTTGTACTTCATCTGATAGCCCAAATAAGCAGCCAGAATATCCTGCTTATGATCATATTGCGTGCTCATATCCTGATCATACTTATATTCTCCGGTTTTATCGGCCAGATAATATTTACCATCACTTTTACTTCTACGAAAAATATACTTTATACCAGTTTCAATGCTGTGTATCGAATTTATCGGATTGGTATAGTCCAATTGAGCCGTATGCTCTTGTGTGCTGGCATCATTTTTAAAATATTGGTTTTGCAAAAGATAAGGAACATTCAACGTATCCTCATAATCCGTATTCGCCTCACTGTTATTGGGTGAATGGCTAAAACGATAAGAAAAAGTAAGAAGTTCCCCTTTCTTTTTGAACGAATGCTGATAATCCATATTGCCCCCCACTTCGCCAAAGCCCGATTCATTATTTCCTAAAGAACCGTAACCGTAAACCGGATTACCGGCATAATTAGTCATCTGTGTATTTCCAATCCTCTTATTCGTAAAATTGCCAGTCATCAGATTCATAGAAAAACTGATCAGATTCAAAGTGTCAATCTCATAACTTCCTTCCAGACTGCCAAATTGAAAATTGCCATAGCTCTTGCTTCTTCGATGCGACTCCAAAAATTTATTTTCCTGAGATGTGAAATCCTCACGATATGAATCTTCAAATCCCTTTTGAGATCCCTGGTAGTTATAAGAATAATTACCGGTAACAGTGAACTTGCCCGACTGAACCGTACCATAACCGCCACCATACACACGCGTATTGCTTGCACCACCATTCAATGTCACCGTATATCCTTCCATTCCAGCTCCTATAGTGATAATATTCAAGATGCCCGCCACCCCTTCCGCGTCATATTTAGCCCCAGGCTCGGTGATAACCTCTATAGATTTAATGGAATTGGCCGGCATACTCCGCAATACCTCGGTAGGATTATTGCTCATCATGTTATTCGGCTTGCCATTAACATGCACTTTAAACTTACTGCTACCGTTTACTTGAATTTTATCCTCTCCATCTACAGTCACCAGCGGAACTTTACGGAGCATTTCAAGAGTCGTATTGGTTTTAGAATCCGGATCATCCTCTATACTATACGTCACTTTGTCTATTTCTGCCTTTACCAAAGGTTTCTGCGCTACCACCTCCACTCCTTTCAACATTTCAGTCGCTTCTGCTATCAGAATCTTACCCAAATCAACATTCTTACGATTGGTCGATATCGAGAATTCCTTCTGTACAGGAGACTTTCCTACAGAAGTAAAATGAATGAGATAAGTCCCCGGCACGGCAAGCCGTTCGTCAAACCTGCCGTCCGCTCCTGTCACAGCCAATTTCACCGGCTTTGCAGGATTATTCTTCAATGAAATACGGATTGTAGAATACGGTTCCCCTTCATTAGACAAAGAATCTAATAAGATTCCCTTGACTGAGAACTGGCCTTGGACAACCTTTTGCGCCTTCGCCGTAAATGACAAACTTGCTACAAGCAAGATAATGCCCCATAAAATGTTGTGTTTCATATATCAATAATGAGTTTGTGTTTGTTACAAAGGTAGGTAAACGATAGCAAGTAGTTTATTTTCAGACGTTAAAGAAGCCTATATATTATCTACCAGCGAGTATAAGGATTCTTCATCAAAAAAGAATTATAATAACGAATATCTCCCGTTACCTCTTTTTCGATGAAATGGGGCTTTTTGAACAATTCGTCCTCGCTATTCAATTCCACTTCCGCTACAGTCAAGCCCTCATTCTCACCATAAAACTCATCCACTTCAAAGATATGCTCTCCACTTTTCACCAAATACCGGATTTTATCAATCACCCCAGGCTCACACAGTTTCATCAACTCTTCGGCCTCTTGCAAACTGATCTCCTTCTCCCACTCATAACGACTTGTACCGGAGTCATTGGAAGCCCCTTTGATAGTAAGATACCCTTTATTATCCCGAATACGCACCCGGACAGTTCTTCCACGAGCACTACAGATATAACCTTGCACAATATGACTATGCGCATAAGCCTCTAGTTTATAACTGTCATCCTTTACTAAAAATTTTCGTTCTATTTCTTGTCCCATAGCGTTTTAATATATAAAAAAGCCCCGCAAAGAATAACCTCAGCAGGACTTCACTATTTCTTCTTCTTCTGTTTTTATCCATACATGCATAGCCTACCATAATAACAAGGGCTAATACGATTAATCCGATGAACAGACCTTTTACAATCCTATTTGCTTTCTCTTCTTCCCGCTTACTATAAGCAGCTTTCTTATTCTTTCCCATAAGTATTTCATTTTTAAGATTAAACCATCTCCTTTGAATATCCCAAAAGTACAAAGTTTCTAGAAGAAAACAAATAAATTACGAAGAAATTACTAATTCTCCGAACCGGAAAACTCCATCAAGTATGCCTTGATAAAGCCATCAATCTTTCCATCCATCACTCCGTTCACATCCGAAGTTTGAAAATTAGTACGATGATCCTTCACACGACGGTCATCAAAGACATAACTGCGTATTTGTGATCCCCATTCAATCTTCTTCTTGCCTGCCTCCACCTTGGCCTGTTCTTCCATGCGGTGCTGCAATTCCTTATCATATAAAATTGAGCGCAACTGGCGCATCGCATTTTCCTTATTCTTCGGCTGGTCACGGGTTTCAGTATTCTCAATCAAGATTTCCTCTTCCTCACCGGTATATGGATCTTTATATTGATAACGCAGACGTACTCCTGACTCCACCTTGTTCACATTCTGTCCGCCCAGCCCCCCCCGAACGGAAAGTATCCCAAGACATACGGGCAGGTTCAATTGTCACTTCAATACTATCATCCACCAACGGCGTTACAAACACAGAAGCAAAAGAAGTCATCCGTTTCCCCTGAGCATTATAAGGAGACACGCGCACCAAGCGGTGAACTCCATTCTCACCTTTCAGATAACCATACGAAAAACTGCCCTCAATATTCATTGTCACCGTCTTGATTCCGGCCTCATCCCCATCCTGAAGATTAGCCACGCTCACTTTATAGCCATTGGTCTCCGCCCAACGCATATACATACGCATCAGCATGGAAGCCCAATCCTGACTTTCAGTACCACCAGCACCACAATTAATTTTCAATACACAATCCATTTGGTCAGCCTCCTGGCGAAGCATATTCTTCAGTTCCAATGCCTCCACCGCAGTGACAGCCTTTTGATATGCTGCATCCACTTCTTCTTCGGTAACCAAATCGTCTTTACAAAAGTCAAAAGCCAATTCCAGTTCATCTGCCATCGTCTTTACCTCACGGTAACCGTCGATCCATTTTTGCAGATCTTTGACCTTCCTCATTTGTGCTTCTGCTTTCTTGGCATCATCCAAAACCGGCGACCTGCGTACGCAGTTGTTCTTCTTCCACCTGAACCAGTTTATTTTCTATGTCCAGATATCTTTCAAGTGCCGCAGTACGTTCTTTTACGTCTTTCAGTTGCTCTATTGTTATCATCTTGAGAATTTTGCATTTCAGGATGCAAAGATAGTGGAAATCTATTCATTTTCCCATTATTCTTCATACATCTTTTCTATTTCGGCAGCATAGTTCTTGTTCAGCACATTACGTTTTATTTTCAACGTATTGGTCAGCTCACCACGCTCCATACTGAAAGGATGGGGCAACAAAGTAAACCTCTTGATCTGTTCATAATGTGCAAACTGCTGCTGCAGTGTATCAATTCGCTCTTTAAACAAATCGATAATTTCCGGTTTCTGCAACAGTTCCTCCATACTTTCATAGCGAATACCTTTTTTTGCGGCATACTCTTTCACCAGTTTATATTCAGGAATAATCAAAGCAGAAACAAATTTACGTTCATCGGCAATAATAGAAATCTGATCGATATAACGGTCTACCACCAATTTGGCTTCAATGGCTTGAGGAGCGATATACTTTCCGTTTGAAGTTTTAAACAAGTCCTTGATACGCTCTGTAAGGAACAAATGCTCATCTTTTATATAACCCGCATCACCGGTATGGAACCATCCGTCTTCAGTAAACGCCGCCTTCGTAGCAGCTTCCTTTTTATAATAGCCATGAGTGATTCCTTCACCACGTAACATTATTTCGTTATTCTCCCCTATTCTGACCTGCACATGGGGCATGATACGCCCCACCGAACCAACCACATGGTCATTATCATTCTCACAAGCAACCGTTGCAGTAGATTCCGTCAATCCATAACCGGCTACCATATTAATTCCCACCGACAAAACAAACTCCTGTACAGCCGGCGGAATAGCCGCACCGGCAGTAGGGAAGAAACGCCCGTTTTCAATGCCAATAGTCTTTTTCAACAAGCTATAGATCGTTTTCTCATAAAATTTATATTTCATGTGCAATACAGGCGGAGGAGTCAGCCCTTTGTACACATAATCCAAATTATGTTCACGTCCCACTTTAATAGCATCCAGCATCAACTTCTTTTTCAATCCGGTTGTCTCATTGATTTTTTCTTGCACGCCGGCATACACTTTCTCCCAAAAACGGGGAACACTACACATAGCCGTAGGACGGATTTCCTTTATTGTTTTCTGGATATCAGCAGGACGCAAGTTGATAGACAAAGTACACCCCATCGAAAGGCACCAGCAAGTCCATGCACGCTCAAACACATGAGTAAAAGGAAGGAAATTCATAATCACATCCTGATCACCCAATTGAGGGAAACGTTCATCATGTGCCGGAATGGCCGCCTCATAGCAAGAATGATGCAACATCACCCCCTTGCTGTCTCCGGTTGTTCCACTGGTATAAAGAATATTGGCAAGATCACCATTACCCGACTCTGAAGTACGCTTGTCTACTTCAGCTTGATGCGGATGCGCCTCACTCAATTTCAGAAGTCATCAAATAATGGAAGTCTGGTCCCGCTCATCACGCTTTACCTCCCTGTCGAAATTATAATCTGTTTCAGTTGGCTTCCCAGTAGCATAACCCGGAACGCCACATCATATTGCAACTGTTCACCTACAAAAATATAACGTATTTCGGCATCACCTACCATATAATGTACCTGCGCCTCGGAACTGGTAGCATAAAATGGTACAGTAACAGCCCGTACTCCAAAAGCTCCAAAGTCCACATACAGGCATTCCGGTTTATTTTGAGAAAAAAACTGCTATATTTTCCTGTATGCCTATACCTAATTCTATCAATGCATTCGAAACTGTTTTTACAGTTGCGGCAAACTGGTTCCAAGAAACCGGAATCCATGTTTCTGTTTTATAATCGCGGTAACGCAACGCTACACGATCACCATATTTCCCTGCCTGACGTTGTATCAGGACAGATAAGAAAGAACTACTCATTCCAAAGATTTATTTTTAATTCATCGGCAAAAGTTATCGTTTAATTTGGAATTATCCTCTATAAACAGGCATTAATTTTCCCAACCAGTCAAAGAGTTAGAAGAAATCAGCCGAAAGATTTAGTTGCATATCTAACTTAATTACCTAACTTTTTCATCACCGTTTACCACGCAAAAAATAGTATCTTTGCAACACATTAAATTATTAAAATCAAGATGATTGATATAGAATATTACACTTCCGAAGCAACCACATTGCTGAATTCGTTAATCGGTATCCCCTCATTGAGCCGGGAAGAAGAAGCTGCCGCTGACTTTCTGCAGAACTATATTGAAGAAACAGGTATCATGACCGGTCGTTCGGGCAACAACATTTGGTGTATCAGTCCGATGTTCGACCTCAACAAACCGACTATTTTACTAAAATTCCCACATCGATACCGTAAAACCGGTAAACGGATGGCGGAAACATCCTTTCACTCCGAAAGCCGAAAACGGAAAGATTTACGGTTTGGGAAGTAATGACGCCGGCGCCAGTGTAGTATCCTTATTTCAGGCGTACCGCCATCTCTCTACAACCGAGCAGGCATACAATCTGATCTTTCTTGCCTCATGTGAAGAAGAAGTTTCCGGAAAAAACGGAATAGAAAGCGTATTGCCCCAACTACCTTCCATCACCTTAGGCATAGTGGGTGAACCGACAGAAATGCAGCCTGCTATTGCCGAAAAGGGATTGATGGTGCTGGATGTTACCGCATACGGCAAAGCCGGACATGCCGCACGCAATGAAGGAGTGAATGCTATCTACAAGGTACTGGAAGACATTCAGTGGTTCCGTGATTATAAATTCCCAAAGGAATCTTCCCTGCTGGGGCCTGTCAAAATGAGCGTGACACAAATAAATGCCGGCACGCAGCATAATGTCATCCCCGATACTTGTACTTTCGTTGTAGATATCCGCAGTAATGAATGTTACTCTAACGAAGAACTATTCAAAGAAATAAGTGCCCATCTAAAAAGCGAGGCGAAAGCTCGTTCTTTCCGCTTGAACTCATCTCATATCAGTGCCGAGCATCCCTTTGTGAAACGCGCGGTAAAACTAGGACGTGTACCTTTCGGTTCTCCTACTTTGTCCGATCAGGCGTTGATGAAGTTCCCGTCTGTCAAAATCGGTCCGGGAAAGTCCTCCCGTTCACACACGGCTGATGAATATATCATGGTTTCGGAAATTGAGGAAGCGATAAGGCTTTATATCGAGATGCTGGACGGACTGGTGCTGTAAACGACTTACAAAGACGCTATTTCCCCTATAGACAGACCGGTAACCTGTGCAATTACATCAAATGCAATACCGGCCTGTTTCATTTTTTTGCATTCTTGAAGCATTCTTCCTTACGACCTTGCTCAAGACCTTTTTCAAGGCCCTCTTTAAGACCTTCCTCACGCCCTTTTTTTCAACTGGGTGGACATCACGCTGTACCAGTCGCGGAAATTCTTCAAACTTTCCCAATACTCGCCTAATTCCTTAGGATTGAACTTAGCTATCTCGCAGCCTCGAAAAGTTCCTTGTTCATTGCCGTGCCGAAAAGCAGCTTGAAGCCGAAATCGGTATAAGGGTTGATGTATTTATCCTATATGCCTTCTGTTCCCATATCTATCCGAGGTTTAATAAGTTATGATACAGGATAAAAGTAATCAATATACTGCAATTCCCCGTCTTAAAAGAAAGATTTAACTATTTATCATTCATAGTAGCAACATATCCTCATCATAACAATAATTTATATCTTTCATTCCCCTTTTCTAGATAAGGTTTAATAATTCCTCATTATTCCATCTTTCAGCATATTCACTGCTTAAGTCTGCCGTGATACACTCGTGCTTATTTTCCCCTTTTTGTAAACCGATAACTCTAATGTCAGGAATAGTTTTAGCATACTTTCTTATTGCGAGTTCCAATAAAATTCCTAAGCTTATCGATTTCATATTAGGCGGATAAAACGGTTCCGCACTTTGAGCATCATTTAAACAGGAAAAAATAACATCTATTGCCTGTTCCCACGTAATAAAAAACCGGGTAGCTTCAGGATCTGTCAATATAAGCTCCTTCCTATTTTCTAATGCATACTTCCATTTTACCAAAACAGATCCTGTAGAATGTAATACATTTCCATAACGAACGATCCTATAAGCGCAATTCGATCCGTTTATTTGTTCAAAATCCTCAAAAAGATTCTCCATAAGCAATTTAGTAGCCCCATACGTTCCTGAAACTTGAACAGCTTTATCAGTGCTTGTTGCCAGAATAAATTTTATGTTCTGCTCCTCAACAGTTATTTTAAGAAGATTCAACGTACCAAGAATATTAGTCTGAACAGCTTTCAGAGGATGTTCTTTTGCCAAAATGACATCTTTAAACGCAGCCAAATGAAATATCCCATCACAACCATTCAATGCCTTTTTCAATAAAAGATAATCTTCAATGGGGCATGGAAAGATTTGAACGCCTTTAAATTTCTCCCTCAGAGCAATCAGTTTTCCTTCATTCCTGGCTATCGCATGAATAGTATGTCCTTGGGTAATCAACCGTTCTATCAATTTCTCAGCCAAATAACCGGTAGCCCCCGTTACTGCAATGGTTCCCATACTCAAGCTATTTTTTATCATTCATCAACACATCCCTCGCAACATAAGGCTGTGGAGAAAACTCAACAGTCAACACATTCGACTCTCCTAAAGCTGTTAATGTATGGACGCACCCCGGTAAAGTCCTTACCAAATCCCCCTTTTCCCAAATCTCTTCTATTACAGCCTCACTATCATCATATTTCTGAAAAGTAGCCTGCATACGCCCCTGTAAAATAAGCATATATTCCACCTTTCTAAAATGATAATGATTACCTCTGAGAACCTTTGGGACGAATTGCAAGAATCCTATATATTTAGCGGCTTCCACCGCTGGAATTGAAGCACTCAAAGTAGTATCCTCGCCAATTACAAAACCAGTCCCCGCCTCCAGCAAGCTATAATTTTTCACATTCCCTACGGATTCCACTTTTATCAATCCCTGACAGTTATTTCATCAAACATTTTTTTCGATTGCTCACGCACGTCAATTTACATAATCCGGTCACAGATATTTTAATAAAATACAATTTAACTA
>ENA-OQIM01000317-OQIM01000317.1-human-gut-metagenome-genome-assembly--contig:-NODE-317-length-17748-cov-2.072697_pt1 | contig 17748 bp, 32 predicted proteins | sample MGYA00242579_ERZ504744 | MGnify/ENA primary metagenome ERZ504744 (study PRJEB26092, sample SAMD00036441) | human gut metagenome | host: Homo sapiens | study: EMG produced TPA metagenomics assembly of...
TCTGGAACAGGAAATAAAAACACAGAGGAAGCTGTATGAAGAGCTGAAAGAAAGCAGCAGAAGAGCTCAACAGAAATTACAGGAGATCCGGGCGGAAAAGGAAAGAATAACAGCGGTTGTAAAAAACTTTGAGGAGCAGAAAAAAGAAATCGGAGAAGTAGATGAGGATGCGCTCAGAGAGCAGTACAGCCGTTTTAGGGAAGAGAAAACACAGCTTTCGGAAAAACGAAAAGCACTTTTTTCTGTTCAGAAGGGAAATGAGGAAATATATCATAAAGTGCAGGTACGTCAGACGGAAATGACTGCGGCGGAAAAAGAATATGTCTGGATGAAAAATCTTTCGGATACAGCAAACGGAAAACTGAACGGAAATCCAAGATCGAGTTGGAAACGTATATCCAGATGGCATATTTTGACCGGATCCTGCGAAGAGCCAATCTCCGTCTTATGACCATGAGCAGCGGCCAGTACGAGCTGAAACGCCAGGAACAAAGCAAAAATCAGAAAGAAAAAGCAGGCCTTGATCTGAATGTCATTGATCACTATAACGGAACGGAACGAAGCGTAAAGACATTGTCCGGTGGGGAATCCTTCCAGGCATCGTTATCCCTGGCGCTGGGACTTTCCGATGAGATCCAGGCCTCAGCCGGGGGAATCCGGCTGGATTCCATGTTTGTGGATGAAGGATTCGGTTCTCTGGATGAGGAGTCTCTGGAGCAGGCATTAAAAGCGCTGAACAGCCTTGCAGATGGCAGACGTCTGGTAGGGATTATTTCCCATGTTTCCGAGCTGAAGGAACGAATTGACAATAAGATCATCGTTACCAAGCAATGTGGCGGAGAAGGTGTGGGAAGCAGTATCCGGATACAGTAACGCAGAAATAAAATAAGATAAAAATAAGATAAAAAAGCTCCGGCCGGGATGACATATATATGTATCGTCCTGGTCGGAGCTTCTTATATAGCTTTTTATTTATACAGCAGGTATGTTATCAGAGAATCAGTCTTTCTGATAGTTTTTCTTCTGTTCCTTCTTGGCTTCGCAGGTAAGCTCAACACCAAGCTTACGGAAGCTGATCACATCCACATCGGAAAGCATTACGGAAGTATGAGCCTGGCATCCACGGAGATTCGGGATCTGTTCCAGGGCAAGGCGTGCGGCATCGCTGGTTGCGGCACTTATGGAAAGGGCGATCAGGATCTCATCAATGTGAAGACGTGGATTCCTGCTTCCCAGATATTTGGTCTTCAGCTGCTGGATCGGATGGATGGCATCCGGGGAGATCACATGAAGCTCGTGATCGATTCCTGCCAGCTCTTTCAGAGCATTGAGAAGAAGGGCAGCGGATGCGCGAGAAGATCGGAGGTTTTTCCGCATACGATCTTTCCGTCAGGAAGCTCCAGAGCGGCAGCAGGGCCATTGGTTGCTTTTTCTTTTTCGAGGGCAGCCGGAACAACCTTACGGTCAGTGATCTCTGCATGAGCCTGCTGGAGAAGAAGCTCGATTTTACGTACCTCATTCTCTGTGCCGGAGCCGGAAACCAGAGCGTTCATGCTCTTATAATAACGGCGGATGATCTCCTGGCGGGAAGCTCCTGGCATACTTCATCGTCAACGATGCAGTTACCTGCCATGTTGACACCCATATCTGTCGGAGATTTATAAGGGCAGCTGCCATGATCTTCTCAAACATGGCCTGTACAACAGGGAAAACTTCTACGTCACGGTTGTAGTTGACGGTAGTTTTGCCGTAAGCTCCAGATGGAACGGGTCGATCATGTTGACATCGTTCAGATCTGCAGTGGCAGCTTCGTAGGCAAGGTTTACCGGATGTTTCAGAGGAAGGTTCCAGATCGGGAAGGTCTCAAATTTTGCATAGCCGGCTTTTACTCCTCGTTTGTATTCGTGGTAAAGCTGGGAAAGGCAGGTTGCCATCTTTCCACTTCCTGGTCCCGGTGCTGTGATCACGACCAGAGGTCTGGTAGTTTCAATATAATCATTCTTTCCATAACCCTCGTCACTTACAATAAAGGAAGTGTTGCTTGGATAGCCGGGGATCAGGTAAAGCTTGTAGACACGGATTCCCAGTTTCTCCAGACGTTTTTTGAAGAGATCGGCACTTTCCTGGCCGGAGTACTGTGTGATGCATACGCTTCCCACATACAGGCCACGGCTTGAAAACTCATCCATAAGACGGAGTACATCTTCGTCATAGGTGATCCCAAGATCGCCACGTATTTTATTCTTGTCAATGTCATTGGCACTGATAACAATAACGATCTCCGCCTGATCAGAAAGCTGCATCAGCATGCGGAGCTTGCTGTCCGGTTCAAAACCCGGAAGAACACGGGATGCATGGTATCGTCAAACAGTTTGCCGCCGAATTCAAGATAAAGCTTGTTGCCGAACTGACCGATTCTTTCACGGATGTGTTCTGACTGCATTTTCAGATATTTGTCATTATCAAAACCTATTTTCATTTGTCTGATTTCCTCTCCTCTTTAATTTTCCAATTCACTGGGAACAGTATACTACAACTTTACGTTCACTGGCAATATCCAATGCGGTGTTTTTTCGATGGTATTTTTGTAATCTCGCAGTTGATTTATATGGTTTTTCTCTTTATAATAAAGAAATGACAAGAGGAGGAAAAAAATGAATAATCAACTGAATAATGATCAGGACGGGAAGCGACCTGACAACAAAGATCCCAGGCAGGGATCAGGTAAAAATCATCAGTCGATTCTGGCTTTTCTGATATGCCTCCTGGTCACACTGGTGTGCTTCGCGTTGTTTACCAATATGCTGAAGGATAACAGCAGTGAGATCTCCTATGATAAATTTATCGATATGGTGGATAAGGACCAGGTTAAGGAAGTAACGATCCAGTCCAGTACATTGACGATCGTACCCAAGAAAAAGAATTCCAAGTACGAGGATATGAGCTATTACACCACGAAGACCGAAGACAGTACAGCACTTACCAAGAGACTGGAAGGAAAGGGAATCAAGTTTGAGACCGATCCGCCGGATGTTTTTGGTGAATTTGTTGCAATGATCCTGAGCGTGGTTCTGCCGACATTGCTTCTGTTCGGACTTCTGATGTTTTCCATGCGCCGCATGAACAAAGGCGGCGGGATCATGGGCATGGGCGTAGGCAAGAGCAAAGCAAGGCATATGTGCAGCAGGAAACGGGCGTTTCCTTTAAGGATGTGGCAGGTCAGGATGAAGCCAAGGAATCTCTCCAGGAAGTTGTGGATTTTCTTCACAACCCCGGAAAATACACAGCCATCGGAGCCAAGCTGCCTAAGGGCGCACTTCTTGTAGGCCTTCCGGGAACCGGTAAGACATTACTTGCCAAGGCTGTTGCAGGTGAAGCGCAGGTACCGTTCTTCTCTCTTTCCGGCTCGGAATTTGTGGAGATGTTTGTGGGCGTGGGTGCCTCACGTGTCCGTGACCTTTTCGAGGAAGCCAAGAAGAATGCTCCGTGTATCGTATTTATCGATGAGATCGATGCCATTGGTAAAAGCCGTGATTCCCGCTATGGCGGCGGAAATGATGAGCGTGAGCAGACATTGAACCAGCTGCTTGCGGAGATGGATGGCTTTGATACATCCAAGGGACTTCTGATCCTTGCTGCGACCAACAGACCGGAGGTTCTTGATCCGGCTCTTCTCCGTCCGGGACGTTTTGACAGACGTGTGATCGTTGACAGACCGGATCTTAAAGGAAGGGTGGATATCCTGAAGGTACATGCCAAGAACGTGCTTCTGGATGACACCGTTGATTTTGAAGCTATTGCACTTGCAACTTCCGGTGCGGTAGGCTCTGATCTTGCCAATATGATCAATGAGGCTGCGATCCTTGCAGTCAAGAAGGGACGTAAAGCTGTATCACAGAAGGACCTGGAAGAATCCGTAGAGGTAGTTCTGGTGGGAAAAGAGAAGAAGGATCGTATCTTAAGCAAACAGGAACGCCGGATCGTATCCTACCATGAAGTCGGACACGCACTGGTAAATGCACTCCAGAAGGATGCGGAGCCTGTACAGAAGATCACCATCGTACCCCGTACCATGGGAGCACTGGTTACGTTATGCAGGTACCTGAGGAAGAAAATATCTACAACACCAAGAAAGAGCTGGAAGCTATGCTGGTAGGCTATCTTGGCGGACGTGCTGCAGAGGAGATCGTTTTTGACACAGTCACTACAGGTGCTGCCAATGATATTGAGCAGGCTACCAAGGTGGCCAGAGCATGATCACACAGTATGGTATGTCAGAGAAGTTCGGACTGATGGGACTTGCCACACAGGAGAACCAGTATCTCAGCGGAAGAGCAGTTTTAAACTGTGGTGATGATACCGCAACAGAGATCGATCATGAGGTGATGAAGCTTCTCCACCATTCCTATGAGGAAGCCAAGAGGATCCTTGGAAGTCACAGAACAGAGATGGATAAGATCGCAGAATATCTGATCCGCAAGGAAACCATTACAGGTAAAGAGTTCATGAAGATCCTCCGTGCAGTTCAGCAGGGCCTGGATATCCCGGAGAATCTGGATGATCTGGTACTTTCCGAGGATGAAAAAGAAGTGTCCAATAAACAGGATATTGAAATGATCGCGGAAAATAACGAGGCTGCAAAAAGTACAGAATCGGTTCAGTCAGACCGGAGATATCCGGACAGGAACTGACAGAGGATATGCAGGCACCGGAGAAAACAGAAGAATCTGCTCAGACAACAGATAGCGATCATGCAGAAACAGAAGAAAAGCCGGGATCACAGGCATAAAACAGATCATAAGAAAACCGGGAGAAATCCCGGTTTTCTTATTACTGTAATAGTAAAACAGGAGAATAAAGTATGTTCATAATCGAGGAAGAATTAAAGAAGCTTCCGGCAAAACCGGGAGTTTATATCATGCATGGCGAGAAAGACGAGATCATCTATGTGGGAAAAGCCATAAGCCTTAAGAATCGTGTGCGCCAGTATTTCCAGAGCAGTCGTAATAAAGGTGCCAAGATTGAACGGATGGTTACACATATTACCAGATTTGAGTACATTATTACGGATTCGGAGCTGGAAGCCCTTGTGCTGGAGTGTAATCTTATCAAGGAACATCGTCCGAAATATAATACCATGCTCAAAGATGACAAGAGCTATCCGTTTATTAAGGTGACAGTTCATGAGCCATACCCGAGAGTGCTTTTTGCCAGGAGAATGAAAAAGGACAAGGCAAGATATTTTGGCCCCTATACAAGCGGCGGAGCAGTAAAGGACGTGATCGAACTGGTGCGGAAGCTGTATCAGGTACGCTCCTGCAACCGCAGTCTTCCGAGAGATACCGGAAAGGACCGGCCCTGTCTGTACTATCATATGAAGCAGTGCAAGGCACCCTGCCAGGGATATGTCAGCCAGGAAGAATACCGGAAGAATATCAATAAGGTGATCAAATTTCTGAATGGAGATTTTCAGGACGCTATTAGTGAGCTGATGGAAAAAATGCAGAAGCTTCGGAGGAAATGCGCTACGAAGATGCTATGGAATACCGGGACCTGATCAGCAGTATCCGGAAGATCGGGGAACGGCAGAAGATCACCGGCTACGGGCAGGAAGACAGAGACATCATTGCAGTAGCCATGGATGACAGTGAAGACCTCAGGGATCAGGATGCGGTTGTCCAGGTGTTTTTTATCCGGGATGGCAGGCTGATCGGCAGAGATCATTTTTATCTCCGTGTGGCAAAAGGTGATACAAAGGCGCAGGTCCTTTCCAGCTTTCTGAAACAGTTTTATGCGGGAACGCCATTTATCCCATCTGAGATCATGCTGCAAAGTGAGATTGAAGATGCAGATATCATCGAGGAGTGGCTGTCAGGAAGGAGAAAGCAGAAGGTACACATTCGGGTCCGAAGAAGGGAACCAAGGAAAAGCTGGTAGAACTTGCCCTGGAAAATGCCCGTATGGTACTTGCCAAGGATAGAGAACGGATCAGGCGGGAGGAAGGACGAACCATCGGAGCTGTTCACGAGGTGGAAGAATGGCTGGGCTTGAAAAATGTGGTGCGCATGGAAGCCTATGATATTTCAAATATCAGTGGCTTTGAGTCTGTGGGATCTATGGTAGTCTATGAAAAAGGACGTCCCAAACGCAGTGATTACCGTAAGTTCAAGATCAAATGGGTACAGGGACCCAACGATTATGCCAGCATGGAAGAGGTTCTGACCCGAAGGTTCACTCATGAGAGTAACGGAGAATTTGACAGCTTTGCAAGGCTTCCGGATCTGATCCTGATGGATGGTGGAAGAGGGCAGGTAAATATCGCTCTGAAGGTGTTGAATGAGCTTGGGATAAGCATCCCGGTCTGCGGTATGGTCAAGGATGATCATCATCGGACGAGAGGCCTGTATTTCAACAATGTGGAGATTCCTATTGACACATCCGGCGAAGGCTTCCGTCTGATCACCAGGATCCAGGATGAAGCCCATCGGTTTGCCATTGAATACCATCGTTCCCTCAGGAGCAGGGAACAGGTCCATTCTATCCTGGATGATATCCCGGGGATCGGTGATACCAGGAGGAAAGCCCTTCTGCGTAAATTTAAATCTGTGGAAAATATCCGGGATGCATCGGAGAAAGAACTGGCACAGACAGAGAGCATGAATGCCAGAAGCGCCGTCAGGTCTATGAATTTTTTTTCATAAATCCTGATGCTGCATTGCAGTTTCAGCAGTGATTGTGTATAATTAAAGATAAGGTGTCTCACGCCTCGGTAAAACGGCAGTGAGAATGCAAACTTTCAGCGAAAAGGAGACAAAAGTATGAAGGGTGTACAGTTGACAAAGATGGTACAGGAACTGGAGCTTAATAATCTGACTCCGGAGATCGACCTGTCAGGCATCGTGATCAAGACTGCGGAGATCAACAGACCTGCGCTTCAGCTTACCGGATATCTGGAGCATTTTGCCAATGAACGAGTTCAGATCATCGGATATGTAGAGTATACGTATCTGATGCAGCTTAATGAGGAGGAGAGACGTTTTAAATATGAACGTTTCATTTCCAGCAAGATCCCATGTGTTATTTTCAGTACCATGACTCGTCCGTCTCAGGACATGATCGATCTGGCTGTTAAATATAATGTTCCGACATTCGTGACAGAAAGAACAACTTCCAGTTTTATGGCAGAGATCATCCGTTGGCTGGGCGTGCAGCTTGCACCATGTATTTCTATTCATGGTGTGCTGGTTGATGTTTACGGCGAGGGAATCCTGATCACAGGTGAGAGCGGTATCGGTAAGAGTGAGGCAGCCTGGAGCTGATCAAGAGAGGTCATCGTCTTGTCAGTGATGATGTTGTTGAGATCCGTAAGGTCAGTGACGTAACACTGGTGGGATCTGCGCCGGATATCACACGTCACTTTATCGAACTTCGTGGTATCGGTATCATCGATGTAAAAACACTGTTCGGTGTTGAGAGCGTTAAGGATACCCAGTCTATCGATCTCGTGATCAAGCTTGAGGAGTGGGACAGAGACAAGGAATACGATCGTCTTGGACTGCATGAGGAGTATACAGAGTACCTTGGAAATAAGGTAGTATGCCATTCTCTTCCGATCCGTCCGGGCCGTAACCTGGCGATCATCGTTGAGGCAGCGGCTGTCAATCACAGACAGAAGAAGATGGGATACAATGCGGCAGAGGCTCTGTACAAGCGTGTACAGGCAAATCTTGCGAAAAAAAGAGAAAATCCGGATGACGAAGAATAAGAGAGGGTAAGAAATGGGAACATATTGTTTTGGAATCGATGTAGGTGGAACAACTGTAAAATGCGGACTTTTCCGTACGGATGGTACTCTTGTTGAGAAATGGGAGATTCCAACCCGTAAAGAAAACAATGGAGATCAGATCCTTCCTGATGTGGCAGCAGCAGTAAATGCCAAGATGGAAGAAAAGGGTATCTCCAAAGAGGAGGTGGAAGGCGTCGGGATCGGTGTTCCGGGACCGGTAAACTCCAAAGGCGAAGTATCACGTGCAGTAAATCTCTTCTGGGGATATAAGAACGTTGTGGGAGAGATGGAAGAACTTACAGGTCTTCATGCGGAAACTGGAAATGACGCCAATGTAGCGGCATTGGGAGAGGCATGGAAGGTGCTGCAGCAGGCTCCTCCGATGTGATCATGGTCACACTTGGAACAGGTGTAGGCGGTGGTATCATTGTTGATGGAAAGATCGTGACCGGACATCACGGAGCTGGCGGTGAGATCGGACATGCCAATGTGGATCATCATGAAACAGAATCCTGCAACTGCGGAAACAGGGGCTGTCTGGAACAGTATGCTTCTGCGACCGGAATTGTCCGCATGGCAAAAAAAGAGCTTGCAGCTTCCGGTGAGAACAGTGTTCTCAGAGATGCCGAAGAGATTTCAGCAAAAGCAGTTCTGGACGCATTTAAGGAGAATGATCCGGTAGCTGTAGCAACCATGGAAAAGTCGGAGAGCAGCTGGGTGGTGCTCTTGCCATTATTTGCTGTGTGACAGATCCGGAGACCATTGTTATCGGCGGAGGAGTTTCCAAGGCCGGACAGCCGCTTATTGACTGTATCCGGAAATATTACAGAGAGTATGCTTTTGAATCCTGCAAGGATACTCCTATCGTGATCGCGACACTTGGCAATGATGCAGGAATCTACGGTGCAGCCAAGATGGTACTTTAACCGAACCAGGGAAGTACCCTGCTTCAATTGCGAAAAGTAATAAGCGGTGGGTGGGACTTGCCTGAACTGATAAACTGCGAGACAGTAAGAAGTTATTAAAAGTAAAAAAGTGGTTTCCATATTTCAGGAAACCACTTTTTTTTATATGTTGTTTATGAAAGATACCTATAATGGAGATCATTCATAATATTCTACCGGATCTTCGCCGGTGTCATCGCCACCGGTATCATTGCTGTTATCATAGCTGCCGTCATCACCACCGGTGTTGTCGTCTGTTCCGGAATTGTCAGTATCATCACCGGTATTATCGGAACCGTCATCGGAATTGTCAGTATTGTCAGTGTCGGTGCTGTCAGTACTGTCCGGAGCTGCGCTTGGAATCGCTTCAGCTGCTGCATCGGTATCGGCGTCCGTATCTTCGTTATAATAATAGTCCTCTTCATCGTAATCGCTGCTGCCGTAGAAATGCTGATCACAGTATTCGGTGGGAAGACTGGAGATATCAAAATACTCTGTGATAGTCGGGCATCCGGATCTGGAAGAAGACCGGTTTCTGCGCAGACACTGGCTTTTTCCACACTGGAAGGCATATCGAAATCTCTGTCCTCCAGGCCCTCGTGGATACGGGTCATAACCTTTTTCCAGAGGTTTTTGTGGAAGTTACGGGCATCTTCCGGAATTTTTTCGTTGTTGTCATAGCCGGACCATACTGCACAGGTGTAGTACGGTGTGTAGCCTACGAACCACAGGTCATTGTAGTCCTCTGTAGTACCTGTTTTTCCGGCTACAGTCATATTGTCCAGCTGGCAGGCGGTACCGGTACCTTTTTTTTACAACGTCTTCCATGGCGCTTGTAAGAAGATAAGCGGTACTGTCTTTGATCACAGATCTGGAAACGGAGGAGTTCTCGATCAGAACATTTCCGTCATGATCAAGGATCTGTGTATAATAGATCGGTTTGATATAGTTCCCGCCATTAGCAATGGCTGCATATGCAGCACAAAGTTCCACGTTCTTGACACCTTTGGTGATACCGCCAAGAGCAGTAGCCAGGTTGGCGTCACTCCAGATATTTCCGTTGGCATCTTTATCTGCCTCAGTTCCGTGAGCTAGTGTGGTGAAACCGAAATCATCCAGATATTTAAGGCCGAGAGCGGGGTAACCTGCTCCAGGCATTTAACAGCTACAACGTTGATGGAATTCTGGATCGCTTTGCGGATGGTGGTCTCGCCGCCGTAGCTTCTTGAGGCGTTGTTGACAGGAGATCCGTCCGGGTATTCGTAAGGCTCATCCATAAAGGTTGTAGCAAGTGTATCGCCTTTTTTCGTTCAACGCAGGTGCATAGGTGGAAACGATCTTAAAGGTAGAACCAGGCTGTCTGGTCGTATCAGTGGCACGGTTCAGAGTCAGGCTGGCTGTTTTTCACCACGGCCTCCGATCAGGCTTTTACGTAACCGGTATGCTGGTCAATGACAGTCATGGAAGACTGTGGCTGTGGCGCAAAGTTTACACGCTCAGATACTACGGTGCTTCCGTCTGCCAGGATGTTAGCCTTGTATTGATCCACATACTGCTGACCTTCTTCAGGAGAATCAAAGAGAAGATCAAATTCCGGATCCTGATCACGGAAATACAGCTGCAGCATTTCTTTGCTGTAGTTTGTCTGTTTTCCATCCGGGCTTTGTACAGTCAGTGCATAATCCAGTTCATACTGAACATTGGCCGGATAGTTATCAGGGTTTGCATATTCCTCATCAAGGATCTGCTGCATGTTGGAATCCAGGGTTGTCATGATCTTCAGACCACCGCTGTAAAGAAGATTGGTAGCCTGCGTCTTGGTATATCCTTTAATGTTCATCAGGTCGCTGATGACCTGATTGGTAACCTCATCTTCGAAATACGTGTAAACGGTACTTTCTTCTTCGGTGTTCTCAAGCTGTGCGGCCTGGATACGGGAATAAACGTCATCATTCAGTGCTGCATTATATTCATCCTGTGAGATGTAATTCTGATCCAGCATGTGATCCAGGACTTCCTTCCGTCTCTTGGAGTTTGCTTTTGGATTGGTGATCGGATTAAATTTGGTAGGGTTCTGCGTGATGCCGGCAAGGGTGGCACATTCAGAAAGGTTCAGATCCCATACGTCTTTGTTAAAGTATTTTTTGGAAGCGGCCTGTACACCGTAGGAACCTGCACCCAGGTTAATGGTATTCAGGTAATTCTCAAGAATCACATTTTTGTCATATTTTTTTTCAATCTGTACAGCAAGGTACTGCTCCTGGAACTTACGTGTGAAACGTTCCAGCTGTGTGGATTCGTTGGTCCAGTCAGTGAAAACATTATTCTTCAGAAGCTGCTGCGTGATGGTACTGGCACCCTCGGAAAAGTTACCGGTGGTGATCGCCTTCATTCCGGCACGTGCGATACCGCGGACATCAATACCGTTATGTTCATAAAAACGCTCATCCTCAATGGCTACCACTGCATGCTGCAGACTAACCGGGATCTGGTCCAGGGAGACCGGAAGACGGTTGGATGTAGGGGCTGAAAGCTGTCGCATCTGTGTTCCCTGGTCATCATACAGGAAGGTTGCATATCCGAGAGGTGAAATATCCACATCGTTGACGTCAGGTGCTCCGGCGATCACGCCCCGGAAGGAGCCGATACCAAGGCAGACAACCATGACGCAGACTGCGATCAGAGCTGTAAATAAAACCCGGATAAACGAAACGTGTGCTCTTTTTTCCAGCATGGAAGTACGGGAGATCAGAGCATTCCGCTTCTTGGAAGTGGATCTTTTTCCGTAGTTCATAATATTCCTCCTTTATAATCCGTTTCATTATAACAAATATGAGATGCCAAATAAAGCCTTAAAAAAAATTTCACAATTCATGATATCTTATACATTGTGCAATGAAGATAATTATTATACAATAAAGAAAACTCTGCCTGAAACAGAGGGTTGGATATAGATAACGGAGGCGTAAACCATGCTGGAACATTATAAAACCATATACGAAGGCGGCGAAGGCGAACTTGTGGAAAAAAAATCCCGTTTCATCGCAACCGTCCGTCCTGTGGAAACAGAAGAAGAGGCCCTTGCCTTTATCGAAGAAATGAAAAAAAAAATACTGGGATGCACGTCATAACTGCTATGTATATTCCGTAGATGAACCGGGAAGCCACCCGCTGCAGTGATGACGGAGAACCATCCGGAACAGCCGGAAGGCCTATGCTGGATGTGCTTCTGGGAGCCGGGATCTATAATGCGGCCATTGTGGTGACCAGATATTTTGGAGGTGTCCTTCTTGGGACAGGAGGGCTTGTGCGGGCATATTCCGGTGCAGTCCAGGCAGGACTGGCGGCAAGCACCGTCATTGAGAAGCATCATGGGATCTCTCTTCAGGTGACGACGGATTATACAGGGATCGGAAAGATCCAGTATATCGCAGGAGAAAGAAGTTTGCCGATCCTGGATTCCGAATATACCGACAAGGTTGTCTTGAAGCTTCTTGTGCCGGATGATCAGGTCGAAGAGGTGAAGAAGGCGATCACAGAAGGAACAAATGGAAGAGCCGGACTTGAGAAGGATGCAGAACTGTATTTTGCGAAAGTAAACGGAGAAGTGAGGACCTTCGAAAAGTAAAAGAAAAGAGAATGTCAGTATAAAAATACCCCGGGAAGAGGGCAGATGATCTGTGTTACAGTCTGCTCTTCGCGGGGCTTTTTTTATTTCAGAAAATTATTCCTGTTAGCATTTCTCCGGTTCCGGATAATCCACACCAAAGGTATCAACAGTCATGGAGCTGATCTTCTGCTCGTCAAGAGGACGGTCACTGTAGTCCGTGTCTGTCTCTGCGATAGCATTTACAACATCCATGCCCTCAATGATCTGACCGAATGCAGCATAGCTTCCGTCAAGATGCGGAGCAGCTGTGCATGATAAAGAACTGGCTTCCGGCAGAGTTCGGATTCATGGCTCTTGCCATGGAGAGAACACCTGGTGTATGCTTCAGGTCGTTTTTGAAACGGTTCTGGGAGAACTCACCCTTGATGCTGTATCCCGGGCCACCCATACCGGTTCCGTCCGGGCATCCGCCCTGGATCATAAAGCCGTTGATGACACGGTGGAAGATCAGGCCGTCATAAAAGCCTTTTTTTACAAGGCTGATGAAGTTATTTACTGTGTTCGGGGCAACTTCCGGATATAATTCCGCTTTCATTACATCGCCATTATCCATTGTGATGGTAACGATAGGATTTGCCATAGTTTTCGCACTCCTTTTCAAAAAGTATTGTATTTCGCTGTTCGCTCTATTATAATATGCAAAGAATAATTGTGCAAGAAAAAGGTGGAAAATATGGTCATAGAAACGCATGATCCTGAGGAAACATTCGAGGTCGGAAGGACGATCGGAATGAATGCGAAGCCGGGACAGATCTACACACTGACAGGCGATCTGGGAGTTGGAAAAACCGTGTTCACACAGGGAGTGGCAGCAGGTCTTGGAATTACAGAACCTGTAAACAGCCCTACGTTTACCATTATCCAGGAATATGAAGACGGACGTCTGCCATTTTATCATTTTGATGTATATCGTATCGGGGATCTGGAAGAAATGGAAGAGATCGGATACGATGATTATTTTTCGGGCAGGGAATCTGTCTGATCGAATGGCGGAACTCATTGAGGAGATCCTGCCGGAAAAAAGGATCGAAGTTACCATTGAAAAAGATCTTGAGAAGGGCTTTGAATACAGAAAGATCACCATTGAGGAGAGAGGAGAAAAGACAGAATGAGAGTTTTGGCACTGGACAGTTCCGGAATCGTGGCATCCGTAGCCGTTGTGGAGGACGATACACTGGTAGCGGAATATACAGTTAATTATAAGAAAACACATTCCCAGACTCTTCTTCCCATGCTGGATGAGATCGTGAAGATGACAGAGCTGGATCTGAAGACGATTGACGCTATTGCGGTAGCCAAGGGACCGGGCTCTTTTACCGGACTACGTATTGGCTCTGCCACAGCCAAGGGACTTGGACTTGCCCTTGACAAACCACTGGTCGGGATTCCGACTGTGGAGCACTGGCCTATAATCTCTATGATGTAAAGGGACTGATCTGTCCGATCATGGATGCCAGAAGAAAGCAGGTTTATACGGGAATCTATCGTTACGAGGATCACAGGCTCATGACGGTAAAGGATCAGATGGCAGTGGGAATTGAGGAGCTTCTTTCCATGTTGAATGAGATGGGAGAAGCCGTAACATTCCTCGGAGACGGAGTCCCGGTATTTAAAGATATCATCGCAGATAAGCTTACTGTACCGTTTTCTTTTGCACCGGCCCATCTTTCCAGACAGAGAGCAGGTGCTGTAGGTGCACTTGGTGTCCTTTATTATAAAGAAGGCAGAACCGAGACAGCGGCTGAGCACAAACCGGATTATCTCCGTGTTTCACAGGCTGAACGGGAGCGTGCCCAGAAACTGAAAAAAGGATCAGAAGGGGAAAACGCATGATCTTAAGAGAAATGCTTGTGGATGATCTGGATCAGGTTATGGAGATCGAAGAGGAACTTTTTTCAGTCCCCTGGACAAAAGAGGGATTTCTGACATTTCTTATGAAAGAGAATGGGATGTTTCTTGTTGTGGAAGAAAAGGGCCGGATCCTGGGATATTGTGGTCTTCTTACGGTGCTGGATGAGGGGGATGTGACCAATGTGGCTGTCCGCAGAGACCTCAGAGAGAGGGAATCGGAAATTTCCTTATGGAAAGTATGATCCGTCTGGCAGAAGAGCGTGGGATCACCATGATCCATTTGGAGGTCCGGGCAGGAAATGAGACTGCGATCCGGCTTTATGAACGTCAGGGATTTGTGCGGGATGGCCTGCGAAAGGGATACTATACAGATCCCACAGAGGATGCTGTTCTTATGACACGCACCGCAGTTTCTGAATAGGCTTACCCGGGAGAGGTACTTGTCTGTACGGGATAAGTATGCTAAACTTTGCCACAGAACAGGAAAAGAGGAAAAATATGTTAGATGTTTGTTTACTTGGCTGCGGAGGAATGATGCCGCTGCCACGCAGATGGCTCACCGCACTGATGACCCGTTATAACGGCAGCAGTCTGATGATCGATTGCGGGGAAGGCACTCAGGTGGCCATTAAAGAAAAGGGCTGGAGCTTCAAGCCTATTGATGTGATCTGTTTTACCCATTATCATGGGGATCATATCAGCGGACTTCCGGGACTCCTTTTGACTATGGGAAATGCAGACCGCACAGAACCGCTGACTCTGGTAGGCCCAAGAGGACTGGAACGTGTGGTAAGCGCACTTCGTGTGATCGCACCGGAGCTGCCCTTTGAGATTAAATTTATCGAGATCACGAAACCGGAGGAGGTTCTGGAACTGAACGGTTACCGGATCACTGCATTTCGTGTGAACCATAATGTTACCTGCTATGGATATACCCTTGAGATCCTGCGCCAGGGAAAATTTTCTCCTGACAGTGCCAGTGCACATGAGATCCCGCTGAAATTCTGGAATCCGCTGCAGAAGGGACATACTGTGGAGGATGAAGGAAGGATCTACACACCGGATATGGTGCTTGGTCCGCCAAGAAAAGGGATCAAGCTTACCTATACCACAGATACCAGACCGACAGAGTCTATTTTACGTAATGCAAAAGGTTCCGATCTTTTTATCTGTGAGGGAATGTACGGTGAAGATGACAAGATCGAAAAGGCAAAAGGCTACAAACACATGACGTTTCGTGAAGCGGCCACTCTTGCCCGTGATGCGGAAGTGGGGGAAATGTGGCTGACCCATTACAGCCCTTCTCTGGTACGTCCGGATGATTACATGGATACAGTACGTGAGATCTTTCCGAAGGCATGGCCGGGAAAAGACGGGAAGAGTGTGGAACTGAATTTTGAAGAGGACTGAAAAAAATGAAAGATACATTAATTCTTGGTATTGAGAGCTCCTGTGATGAAACGGCAGCTTCCGTTGTAAAAAATGGAAGGACTGTCTTATCAAACGTGATTTCCTCACAGATCGAGATCCATAAACTGTACGGAGGTGTTGTACCGGAGATCGCCTCCAGAAATCATATAGAAAGGATCAACCAGGTCATCCAGGAAGCGCTGGACGAGGCAAATGTCACTCTGGATGATATTGATGCTATCGGTGTAACCTATGGACCGGGGCTTGTCGGTGCACTTCTTGTAGGTGTGGCAGAAGCCAAGGCTATTGCCTATGCAAGAAACATGCCACTGGTAGGCGTGCATCATATAGAAGGACATGTTTCTGCCAATTATATTGAGCATCCGGATTTGGAACCGCCGTTTCTCTGTGCCATTGTATCCGGTGGACACACCCATCTTGTTATTGTGAAGGACTACGGCCAGTTTGAGATCCTGGGCCGAACCAGAGACGATGCGGCAGGTGAGGCATTTGATAAGGTTGCACGTGCCATTGGGCTGGGATATCCGGGAGGACCGAAGATTGATAAGCTGGCAAAGGAAGGAAATCCGGACGCTATCGAGTTTCCACGTGCAAAAATCGGCGAAAATCCGTATGATTTCAGCTTCAGCGGCGTGAAGTCCGCAGTTCTTAATTATTTAAACGGGGCAAAAATGAAAGGTGAGGAAGTAAACCGTGCAGATATCGCGGCATCCTTCCAGAAGGCGGTTGTTGACGTACTGGTAGAGCATACCATGCAGGCAGCAGCTGATTTTGGCATGAAAAAGGTTGCCATTGCAGGAGGTGTTGCTTCCAACGGAGCACTTCGCACTGCTATGGAAAAAGCATGTACAGAACGTGGATACAAATTTTACCGTCCATCACCGATCTTCTGTACGGATAACGCAGCGATGATCGGTGTGGCAGCTTACTATGAATATATCAGGGGAACACGCCACAGCTGGGATCTGAATGCGGTTCCGAACCTGAAGCTTGGCGAAAGATAAAAGAATCCGGGGTAATTGATCATGGGAGAGTGCAGAAATACAGCTATTGTCCTGCAGCAGGCCAGGGAAAGAGAATGCACAGCAAAATACAGAAGCAGTTTATGGAGCTTGACGGGATGCCGGTGCTCTGTTATTCTCTGCGCTGTTTTCAGGAAAGTCCGCTGATTAGGGATGTGATCCTGGTAACAGGGGAGGAATACGTTTTCTGGTGCAAAGAAGAAATCGTGGAAAAATATGGTTTTACAAAGGTTTCTGCTGTAGTATCCGGCGGAAAAGAACGGTACGATTCTGTTTATGAAGGACTTCGTGCGTGTAAAGATACAGAGTATGTGCTGATCCATGACGGTGCCAGACCATTTATTGATCATGGGATCATTGAAAGAGGACTTATGGCAGCAGCACAGACAGGTGCCAGTGTTACAGGCATGCCTTCCAAGGATACAGTTAAGATCGCAGATGAGGATGGGAATGTCAGTGAAACTCCGGATCGCAGCAGTGTATGGATCGTCCAGACTCCGCAGATCTTTCAATACCCGCTGATCTATGGCGCATATACCAGCATTCGGCAGAAGGAAATGACCGGAATTACAGATGATGCCATGGTTGCAGAACATGAGACCGGGGTGAAGATCCGCTTTTCAGAAGGTTCTTATCGCAATATCAAGATCACAACACCGGAAGATCTGGTGGTTGCGGAGGCATTTTTGAAGGAAAACAGAGAGTAGAATAGAGAGTAGAACAGGGTGAAAATCCCGGTAAATATGGACATATAGCAGAAATTGAAGCTATATGTCCAATTTTTTTGAAAAAAATATCAAATTTGTTATTGACAGGGGAGATATTTGATGATAGAATACAACATGCGCTGACAAAACAGCACAAAAAATGTTGAAAAACATTATATGGAGAGATATCGAAGTGGTCATAACGAGGCGGTCTTGAAAACCGTTTGTCCGCAAGGGCGCGTGGGTTCGAATCCCACTCTCTCCGCTTGTTAAGAATAAAAAAGATTTTCTTTTTAAAAAAAGTTTAAAAAAATAACTTTGAACAACATAAAAGAAC
>ENA-OQIM01000318-OQIM01000318.1-human-gut-metagenome-genome-assembly--contig:-NODE-318-length-17745-cov-3.537973_pt1 | contig 17745 bp, 21 predicted proteins | sample MGYA00242579_ERZ504744 | MGnify/ENA primary metagenome ERZ504744 (study PRJEB26092, sample SAMD00036441) | human gut metagenome | host: Homo sapiens | study: EMG produced TPA metagenomics assembly of...
CATTATGCACACAAAGATACATTCCGAATGATTTTCCATATAATCATATTGAATCTGTAACTTGTGATCATCAATCCAATAATCATCCCCTTCACAAATAGCAATTATATTTTCCTTTTGCTCCTGGAATTAAAATATCGCGTATCGGACTTACGCCTTTTGAATATTGATTTTCCTCATGAAAAATAGGTTTAATAATATCTGGATATTTTAATGCATATTCCTTCACTATCTCTGTTGTTCTATCTGTAGAACAATCATCATTCACTAATATTTCATATTTAAAATTTGTTTTTTGTTGAATAAAACTGCTTAAAGCATCTGCAATATAATTTTCATGATTATACGTAAGGCATAATACAGAAACTTTTATCTCCTCATTCATTCTTTTTACTCCTTCACACTATTTAAAATATTCCAAAATTGCTCACAGGTATTATCCCAAGATAGTTTTTTTAATTTCTTTTCTACATTTTCATGCATTTTTTCTAGAATTTCAGGTGAATTTACCGCCTCTATAATTTTATCTGCTAACTCCTTATAGTCAAAATCAATTAATAGAGCTGTATCATCTCCTAAGAAAAATTTATAAGATCCATTTCTAAATTCTACCAACGGCAATCCTGTAGCCAGCATTTCATATGGAACTAAAGAAATATTAGACATAGAAGCCGTCATTCCAAAATCACATTTTTTGTAAAGTTCAAATAACTCTTCTCGTGATAATTTTCCTAAATTTGTTGCACCATCAAATCTATTTTTCTTATCAATTCCAAAGAATAAAACATTCAGTTTATATCCTTTTTTTCCCATATAACTTTTTGCATTTGAAAGCAAATATTCACAAATATAAGGAATTCTTCTACCTATAAATCGAATATAACATGCAACTGTAATTTCTTTTTTATTTCGATAATCATCATAATTTCTTTTATCAAAATTATATTCTTTAGGATCATATGGAAAATCCACAACATCAATTTTTGAACTATAATTTAAACAATTCGTCTTAATCTTTTCTGCATTCCACTCTCCCAAAGAAATAATGTGGTAATCAAATGAATAAGTGTTTTTCGCAAGTACTGAGAAATCATTTGTTTCATAAAATTCTGGTTCATAGTCTTGAACGAAATATACTTTATATCCTGATATTTTCTGAGCATAATAAGCTGTCTGCCAACTTGTAGCGATACATACGTCATATTCTTCTGACAAACATTCCTTTAATTCCTTGACTTCTCCCTCATATGATGGCATGCAAGCTTTAATATTCTTTTTTGCTTCTTCCATTGTCATTTCTTCTGAGCAAACGGCTAATGTAAGTTTGCAACCTTTATTTTGTAATGAAGTCAGAATTCTTAAAGCTGATGTCACTCCTCCTAAATTAGGATATACAACAGGAACTAACATTACTACATTTTCTATTTTTTGAAGCTTTTCATTCTCCGCTTTTGTAAACTCGAACTCATTCATGAGATCAAATACTTCAGCTTTTGTTTTCTTTATTTCTTCATATCTTCTATACATTTCAATTATTTTAAATATCATGAATTCGTCCCTTCTTTTGCTATTAAGTATTTTACATTTGTTTTATCATGTACTGTAAATTTTACCAACTCATCATCTGTATGACAAACTATGCACATAAAAGCTATAAAATGAAATGACATAACTTGATAATCCACAAAATTTTCAATAGCAAACATAAAAATTGGTATTAATATGTATGGATTCTTATTTTTTGCAACCGTTCTAGTAATATATGTCCAAAATAATATTATTGCACAACCCAATATAATTCCTCTTTGCATAAATAACATAATATAACCATTATCTACTATGATTTCCATCTCTCCATTAAAAGTTCCAGCATCAAAACCAGATCCTAATAAATGAAATCCATAATACTTCACTGCCTGAAATGCATTTGTCAATCTAAAATTAAAAAATATATCCATAAATTTAGGAATCCACTGATAAAAAAGCACACACAAAAAACTTATTATTGTTCCAATTCCAAATATACTATCAATCAAAAATATTTCTATTTTAGCTAACTCCCCATTTTTCACTTTGTTATATCTGATTTTAACCCAATAATATAATATATTTGTTCCTACTATTATTATAAATACGAATCTTGAACCACAGCAAACAAAAGTATATATGTTTAATATTTCAAATATAAGATGCTGATAGAATTTCACATATTCCTGCTTCCATGCTATCCAAACAAAATAAATAGTCATTATAACAAATGGTACCTGATTACTGAATTGAAATCCAAATGAATGCCTCTCATAACGATTACTGTGTAGAAATAAATTACTTAAAAAATCAGCTGAATATCTAATATTAATTTCATCAGATATAATATTAAATGCAGACGATAAAAAAACGATTGCACATCCAACACAAAAAGCAATTAAAAAACGTTTTAAAAATTGATTCCATAGAACATTTTGAAGATGTTATTATCATCATAAAAAGTAAAATAAAATTTATTTCAAGCCCGTTTTGTATCATTGTAATAACATTTATTCCTATCAATAAAATAAACCAAATATCTTTTGGCATTTCAATATTTCTCTTTAAAAAAAGTAAATACATCATTGATGAAAAAAGCAATGCTAACTTGCAGCATGATATAAATGAATTCATAAAACCATACTGCATAAAGTTACTTTCCCCTATGACCATAACTATAATATAAAAAAATAACATTACATTATGAATACTTATTAATTTAAATTTTATTCCATATTCTCTTTGCATACTCTCTTTCCTAACACCTTTTATACATATCGTCATTTGTTTAACTAGATAATTCCTAATAAAACTCTTATTTTAAAGGAACGTTCTGCTTTTTTATTTTGCGCTTTTGTTCTTTCATCAAAAATAAGTTTAAATCTATCAATAAAATTTCTTCTACTTCTAATTAGTGTATTAATATAGTTATATGTGGTTGTATCCAAATAATCTGAGTTATCTCTTAAAAAATCCATTGCAAAATCACTTAACTCATTTTTATGATTAGATGAGAACCATTTATCTAAGGATCCTTTTACATGCCTTATAAAATTTTTGCCCTCCTTTGCTACCACATTATTATCATGCACACGATATCCAAAATATGGAGTATCATCATAAATTACCTTGCCCTTAGCAATCGCATAAGTCATAATTACAAAATCATGCATCGGCATCTTATGTATTTCATTTCTCAAAATATAATTTCTCAACTTATTATTTAACAGCATAGCACATCCTTGTGTTGTACCACATACAAACTGAGAAATAATTGTAAACTCTGGATGGTTTTCATTCATTTTTTCATCCACAATACTTCCATTTTGATCAATAATCCTACAGTTAGAGCACCACAATGCTGCTTCTTCTTGATCCTTCAACACTTCTACTCCAGCTTGAAGTTTATTTGAGTCCCATATATCATCCTGATCACAAAATGCATAATAATCAGCTCTTATTTCATTTAAAGTAAATAGTCTCCAAAAACTTCCTGCAGGGCCTAGATTTTTTTCTTTGTATAAAACAATATCTAATTTTTGTTTCCATTGCTGAACAATAGCTATTGTGGAGTCTGTACTTCCATCATCTCTAACATATAATGTAATTTTTGCATTTATATTTTGCTTAAATATACTTTCTAATTGTTCATCGAGATACTTTTCTCCGTTATATGTCGACATTAGAATTGCAATTCTCATAACTCCTCCCTGATTAATCCAACATCTATTATTTACTGTTGTTTTTCTTAATTTCTTTTCAAATAAATTTTTCGCAATATTCTTGCATTATTTTTAATATTAAATCCTGCTTTATTAGCATTTAATACTGCTTCTTTTGACAGCATTTCTCTATTATTATTTTTCTTAATCATTAATACAATTTCTTTTGCCCATACACTAGGATCTTTTTCTAATGATAAGAACTCTACATTATCTGTAAAACGACAACCTTTTGTGATCACATCTGAAAAAACACAAGGTAATCCATTTAATTGCCATTCTACTGCTACTAATGGAAGTCCTTCGAATAAGGATGGTAACAGCATTCCATCCATTGCCTGTAAATAATCAGATACACAATCAGTTGTTCCAACAAAAATAATATTCTTCGTTATTCCTTTTGCTCGTTTTTCCATTGTTTCTTTTAATGGACCATCGCCAATTAAATATAATTTTGCTGTTGGTTCAATTTTCACTATCTCTTTAAAGATCTGCAATAAAAATCTGTGATTCTTTTGTTCAAAAAAACCACCTACATGTCCAATTGCAATTTCATCTTGCAAATTTAATTGTGTTCTCATTTGCTTTCTTATTTCTTGATTAAAAGAAAATACCTCTATATCTCGTCCATTCTGCAATACTTTAAATTTTTTTCTTCCAAAAAGCCATCTTCCAGCTTCTACTCCACAAGCAAGTGCATCTGTGTAAAATATATTAAATATTGGTCTTAACAATTTGTCCGCTTTTACCTGATCACATTTTGTATTATGCGAGTGTGCAATTCTTTTTTTGCAGCCGCCTAGCCAAGATGCAACCATTTCTATCGCTAATGTCCCACTGTTTCCATGTGCATGAACAACATCGATTTTCTTTTTGCGAACAAATTTACTTAATTGTAAAAGATATTTCATTGTATTACTACGTCTATTAGGTAAATCTATTATTTTGCATCCCATTGCTTCTATCTGATCACGTATTGAATCTTTTACATCAATTGTTCCTGCAACATATATATCCAATCCTTCTCGATTCATTGCCTTTAAGTATGAAACAATCACACTTGTTATTCCATCATATATGAGCCCAACTGTACTAATTATCAAAATTCTCCTATTTTTTCTCATTATTTTCCTCTACTTAATTTCTACTGAAACATATCCTCTACAATAGTTTCTAATTTTTCATTAAATTTTGCATTATTATTATCAAGCTCAGTTGTCATAGTTCTTACAATCTTATCATATCTTAAAATTGCTTTTTCCAAGTTTTTAATATTCTTTACAACAATAATATTCCCATATCTCTGCTTCACCGCTGTAGAAAATTCTACTTGATGATTATTTACATGTTCATCATATTTTTTCTGTCGTGGCACAACAATCGGAATTTTTCCAATCTGCAATGACATAATAAAGCTAGATGGTCCTCCATGTGTAATCACAATATCTGCCTTGTCAACATTTTCTAACATTTGATCATATGGAAGTAATTCTGACCATTCACAGTATTTTGGTTCATAAGTACAGTAACCTGTCTGCATAATAACTTCATCTTTGATGATTCCATTTCCTTTTAATCTGTCAATTTCTTCGATTAGACGATTAAATTGTTGTTCGTGTGTTCCTACTGTTACAAATATCAAAAGAATACCTCCTAGAAAATGCTTCCTAAATTAATTGCTTTTGGATAAACTTTTTTCATTTCATCCCATTGCACAATAAACTTATCAACAATCGGATAAACAAGTTTTCCTGTTAATGTTGGTTTGTCAATTCGATCAAACACTTCAATATAAATTAATTTCTTACCCATTAATTTTGCAATATAGAAAAATGGCACTGCAACTGCTGCCCCTGATGATATCACAAGATCTGGTTTTTCTTTTCTCAAAACTTTTAGTGCTACAAATGTATTTTTAATCAAATTTTTGACATTTCTATTTGTTGGGAAATAACATGGATATACTTTTTCCCCTTTTAACATACTCTTCGCATCTTCTTTATCAAATGTAACCCAGAATCGTTTTTTATTTTCCCAGAAAGGCTTTAACATATATAAATGTGTTAAATGTCCTCCACTAGACCCAACTAAACATACCTTCATATTTCTACCTCGTTTACTATCTTGCTCCATCACTATGCAACACAACTTGAACTGTCTTCAAAATAATCTCAATATCTCTCTTCAAAGACCAGTTCTTAATATATTCTACATCCATAGAAACAATTTCTTCAAAGTCCGTAATATCACTACGTCCACTTACCTGCCATACTCCAGTTAATCCAGGAGTCATACTTAATCGACGTTTGTGATATCCTTCATACTGCTCAAATTCATCCACCGTTGGCGGTCTTGTCCCAACAAGGCTCATATCACCTTTTAATACATTCCAAAACTGCGGCAATTCATCCAAGCTTGTCTTACGAATAAACTTCCCTATCTTTGTAATTCTTGGATCATCTGTCATCTTAAACATCAGACCATCCATCTCATTTTGTTCCATCAGCTCTTTTTTTCGTTCCTCTGCATCTGCATACATAGACCGAAATTTATAAATTTTAAAAATACGTCCATTTCGCCCAACTCTCTTCTGTGAAAAAATAGTGGTCCCGGCGATTCTAATTTAATCATTGGTCCCAGAACAATCGTTACAACTGCTGTAATCAGTAATCCAACAATTCCTCCTAGAATATCCATCAAACGTTTCAGTACAATCATATGTAATGGAATCTCTCTTTGTGCAAATGTGATTGTTGGATACTTACCGATTCGATTAAGATACTTGCTTCCACTTTCTACATCTAATTCGTATAAATTGATATTTAAATCAACTGTAATTCCCATCTCCTCAAATCGTTGCACTAATTTTTGAATCTGTTCATCTGGCTCTTCTGGAATCAGAATAAACACTTCGTCTACTACTTCTCTGATTGCATATTGAAGCATTGTATTCCTGTTTGCGACAATTGGAATATCCATAACTTGCTGTCCTGTCAAATCTTTGTCTGTAATGATAATCCCTGTCACCCATAGATTCCATGTCTTTTCCTTAATGATACTTCTTACCACTTCATCCATTCGATCTGACGTTGTTACAATCAACATCTTTCTTGTGATTGAATTATATGGTCGATACTTTAAAATATACCACCGATAAATCATATGTGATATCTGCATCCACCAAAAACTAAATATCATCGTTGTAAGATAAATAAATCTCGAATAATCTCTTGCATCATCAATCAAATATGCAACCGTCGCCATCAATGCAGCTGTGATCAAGTTTGTTTTGAAATTTGCCCAAAATTCTTTCCAAAATTTCCTTTTAAAAAAATTCTGATTTGGATCAATTACCAAATACACGATCGTTAATACAAAAATAGCAACTAACCAACGATAAATCACTCGATTATCCTGCGCCCATACCCCATAGATATCCGAATAAAACCTAATATGTGACATTAAAAAATATCCAATTGTAATTCCAAACACATCACCTATATATATGATCAGATTTTGTATCTGTGAACGTTTTACTCCCATACTCTTTGTTCCTTTGTTTTATTAATCCTAATTTCTTTTTGCTTTCTTTGTTAAATCTACAAGATAGAGCACAAAAAATGCTCCTGCTACAACTACAAATCCACCAACTGCACCTACAGCTAAAAATTTCTTTGTGCTAACTGTCTGTTCTGCCTTTATCTTAGATGACTGGTCTGCGATTACAAGTTTATTTCTTCCCAAATCTTTCTGTACTACTTTCTGAAATACTGGTAAAACTTCTTTTGAAATCTTCTTCACATCATCTTTATCATCTGATTTTACCTTAATCTCAAGCAATCTTGTTCCATCCACAACTTCTGCTGAAATTGCGTCTTTCACATCATCTTTCTCAATTTTCGTTTTCTTGGCAATCTCATTCACAATCAAATCAGTTTTAATTAATTTCTGATAATCATATGCCATCTCACTAGCATTATCCCTGATCAACACCTTATCCGATGTCTTAGGCACAGTAACATATACCTGCATCTTAGAGCTATACTCTGTCACACTCTTCACCTTCGCATACCCAAATCCAGCTCCAGCGAATACTACCATTCCTATCAAAATAAACACCCACTTTGACAGAATATATTTACACATATCCAATAAATCTACCTCGATCAAATCGACTCTTTCCTTCTGGCTCATAACCCTTCTCTCCTTTTGATTCTTTTTCTCTGTATTTTCTGCCTGTCTCCTTGGCATATATGCTTTATTTTAACATATATATAACATAATTACTACATTTCTGTAACTTTTCTTTTCATCTTACTTTCTTCTCTGGTATTCTTTTGCTGTCTTCACGATCTGAAAGACTCTTTCTGTGTCCATTTTGCTTTCGCAGAGCATTCTGATCCGTTCTCCTAGCCATGTGACTAATTTATCTCTTCTTGATACTGTGATAGATGGTGATCGTTTTAATCATACCACAAACCATAATACTCAAAAAGAGACAACAAACATCTTCATCTGCTGTCTCTTTTCTTGTGTTTTCTATTCTTACCAAAACTTTGTATTCGTTGTAATATAATCCACTTTCTGTGCAATATAATCTGCGACTCTTTCTGTATCGTCCACAGTCCAAAGTCCTACATTCACTCCACCATCTTTGAATGCCTTGATGTCTGAGAGTGAAATCTTATCACAATTTGCATCCAATTCAATCTTACGTTTCTTGTAATAATTGATCATTCCCTGATCTGGATTATTTGTTACATGCTGTAATTTTACATTTGTGGATGTTGTTGCGTTATCGTCTAAGACTTTTCTCATCTGTACCATTGTTTCAAAGTCATAGGCAATAAACATATATTCTTTATTCCCCATGATCTGATTTGTTAATGCATACAAATCTTCCATGTTGTTCTTTGTCACTGCCTGCATTCGAGAGTCATTGGTTGTTTCATTTCCGTATTCTACGAATTCCATCTTGATCTCGATAACTGGTACCATGTTGTACTTCTTGCATGTTGTTAAATAATCTTCTAAAGTTGCAACGGTTGTTGCTGATTTTACATTCTTATATTTTGAAATTTTATTTCCAGATTGATCGTCAGTTTCTGAATCTCTGATAATGTCATATCTTCTGGTTTCTTATCAACTCCGCATAATCTCTTGAATGTCAGGTCGTGCTGCAGAATGAATTTCTTGTCTTTTGTCATACGGACATCTGTTTCTGCTCCCCAGAATCCTGCTCCACCCGCTAATTCATAGGCTTTGATCGTATTCTCTGGTGCTTCGGCACTTAATCCGCGGTGTGCGATAAACTTGGCACTGTTTTTTGTAATTGGTGCTACAACAGTTACTTTGTAACTGTTTTTCTTCTTTGATCCATCGGCTGCTGTTGCTGTAATCGTTGCTGTTCCGACTTTCTTTCCTGTTACAACTCCACTTGTGCTGACTGTTGCCACACTTGTGCTAGAAGATTTGTATGTTACCTTTTTATTTGCTGCGTAAGTTGGTGTTACGATCGCTGGGTTGCTGACCTTTTTCCCTTTCTGTACGGCTACGCTTGCTTTTGCAAACGTGATCGCTTTCACTTTCTGTTTTTTCACTGTGACTTTGCATGTTACTTTCTTTGATTTTTGTGATTTCACGTAACATGTGATGGTTGCTTTTCCTGCTTTGACAGGTGTGACAACTCCTTTTGCACTGACTTTGGCAATCTTCTTATTACTTGTTTTCCATCCAAGCTTCGCTTTGGATGCTTTGGCTGGTGTGATCTTCACTGCAAATCTCTGTGCATTTCCAACATACATTGTCTTTCTATATGCTGACCATTTGATCTTTGATACTTTCGTTGCTGCGGATACTGGAATCAGACTTGTCATAAGAAATACACCTAAGATAGTGATCACTGTGAATTTCTTTAATCCTGCCTGTATCATTTTTTTTACGTTTTTCATAGTTCCTCCCACTTCATTTAACATTTTTTGTAACATTTGTCTAAGGCTATTTTATCATGTTTTTGTATTTTACCAGTATCTCTTCTTATTTAACGTTGATTTAATAGCTTTTTCTGTACTTTCAAAGTACAATCATATATTCCCAGTCCGATCCATGCCACCAGACTGATCCATGCCCCTATTTTTAATCCTGGTGTTTCATAATCTAATTTGACACTTTGTGTTCCTTTTTTCATTATGATCCCCATAAACATCCCGTTTGCCTTATAAATCTTTGTGCGATTTCCATTGACTGTTGCTTTCCATCCTTTGGAGTATGGAATCGTTACACACAGAATCTGGTCTTTTTTTCGCATGATAGACTCCTCTGAAATGATTTTCTTCGTATTGGATCTGTTTCATTGAGTTCTCCTTGCGTTCCTTTAATCTGGCAAGAACATCTTTTTTTAGGAACTGTGATCAAACTGATATCATCAAATTCATATTCACCTGGAGACAAGAAATTTAATCTTACTTTTTCTTTTGCCTTGCTTGTCTGATGATTGATCTTTACAATGTAATCTTTTCTTCCAAAATAGTATGGATTGAAGGTGCTTTGAATATGAATTTTCTGTTGTACATCGTTTTGTGTCACAAGGATTCCTTTTGTCCCCTTTCTTCCAGTCAGTATGAAGTTATCGTCTCCATTTTTCTTTCCATGGTAAACGAGATTTTTAAAATACAGATAAGTTTCCTTGTCTTTCTCTACTGGCACCGTAATATCCGCATATTTCTTCCCTTTTGGAGATGAGATCCTTGTCTCTGGCAATGAGATCGTCTGTATATCAGGATCGTTTCTTTGTTCGTTGTGTTGAATCTCTTTGTCTGCCGGATGCTGATTCAATACGATCTGTGCAAGCATTACCTGTTCCTTGCCGATTCCATTTAACTGCTCATATTGCTGCTCTGTCATATAAGAATCATATGCATATGCAAATGGCAGTGCATATTTATTTTTATATAATGTGATATTTCCTTTTTTACTTTGTTTCTCAACTCCGTATGGTACATCCCCCTTGGAACTTACATCTTTTGCAACCTGACTGTTATGTGCTACTGTTATGTATTTTACGCCAGCTAATGACAGGAGTCCCAGTCTTTGATCGACTCCTTTATATTTATCTGCATACTGCATTCCCAACGTATCATATCCTTTGATCGTATCTGTCACACATTTTGCTGTGATACTGTAATATCCGCTGATCGTATTCAAATGTTGATCAGTCCATAATTTTTATATCGATATCCCTCTGCATGTACTCGATAAACAGATGGATCATTTGCCTTACTCAGCATACGGATATTATCTTCCTTCAATGTTCGATATGCTTGTCCCTGATCCATAAATTCCTGTGTATAAGCATATTCTTTTGGATCGAATCTGTAATATCCATGCACTCCCACTGATATCAGGAGCAAGATTGCCATGCTCACTCGCACAATTCTCTTCTGTGTATCATAGCCAAGTCTTTGAAAGATCAACAATAGAATATAAAATACTGCAATTAATCCACAGGCTGCCATGATTCCTTTATTCTTCAGGATTTCTTCTCCTGATGCATTTACGATGATACAAAATACAGTATATATGATGATTCCTGCTCCGATCCCAATCTGCTGTCGTTTTGACATCACAAACAGACGTGGATACATTTCTGCTGTCAACAATGCCACAATAAAGCTCAGTGCAAATGCCCACCGGTTGTTTGCATAGGAAAACCCATTAAATGCGTATCCAAAGATTGGGAGAATCAGAGCAATGATACTTGCTATAAATGCTGCTCTGTATTTTTTGTGTTTCATTCGCTGTGAAAACAGTGTAAATAATACAACGATCCCAACGATCGGCAGATATCCTGCGTTCGTATTGCTGCCCATATTTCCGTATCCAATAAAGTTTTCAATAAACAGCAGATAATATTTCCCTGGGTATACGATCAATGATTTCCAGTCAGCCCCATTGCCGTAACGGCCATTTCCTAGGAATCCTATGACGGATGGTAGTAAGATCACTGCTGCCATTGCAATTCCAAGTGTATAATACATTCCAAACTTCAAGATCGTCAGAAAAAAAGGTTTTTATCTTGTTTTCTTCGCTATATTTATAAAAACGGATCCACGCATAGATCACCGCAAATATCGTCAGCATATATAAGAAATAATAATTGCTCATTGCTGATACGCAGACTGCGAAAATAAATACATACGGTCTTTCTCTCTGATAGATCTTCTCAATCCCAAGACATAACAGCGGAAAATAAATCATCGGATTGATGAAGAATGGATGGCGCAGTCCTAGTCGAAAGCAAAATCCGCTAAATACATAGACCAGTGCCCCGATCACAGTTCCATAACTTCGTTTTTTCATTTTTCTTGCATACATGATAAACGTGATCCCTGCCAGATACATTCGTAACACGATCATGAAATTATACATAGTTTCTGTATTCTTTGGCGAAACAAATCCGTAGAGGAGGTTTAACGGATCACCGATCGCATAGTAATTCAATGTTGAGAGGATATCTGCACCATACCCAAGACTCATATCCCACATCACAAGTTTTGGGTGTCCCGCCAGAAGATTACGGAAAAATTCTCTTAGTGCTTCCCCATAATATGCTAATGCTGAAAAATGCTGGCTTAATCCGTCTTCTACTCCTGCTCCCCATACAAAGCTTTTTCCTTCGGTAAAAAATGGCAGAAATGCCACGATACACATCAGTAAAAACATCAGTGTATAGACTCCATAGCAATACTTTCTTTGTTCTTTTATCATTATACTTTTCCTTTACCCTTTACCCTTTTTTGTTCATTATCACGCTTAGTATACCACATTTTGGATTGAAAATTCCTGAAAAATGTCTTAAGATATTGGATGTATGTACATTTTAGAATATTTTATATCTATCGGAGGTAATATGATATGTTAAATTTGATAAAGAAATTATATAATGATTCGCGAATTCGTTATTTGTTTTTGGTGGATTGACAACCCTCGTTAATCTTGGAATGTTTGCTTTATTAAAAGGACCATGTGGAATTGATTATAAGATCAGCAACTTTTTCTCTGTTGCGATCGCGATCTGTTTTGCATTTGTTGTAAATAAGCTATATGTATTTCAGTCTAAATCTGAATCCTTCGCAGATACGATTCATGAATTCATCAAGTTTGTTCTCGGTCGTCTTGTAACCATGGCTGTCGAAGTGGGCGGAGTCCCTTTCTGTGTTGAAATCCTTCATCAGCCACAGATGATCGCCAAGTTAGAAACACAAGTTATTGTTACAATCGTCAATTATTTTATCAGTAAATTTCTTGTTTTTAAATCTCAAAAAAATGATTCCTTGTATCATATAAAATCCCTGAGATCAGATATTCATCTCATCCGATCTCAGGGATTTGTATTGTTATTCTTTGGATTTGATCACTTCTGAGATAATGTATCTCGGACGCATCTTCACTTCATCGTAAATCTTCGCGATATAATATCCGATCACACCTAAGCTGAACATCAAAATGCTTCCAACCAACAGTAACAACAAGATCACTGTTGTAAATCCTGCAACTGCATGTCCAGAAAAATACATATAAAGCGATTGTATTCCAAGTAGTACTGCAAATACGAAGAATACAACGCCAAAAAATGTGACGATCTGCATTGGTGCGGCACTAAATGATGTGATATTATTCACTGCATATCGTACCAATGATTTGAATGACCATTTTGATTCTCCTGCTTCTCGTTCCTGCACATCAAATTCTACGTATGTTGTCTTGAATCCTACCCAGGATGACAATGCACGGAAAAACACATTACGTTCTGGAAGTTTTAGAAATTCTTCTGCTGCTTGTCGATCCATCAACTTGAAATCGGATGCTCTGGACATATCGATTCCTGTTGCATCACTGATAATACTGTAAAATGTTTTTGCAAACATCTTGTGAATAAAACTTTCTCTTCCTCTGGATGCTTTCACTCCCTCGATCACCTGATATCCGTCTTCCCATAAACGATACATCTTTATAAGTGTTTCTGGTGGATGCTGAAGATCACAGTCCATTACTGCAATACAGTCTCCTTCTGCCTGTGTGATCCCTGCAAAAACGGCTCCTTCTTTTCCAAAATTTCTGGAAAAGCAGACTCCTTTGATATGTGCTCTTTCTTCCTTGAGTTCTAAGATCTTCTCCCATGTATGATCTTTAGATCCGTCATTTACGAATACTAATTCATATGGGATCTGTTCTTTCTCAAGCAGGTCTCCTACACCTGTGCTGTTTTCTTGATCATCTGTTCTTCGTTATAAGCTGGAAGAACAACCGATAACATCTTATCCATTGTAAATATCTCTCCTTATATTTTATTCTACCGTAATCTTTGCACTGACGTTCTTCTCAATCGACATATTCTTGATCTTTGTCAGCTGAACCTGTACCGTATGCGTTCCTGGTTCGTACAGCTGCATGTCAATCTTTGGATTTAAATCCTTCACTACAACTTTATCTACTACAGAGCGCAATCCGCTGATCTTCACCTTTAACTCTGAGTCATCAAATTTGACATCATAATTCTTCGTATTATTGATCAATGCGATCTGTTCTGTCGGAATCGTCAATGTTCGTTTCGTCTTCTTCTCGATGTTTGCACGGATCACGATATTCTTGATCTTATCTACAGATTTTACAAATGTAATACCATCTGGCAGTTTAATATCGGACGCTTTGATCGTTTTTTCAATACTCTTTGTACTATCACTGATATCTAAATTCGCCAGTTTGATACTGCTGATCTTCTCCAGATCATCTTCAGCTCCAGTAATTTCTATATGTTTTGGTTCATAATCAATGCTTCCAAGTACATATCCCTTGCCCGGCGTTCCTTTTGTTTCCACTGTAAATGGTATTGTCTTCGTTCTTGATAATCCAATCTTTACTTTAATCTTGGTCGTATCAAGTTTGATGCGGTCCTGACTTACTTCATCTCCGTCTTCATCATAACACTTGACATTCTGAGCCATTGTCACATCTTTCTTCAATCCGGATACATCTACTTTCGCTACGATCTGTTTGATCCTGCTTACCACACTCTTTGGCCCAGATACAGAGATCAGATTCGGCGTTGCTGTCTGCGTGCTTACCGTATATCCACTCGCTGGTGTCCCTTTCACCACAACATTGACTGGTATCTGGTCACTCTTCACATCTTCCAATACGACTTTGACCGTTGCACCACCTGTATCGATATCTAACTGACTCTTATAACGTAAAGCTTCAACTTCGATCTGGATCGCATGAACATCTGACATAGAAGATACATCTGCCGTTGCACGGAAATCTGACTTCGTCAAACGATCTACAACATCTTTCTTTCCCTTCACAGTAAAGCTTACGGTGTCTCCAGATTCAATCTTATAAGTCTGATTAAGATCGTCTAAAACCTGTTCATTCAGCATATCAACCGGTACATCGCTGAAAGTCTTCTTGATGACCGGGTTATCAGTGTTGATAACAAACATCCAAAGTAGAAAGGCAAAAACAACAGAAATTATTTTTAAAAGCAGATCACTTTCCATTCTTTTTTCATTTCGATTCCGCCCCTTCCATAGTTTGAATTTCTTATTCTGTCCTTTTTCTTCTCTCAGGACAGCCAGTTCATCTCTCAATCTCTGTGGATCCAGATGTCTGATGATCTTTCCATCCCTTGCGATAGAAATACCACCAGTTTCTTCGGATACGATCACAGTGATACTGTCTGAAACTTCACTGATCCCTACTGCTGCTCTGTGTCTGGTACCATTTCCTTTCCAATCTCTACACTATCACTTAATGGAAGATAGCAGGTTGCTGACACGATCCTGTTGTTGTGAATGATCACCGCGCCATCATGGAGTGGTGTATTGTGTTCAAAGATATTGATCAGAAGCTGACTGCTGACCTTCGCATCAATTGGAATTCCTGTACGCTCATACTCTCCAAGTGCTACTTCTCTTTGCAGTACGATCAGTGCTCCTGTCTTTACCTTTCCCATCTCAATCGCTGCTCTTGATATCTCTTGCAGAGTTCTTGCTGTATATTCCAGTTCTTCCTGACGGCTATCTGTAGAGAAAATATCAGTCACCCAGTTCTTTCTTCCAAGCTGTTCCAATGCGCTTCGGAGTTCTGGCTGGAAGACGATCAAAATCGCTGTGATTCCCACACTCATCGTATTGGAAAGAATCCATGAAACTGTATGTAATTGCAGTAAATATGCCGCAAATGCAATACAAAGCAAGATAATGATCCCTTTTAATAATACCCAGGCTCTTGTTGTTTTGATCCATTTGACGATCAGATAAATCATAACACTGACGATCAGAATATCTACAATGTCATTCAGACCGATCTTCGGAATCGATGTCCAATATATATATTTTTCAAGTCCATCAAAAATTTACTCAAATTTCCTCTCCCTTTTCTTTGTCCTGTTCTTTATGTTCTTGTTTATGTTCTTTTCTTTTTAAACTAAATCTATGTGATGGTACCGTGATCTGTGTAACATTAAATTCTTCTTCTTCCACAGTCACTTTCGGTATCGCTCTTACATAATAATAGTATTCTTCATCTTCAAATTCAAATGTTTCTTCTCTGGTATAGTCGATCACATTGTATAAAAACTGTATGATCAGGGCGATCGCAATGCTTCCTATGATCGTTCCGATCTGTGATGTGATATTGATCTCATTGTTAACCAGATATCCTCCTATGAACATGCAGATCAGATATACAACTCCTCCTGCAAGGATTGAAATATTCCATCCATGCGCTGCTCCCCGCTTGCGAATTGCTGTTACGAGTGCTGTCACCAGACAGAATACCACAAAATACAAAAGCAGATCCTTATTATCGATCGCTCTTGCCGCGATCAGACTGTAGACCTTCCCATGTGCTGATCCTGATGCCAGCTGGTTCATTGTCTGCTGAAGGATATTGGACAGATAATAGATCACTGTTCCCATTAAGATCGCTGGAAGTCCTGCAATTCCACAAAACATCCCAACAAAGATCGGTAAACATGCAGGCAGTTGAAAATAAAAGAAGATTGGCACCATCATCAGATAAATCCTTGTCTCTGGAAAAACTCTCTGATATACAAGAAAATATAATACAACTACCAGTGCAAAAAATAATGTCACTTCTAACGATACATGAAGTAACTCTAAGAATATAACGACATAAAAGATCAGCGATAATGCTGATATTGGAATAAAAACACTGATCACTCCCATCATAAAGATAAAAAATGGCTGTGAAAAGGTCTCTGTATATCCAAACAATTTCCCTAATACATAAAATAAAACAGTTCCTCCAAGGAATCTCATCCCTGATTGAATATATCTTCCTCTCGCCGTGAGGAATTTCAAAAATCGTTCTCTATATATCAATAATTTTCCATCTTCGTCTTCCTCCTCGACTATCGTTGGACTAATGTCTTCATTCTCTTTTTCTTTATATAATGTTTCTAGTTCTTCTAAATGCTTGTCATAGATCAGTACCCTTGCCCTTACCTCATCATACTGCCTGGATGCTCGCATCTTCGTAAAATGCAGGTAGACAAAAAATACCGCAACATAAATTCCTATGATCACAGCCGCAGATACTATAACTTTACCTTCTCTCAGCTTCATGATCACAATATCTAACTGCATGATACACAACAATCCTGTCATGATCAGAAATGAGATCAACAAGGCAATGCTTGTCTTGATCTTCTCCGATCTGACATAATCTTTCTTGGTATATTTGTAAATACGGAAATCACCTTTTCCATAATTCTTCTCATACTTGGCCATCTCAGCCATAATCTTTACTTTCTCTTCTGAAATCATATGCTTTCACCTGCTTTTTCAGTCTTATTTTTATTATAGCATGGAATATAGCAAAAAGGAGGTATGAAAACTCAATACCTCCTAATCAAATTCTTCTTATCCGAAGTAATCTCTTTATTAATACCTTCTAAATGCTTTACCATGAC
>ENA-OQIM01000319-OQIM01000319.1-human-gut-metagenome-genome-assembly--contig:-NODE-319-length-17724-cov-1.596693_pt1 | contig 17724 bp, 22 predicted proteins | sample MGYA00242579_ERZ504744 | MGnify/ENA primary metagenome ERZ504744 (study PRJEB26092, sample SAMD00036441) | human gut metagenome | host: Homo sapiens | study: EMG produced TPA metagenomics assembly of...
AGATGCGTATCCAGGAGACTCGACGGGAGATCGGAACGGTGAAAGTGTCCGATATCGAAGGAAAGATTGAGTGGTATATGGGAAGACCATAACGAAACGACAGAGGAGAATAGAAATTATGCGGGGGAAAAAACAGATAGCAGCCGTAGTTCTTGCGGTGATATTTGCGGTGACAGCAGGGATGCCGCACAGTACGGTATATGCGGAGCCGGACAGCACCGGGAATGCCCAGGCAGCAGACGCAGCGGCAGATGATACCCAGAAAGAAGAGAAAAAAGAAGAAGACATGACTCCGGAAGAGCTGGAGAAGAAGGCAGAAGAAGATGCTTATAAGATGGAGATCCAGTCGAACAGCTGGAAGAACTGGCCGCAAGGACCGGAACATACGGAGAAGCAGCGATCGTGATGGATGCAGGAACCGGAAGTATCTTATATGCGAAGAATATTGACGGGCATGAATATCCTGCCAGCATCACAAAAGTTCTGACCAGCCTTATCGCATTAAAATATGGCAGCCTGTCAGACCAGGTAACATTTTCGAATGACTGTATATCTTTTATGCAGCCGGGAGATTCTTCCGCAGGATTAAAAGAAGGAAATGTGATCTCACTGGAACAGGCGTTGTATGCGACACTGCTTGCCTCGGCAAATGAAGCAGCCTATGCGGTTGCGGAAAATGTCGGGAAGAATGCCGGGCACGATTACAACTGGTTCATACAGCAGATGAACGAGGAGTGCAAAAGTCTCGGCGGAGAGAACTCGAACTTTGTCAATGCGAACGGGCTTCATGATGACAATCATTATACTTGTGCGCGTGACATGGCTTTGATCGGCAGGGAGATCTGGCGTTATCCGGAATTCTTAAAGATCTGTCAGGAGCAGAGTTATACGATCCCGGCATCCGATACGACGGAAGAGCACGTATTTCCGCAGCATCATAAGATGCTTATAAAAGAAAATAAAAAATTATTACCAGTATGCGGTCGCAGGAAAGACGGGATATACATCCAATGCCTTATCCACACTGATCACCATGGCTGATAATGGCAATATGAAACTGGTATGTGTCGTACTCAGGACGCATGGAGCGAATATATATCCGGATACAAAGAATCTGTTCGAATATGTATTTAATAATTTCCAGAAGATTCCGGTGGCAGATGAGAAGAAACCGACAGAAGTAAAAGAATTCATAATGGCATCGGATGAAAGTGAGGACGCCGGATCCGCACAGACGGGCGGGAATGAGTACCAGCCGCTGGAAGATGGCTATGTGATCCTGCCGATGGATGTCTCATACAAAGATACAGACTATGAGATTACAGACGTAGATGAAAAGACCGGAAAAGGAACGATCCAATATACTTATGACGGACATCCGGTAGGAAGTGCGACAGCAAAGTTCACGGAAGAATACCTGCAGAAAATAAGTACAGGGAAAGAACGTGTGGATAATAAGAAGGAGAATGTGGATAACTCCGGGACAACGAAGAACTCCGGTGGAAAATTAAGCGCAAAGAGCATCTGGACGAATTTCGTGCAGAAAGCAAAAGCAGCATGGGCGTTTGGCCAGAAGAAATATGCCGGGAAATCGGCTTCGGAACAATATATGATCGCCGGAGGATGTGTGGCACTGGTGATCCTGATCGTCAGCCTGATCGTTGTATTGATACGCCGGAGAAGATAAAAGACAGAGGATACATGAAAAATAAGGTAAAACCCCTTGACGGATTTTAGGATTGTTGCATATAATAAAGGGTGTGAAAAAACGCTGACGAAGACAGTAGGATATAACAGAACGCAGCAGCGAGCCGGGGGATGGTGGAAGTCCGGTGCAAGTAAGATATATCTGAATATCACTTCTGAGTTGCAGATTTTGAAAGGTTTCGGTAAGTGACTGAGTAAAAACTGACGGTATTCCTCCGTTACAGGGAAGACATATGATGGTATGTTAGGTGGTTTATAAACGTAAGTACAGCTTTCGTCCTATACAGGGCGGAAGCTTTTTTAATTCTATGTTTTAATTTTATGGAGGTAAATATGTATAAGAAAGTTTCTACGGATCTTAATTTTGTAGACAGAGAAAAACAGACAGAGAAATTCTGGGAAGACAATGACATCTTCAGAAAAAGTATGCGTGACCGTGAAGGCAACGAGATCTATATGTTCTACGACGGCCCTCCGACAGCCAACGGAAAACCGCACATCGGACACGTTCTGACACGTGTTATCAAGGATATGATCCCGAGATACCGTACCATGAAGGGATACGAAGTTCCAAGAAAGGCCGGATGGGACACACACGGACTTCCGGTAGAACTGGAAGTTGAGAAGCTTCTCGGACTGGACGGAAAAGACCAGATTGAGAAATACGGTATGGAGCCGTTCATCAAGAAATGTAAAGAAAGCGTATGGAAATACAAAGGTATGTGGGAAGACTTCTCTAATACCGTAGGTTTCTGGGCTGATATGGATGATCCATATGTAACATATGATAATAACTTTATCGAGTCTGAGTGGTGGGCACTCAAGAGAATCTGGGACAAGAAGCTCCTGTATAAAGGATTCAAGATCGTACCATACTGTCCTCGCTGCGGAACTCCGCTTTCTGCACAGGAAGTAGCACAGGGCTATAAAGATGTAAAAGAACGTTCTGCGATCGTTCGTTTCAAAGTAGTAGGAGAGGATGCATATTTCCTCGCATGGACAACAACACCATGGACACTTCCGTCTAACATCGCACTCTGTGTGAACCCGGAAGAAGACTATGCGAAAGTAAAAGCTGCCGACGGCTATACGTATTACATGGCTGTTGCACTTCTCGATACCGTACTTGGCAGACTTGCCGATGAAGAAAACGGAACAAAGGCTTACGAGATCCTTGAGACATACAAAGGAAAAGATCTCGAATACAAAGAGTACGAGCCATTATACCAGTGTGCTTACGACTGCGCTTCCAAGCAGAACAAGAAAGCATTCTTCGTTACATGCGATACCTATGTAACACTGACAGACGGTACCGGTGTGGTTCATATCGCTCCTGCATTTGGTGAAGACGATGCCAAGGTCGGACGTAGATATGATATGCCATTCGTTCAGCTGGTAGACGAAAAAGGTAACATGGGAGAGACGACTCCGTTTGCCGGATTATTCGTTAAGAAGGCTGATCCGGAAGTATTAAAAGACCTCGACGGACGCGGACTTCTCTACGATGCACCGAAGTTCGAGCACAGCTATCCACACTGCTGGAGATGTGATACACCACTTATTTACTACGCTCGTGAATCATGGTTCATCAAGATGACAGAAGTAAAAGATGACCTGATCGCCAACAACAATACAATCAACTGGATTCCGGAAAGCATCGGTAAAGGACGTTTCGGCGACTGGCTTGAGAACGTTCAGGACTGGGGTATCAGCCGTAACCGTTACTGGGGAACTCCACTGAATATCTGGGAATGTGAGTGCGGACACCAGCATTCGATCGGAAGCATCGAAGAACTGAAAGAAATGTCCGACAACTGCCCGGATGAGATCGAACTTCACCGTCCATACATCGACGAAGTAACGATCAAGTGCCCATGCTGCGGAAAGCAGATGCACAGAGTACCGGAAGTTATCGACTGCTGGTTCGACAGTGGATCTATGCCATTTGCACAGCATCACTATCCATTTGAGAATAAAGAGTTATTTGAAAAGCAGTTCCCTGCAGACTTCATCTCCGAGGCTGTTGACCAGACACGTGGATGGTTCTACTCACTGCTTGCGATCTCTACACTGATCTTCAACAAAGCACCATACAAGAACGTTATCGTACTTGGACATGTGCAGGATGAGAATGGTCAGAAGATGAGTAAGTCCAAAGGAAATGCAGTTGATCCATTCGACGCACTGGAGAAATACGGAGCAGATGCGATCCGCTGGTACTTCTATGTCAACAGTGCACCATGCTTCCGAACCGTTTCCACGGAAAAGCCGTTGTAGAAGGTCAGAGAAAGTTCATGGGAACATTGTGGAACACCTATGCGTTCTTCGTACTGTATGCGAATATCGATGATTTCGATGCAACAAAATACACACTGGAATACGACAAGCTGTCCGTTATGGATAAATGGCTTCTGTCTAAGCTCAATTCCGCAATCAAGGCAGTAGACTATGACCTGTCCAACTACAAGATCCCGGAGGCTGCAAAGCACTTCAGAGCTTCGTAGACGATATGAGTAACTGGTACGTAAGACGAAGCCGTGAACGTTTCTGGGCTAAGGGAATGGAACAGGATAAGATTAATGCTTACATGACTCTGTACACAGCACTGGTTGAGATCTGTAAGACGGCAGCGCCGATGATCCCGTTCATGACAGAAGAGATCTATCAGAACCTGGTAAGAAGCGTGGACGAGAGCGCTCCGGAAAGTATCCATCTGTGTGACTTCCCGGTTGTAAATGAAGCACATATCGATACAGAACTGGAAGCTAATATGGACAATGTTCTGAAGCTGGTTGTTATGGGACGTGCATGCAGAAATACTGCAAATATCAAGAACCGTCAGCCGATCGGACAGATGTATGTAAAAGCTGATTTTGAAGTACCGGAATTTTACAAAGACATCGTAAAAGATGAATTAAATGTAAAGAATGTAACATTTACACAAGATGTTCGTGACTTTACTTCATATACTTTTAAACCTCAGTTAAAGACAGTAGGACCAAAATATGGTAAAATGTTAGGAGGTATTAAAGCAGCACTTGATAACCTCGAAGGAAATGCAGCAATGGATGAGTTAAATGCTACAGATGCCCTGAAGCTTGATATCAATGGACAGGAAGTGACTCTGTTCCGCGAAGATCTGTTGATCGATCTGCACAGATGCCGGGATATGTATCTGAGAATGATAACGGAATTACAGTTGTTATGGATACAAACCTTTCCGAAGAACTTCTGGAAGAAGGATTTGTACGTGAGATCATCAGTAAAGTACAGACCATGCGTAAGGAAGCCGGATTCGAAGTTATGGATAAGATCGCAGTATCTTATGAAGGTACAGAAAAAGCAGAGAAGTATTTGCAGACAATGCATCTACGATCGCAGATGAAACACTTGCACTGGAAGTTACAAAAGCAGTACCTGCAGGCTACACGAAAGAGTGGAAGATCAATGGAGAAGCTGTAACGATCGGTGTGGAAAAGAGATAATCAAAGCCCAGTTTGTTAGAAGGGAAGTAGAAAATGTATAATCCAAGATTTGAAAAAGACGTATTTAAAAGAGATGTACGGAACAATGTAAAGACATTGTCCGTAAGGAAGTAGAAGAGGCAACTCCGCAGCAGTTGTTCCAGGCAGTTTCTTATGCTGTAAAGGAAGCCATCATCGATGACTGGCTTGCAACACAGAAACAGTATGAGAAAGACGATCCGAAGACCGTATATTACATGTCCATGGAATTCCTGCTCGGAAGAGCTCTCGGAAACAACCTGATCAACATGACGGCATATAAGGAAGTAAAAGAAGCTCTGGAAGAGATGGGAATCGACCTGAACGTGATCGAGGACCAGGAGCCGGATCCGGCACTTGGTAACGGTGGACTCGGACGTCTGGCAGCATGTTTCCTGGATTCTCTTGCAACACTGGGATATGCATCTTATGGATGCGGTATCCGTTACCCGTTATGGTATGTTCAAGCAGAAGATCAGAGACGGCTATCAGGTAGAAGCACCGGATAACTGGTTAAAAGACGGCAACCCGTTCGAGCTTCGCAGACCGGAATATGCGAAAGAAGTACGTTTTGGCGGAAATATCCGTGTGGAATACGATGAGACAGGAAAGACACACTTCGTTCAGGAGAACTATGAATCTGTAATGGCGATCCCTTATGATTATCCGATCGTAGGATATGGCAACCACATCGTGAATACACTCCGTATCTGGGATGCAGAAGCGATCGTAGACTTCCAGTTAGATTCCTTTGACCGTGGAGATTATCACAAAGCCGTTGAGCAGGAGAACCTTGCGAAGAACATCGTAGAAGTGCTTTATCCAATGATAACCACATCGCAGGAAAAGAACTGAGACTGAAACAGCAGTATTTCTTCGTATCAGCAAGTATCCAGGCTGCAATTACAAAGTTTAAAAAGAAACATGGTGATATCAGCAAACTGCCGGAGAAAGTAACATTCCAGATGAATGATACACATCCGACAGTAGCAGTAGCAGAGCTGATGCGTATTCTTCTTGATGAGGAGAATCTCGGATGGAATGAAGCATGGGATATCACAACAAAATGCTGTGCATATACGAACCATACGATCATGGCAGAAGCACTTGAGAAATGGCCGATCAATCTGTTCTCAAGACTCCTTCCACGTATTTATCAGATCATCCAGGAGATCGACCGCCGCTTTGTCGAGCAGGTAAGAGCACAGTATCCTGGTAATGAAGAGAAGTAAAGAAGATGGCGATCCTGATGGACGGTCAGGTTAAGATGGCACATCTTGCGATCGTTGCAGGCTATTCTGTCAACGGTGTTGCAAAGCTGCATACAGAGATCCTGAAGAACCAGGAACTGAAAGATTTCTATCAGATGATGCCGGAGAAGTTCAACAACAAGACCAATGGTATCACACAGAGACGTTTCCTTATGCATGCGAATCCGCTGCTTGCCGACTGGGTAACAGAGAAGCTCGGAACAAAAGAGTGGATTACAGATTTATCCAAGATGAGCGGACTGAAGGAATGGCTGGATGACGAAGAGGCTCTGAAAGAATTCATGACGATCAAGTTCAAGAACAAAGAGCGTCTTGCAGCTTACATCAAAGAGCACAACGGTGTAGAAGTAGATCCAAGATCAATCTTCGATGTACAGGTAAAACGTCTGCACGAATACAAACGTCAGCTGCTGAATATCCTGCATGTAATGTATCTGTATAACCAGATCAAAGAGCATCCGGAGATGTCCTTCTATCCTAAGACATACATCTTCGGTGCAAAGGCTTCCGCAGGATATATCCGTGCAAAAGAGATCATCAAACTGATCAACTCAGTTGCGGATGTGATCAACAATGACCGCAGCATCAACGGCAAACTGAAAGTTGTATTTATTGAAGATTACCGCGTATCGAACGCAGAGCTGATCTTCGCAGCAGCAGATATCAGTGAGCAGATTTCTACAGCTTCCAAAGAAGCTTCCGGAACAGGTAACATGAAGTTCATGATGAACGGTGCACCGACACTCGGAACGATGGACGGAGCGAACGTAGAGATCGTAGACGAAGTTGGAATCGACAATGCATTTATCTTCGGACTGAGTGCAGACGAAGTAATCAACTACGAGCAGAACGGTGGATACAATCCATACGATATCTACAACAACGATCCGGATATCAGAAGAGTGGTAGACCAGCTGGTAGACGGAACTTATGCAAACGGTGATAAAGAGATGTATCGTGACCTTTACAACAGCCTTCTGAACAATCAGGGTGGTGCAAGAGCAGATATGTACTTTATCTTAAAAGACTTCCGTTCTTATGCAGATGCACAGGCCCGTGCAATGGAAGCTTACAAAGACACAGACAAATGGGCTAAGATGGCTCTTAAGAATACCGCTTGCTGCGGTAAGTTCTCGGCAGACAGAACGATCCAGGAATATGTAGATGATATCTGGCATCTGGATCATGTTGTGATCAATGAGGATGAACTGGAATATTAAAAAAAACCCTCTCATACTTAAGGTATGGGAGGTTTTTGTGCCGGTGGGGACGGGAAAAGTGGCTCTGCGTCGGGAGGTGTGCAATATATGAGACGATACAGGATAATAAGTGAAAAAGTGAAACAGGCCGGCTGCTGGCTGCTTATCATAGTCTTGCTTCCGTATATCATAACCGTATTTATAAATGGACCGAAGATCATCACTGCTTCCAAAGCAGATGAAACGATGGTGAAAATAAAGAAAAACGGAAAGATGCCTGTGGAGGAGTATTGTATCGGAGTGCTGGCCAGGGATATGCCGGCAGATTATGAGAAAGAAGCACTGAACGCACAGGCAGTGCTCATCCGGACAGAAGTATACCGCATGATTCAGGAAGCCGGAGGAGACGGTACACTGCCGGAAGAAGCGGCAGACGAATTCTGGACAGAAAAACAGATGAAATCCGCATGGGGCATGCGGTATGCGGAAAATTACCGAAAGTTAAAAAACGCACTGGAATCTACTGCGGGACAAGTGCTGTTCTATGGAAAAGATCTGGCAATGACACCATTTTTTAATCTGAGTAACGGATATACAAGAGACGCAAAAGAGGTGCTTGGAAAGGAAGAGTATCCTTATCTGAAAATCGTGGAATGCCCCGGGGATGTAAATGCTGAGAATGAGATACAGACGGTGATACTGGAAGTGAAGAGTGAACAAAAAAGACGAAAATGAGGGAACTACAGGTATCGAAACGCTGGATGTGGAGATACAAAAGACGATTCCGTGGGATATGTATTGAAGATCCGCGTGGGGGATAAGGTAATGAGCGGGGAAGAATTCAGAAATAAATATCAACTGGCTTCCAGTTGTTTTACGCTGCAACCTTATAATGGAAAGTTAAGAGTAACCACAAGAGGAGCTGGTCACGGAATCGGTATGAGTCAGTACACGGCAAATGAGATGGCAAAAAAGAAACAAGGATATAGAAAAAATATTAAAAATATTTTTTTTTTAAAGGAACGGAATATAAAAGAAGTGACAGAAATTATAAAAAATGTATAACTACATCACGATCTGGCAAAATATGGTCAGAGGTGGTGATGAAATGAAGAAAAACGAAAAAAACGTCTATGTCCAAACGGCGTGCTACCGTGGCAGCAGTGTTATGTTTTGTGGCAGCAATTGCAATAGCAGGAACATATACATTTAATGATTACAGGAAAACGCAGAAAAATGAGCTGGCGAAGGCGGAAGAAAAAAAGCAGGCAGAAAGAGACAAAGAAAGACAACAAAGAGAACAGCGATCTGACAAGAGAAACCGGAACATCAAAAGTAAAAAGTGAGAATACCGGAAGCAGTACAAAGAAAAGCGCAGCAGATGAGAGTACCGTTGATGAGAAAAACGAATCAGACGGAACCGGAATGACAGATCAGTCAGAGCAGAATGGAACGGGAACCCAGGCAACAGCAGGAAAGAGTCATAATATTAATTTTACAGAAGACAGCTACATTCTATGGCCGGTGAACGGGGCTGTGATCATGAGCTACAGCATGGATAAGACGGTATATTTCCAGACACTGGATCAGTATAAGTATAATCCGGCCGTGATCATCGAAGGTGCAGAGGGAGACCAGGTGCTCTGCGGCGCACCCGGGATCATCAAGTCGATCGATGTCAGTGCACAGACGGGAACAACGGTCAATGTAGACATCGGAAACGGATACGAGCTGTTATAACGGACAGCTGAAAGAAGTACCTGTGAAGGTCGGGGACTATGTAGAAGCGAAGAGTGTGCTTGGTTATGTGAGCCAGCCGACGAAGTATTACAGCAAAGAAGGCTGTAATGTATATTTTGAGATGCGCAAAAACGGACAGCCGGTGAACCCGGTGGAGTATACGGCGGATCAGGATTAAAAGAAAAGGACAGGGATTCCCGGAAATCCCTGTCCGTTTCTTGTGCGGTCCTTCTTTTTGAGGAGTGGATAAAATTGACTTTCCGCAGGATAACGGATAAAATAAAGTGGATTATTGCAGGAAAAATCAGACCGATTGTGGATAAGTGGGGAAAACTACATGAATTATACCTATATCATAAAATGTGCAGACAGTACGTTATACACAGGCTGGACAAATGATCTGGATAAGAGGATAAAAGCACACAACAGTGGAAAAGGTGCGAAATACACGAAGACCAGAAGACCGGTGAAGCTTGTGTATTACGAAGAACATGAGACGAAGAATGAGGCAATGAGCCGGGAATATGCGATCAAACAGTTGACACGGAGAGAAAAGGAACTGCTGATCCAAGGAAACGGAAACTTATGTGAAAAAGAGTGTGGATAAGCAGATCGAGATCGGAGAGAAGATCTCAAATGAATTCGAACTCGCGGAATAAGTAAAAATAAGTGATATTAAGTGAAAAAAGCTGCCACCGGCAGCTTTTCATATGGATTTCATTAAAGTACAAAAGCATACATCACCACAAAGTGGCAGGCGCTTCCGGCCATCACAAACAGATGAAAGATCTCATGGCTTCCGAAATATTTGTGCTTACTGTTAAAGATCGGAAGCTTCAACGCATAGATTACGCCGCCAACGGTGTAGATGATACCACCGGCCAGCAGCCATACGAAAGCCGCCGGACTTAAAGAATTCAGCAATTGTGTAAATGCCAGTACGCAGGTCCAGCCCATGCCGATATAAAGCACGGAGGAAACCCATTTCGGACAGTATACCCAGAATGCTTTGATCAGGATTCCGGCGATGGCAAATGACCATACGATCGCAAGAAGGATGATCCGGTCCTGCCGCCAAGTACTAACAGGCAGATCGGAGTGTAGCTTCCGGCGATGAGAACGCTGATCATCATGTGATCGATCTTTTTAAGAATGGTATTTACTTTTTTTGATTTATCGAATGTATGGTAAGTTGTGCTTGCCGCATACAGTAAGATCAGACTTGCCGCATACACAGCAATTGCGATAATGTAAATCTTACTTGGTTCGCGCGCTGCTTTTAAAAGCAATGGGATTGCTGCGAATATTGCCATCAGCATTCCGATAAAATGTGTAATCGCACTTCCCGGATCTTTAATGTGTTCTTTTAACTGCTCTGCCATAGTCATGCACCTCCTGAATGTCGAAAATATGACATGTAGTTTTTAATACTATGTTTGCTATATGTGTATATTATACCAGAAAAAGAAAAAATCAAGCAGAAAAAGGAAAATATTTTTAAAATCAAAATAATCCTTTTCCGCTTGATTTTTTACATATCAGGTTCTAATTTATTTTCATTGCGCCAGCTTCTTGGAGAAGTTCCATAGGTATTCTTGAATGCTCTTGAAAAATGTAACTGATTCGGATATCCGACGGCATTTCCGATATCTGCAATGGATAAAGAGGTCAGTTTCAGAAGTTCTGCAGCCTTCGTCATGCGGTAACTGATCAGGAATTCCTGAGGAGATTTTCCGATGGAATCGTGAAAAATCTTTCCGAAATAACTCCGGTTCAGACCACAGAAAGAAGCAATGTCTTCAATGGTAATATTGTTCTGAAAATTTTGTTCAATATAAGATAATGCTTCTTTTATGTAAAAATCGCTGATCTTTCCACTCTGCTTCATGCGCACTGTAGCAGCAGAACGCATGAAATAATCCAAAAAGAGATACAAATGTCCGATTATATGGAACGGTGAATCGGAGGAGGAACCGGAATGTCTGGTAATATATAACATTTCGTTCATCATTTCATTGCGGAGATCTTTCGAACCGGCATGATAGACCGGATGATCCGGACTGAGTCCGGCAGTAGAGACAATCTCTTTGGCACGGAGTCCGTCAAATTCAATCCAGCTATATTCCCATGGGAGATCCTGATCTGCGATGTAAGTATTGATCTGATTAGGAAATAGCATAAAACCCTGTCCGCTTTTCACCTGATATTTTATTGTATTGCCGGAAGAATCGTCGGCCATTAAAGTTCCGGTTCCGGATATCACATAGTGAAAGATATAATGGTTTCTGGCGGCAGGTCCAAAAGAATGGGAAGGTTCACATTGTTCCCAGCCATACTGATAAAGTCCGATATCGACAAAATTTTCATTTGGAAAAACGGAAAATAAAAGATTACTCATAGGAATCCTCCTTTTTAAAACAGTATATAACCAAAATGCTAGATAACTTCAATATAATAACGGGAAAAATCGCATTTTGCAATAAAATATATAATATGAGATATTTATAGACGCATAATGGTATGTTACAATTTAATTGTAAATAAGAAACGAAAAAAAACCTGACGATGAAAACAAGAGAATATCCCGGGAAAGGTTCAAAATCAGGAAGGAACGGAGCAAAAGGAGTTTGAAAACATGCATAGGAAGTACAGGAAACTGGTAAGTGCCGGACTGGTTCTTACGATGGCTGGGGCTATGACGCTGCAGGGATGCGGGCAGAAGGAGAAGACAGGAAAGACAGAAATAGAACTTGTGCAGTATAAGCCGGAAGCAGTAAAAACATTTGAGAAAATAGAAGAAAGAATTCAACCGTACACATGATGATATTCATCTTACAATTGAATCTCCGAATGATGCAATGACTGTTTTGAAGACGAGATTTATCCGGAGGATAATCCGGATATTATTGGAATCGGAGGAGACGTGAACTATTCAAACTTTATCGATTCTGACATGTTGATGGATATTTCCGACTATAAGGGTCTGGAAGATATTAAAGAGGCATATAAAGAAATTGATAAAAATCTGGAATTTGTTCCGGAAAAAGGAACTTATGCGGTACCATACGTTGCAAATGCAGCAGGAATTCTTTACAACAAGGAAATGTTCGAAGAACATGGATGGAAAATACCAACTACATGGGATGAACTCATGAGCCTGTGTCAGGAGATACAGAATGCAGGAATCCAGCCATTTTATTTTGGATTTAAAGATACATGGACTTGTCTTGCACCGTGGAATGCGGTTGCGGTAGATCTTGCACCCGCAGATGTGTGTGCACAGGTGAACCGCGGAAAGACAACATTTTCGAAGGAATATAAAGAAGTGGCAGAACGTATGCTGGAGCTGCTTCCATATGGACCGGATGACCCGTTTGCATATGATTACAACGGGGCGTGTACGGCATTTGCAAAAGGTGAGTCCGCAATGTATACGATCGGAAGTTATGCAATTCCACAGATCCAGACAGTGAATCCGGATATGGAGATTGATTCATTTGTAATGCCGGCAAATAATAACAAGGAAGAAAATAAGTTGAACTCAGGAATAGATCTTCAGTTCTGCGTAATGCAAGACTGCAAAAATAAAGAGGCAGCATATGAAGTGTTAGATTTTCTCCTGGAAGATGAGAATGTACAAGCATATCTGGATGCGCAGAAGGCGGTTCCTTGTAAAGAAGGAGATTTTGAACTGCCATCAACCCTTGAAGGAATGAAAGAATATATAAAAGAAGGAAAAATGTCTGACTATCAGGATCATTATTATCCATCGGAAATGGCGGTAGACGCACAGATCCAGACATTCCTGATGAAAAAAGACAGCAAGGCATTTCTTAAGAAATTTGATACAGACTGGGTAAGATATAATCGTGATATTATCCGTAAAGTGGAAGATTACGAGAAATCGCATAATGACTAAGACAGATAAGTTACTGGTAATACGGAAGTTCAAGGAGTTAGTACGATGAAAAAGAATAAATTAAATGATAGAAAGCGGACATTTCTTCTGATCACGATTCCGATTGTTGCATTATTTTTCTGCTTCAATACGCTGCCGCTGATCAAAGGTGTCATCTATAGTTTTACCAATTTTAAAGGATACGGAAGTTACGACTGGGTAGGTCTTCGTAATTATAAAGATCTGTTTACCGATTCCAGAGTCGGAGGCTCATATATCTTTACATTTAAGTTGGCAATTGCGGCGACAATTTTGACAAATGTATTGAGTCTTCTGATAGCACTCGGACTAAATAGTAAGATCAAGTTCAAAAGCGCACTCAGGGGTGCATATTTTATCCCGAATGTACTGGGAGCACTGGTGGTAGGATACATTTTCAACTATTTCTTTACGTATATCCTCCCTGTATTTGGAAAAATGATCGGAAGTAAGACATTTAGTTCCAGTATGCTTTCTAATACAAATCTTGCGTGGATCGCGATTGTGATCGTGTGTGCATGGCAGTCGATAGCAATGAACACAATCATATATATTTCAGGACTTCAGAGTCCGGAGGATGTATATGAAGCAGGTGCCATTGATGGTGCTACAGGATGGAAGAAGTTCAGGAACCTGACATTTCCACTGATCATTCCATTTTTCTCTATCAATATGGTTCTGAGTGTGAAAAACTTCCTGATGGTATTTGATCAGATCATGGCATTGACAAAAGGAGGTCCTGCCCAGAGTACAGAATCCATCTCATATCTGATCTATAATAACGGAATGAGTGGTGGACAGTTTGGATTCCAAAGCGCAAATGCAGTTATTTTCTTTATTGTGATTGTAGTGATTTCGGTAATGCAGTTGACTATCACCGGTAAGAAGGAGGAACAGTTGTAATGAAAAAAGTTGGGAAAGAAAGAATAAACTGGCCTGTAACGATTCTTTTGATCGCAGGGCTGATCACTGTAGTATTTCCATTGTATATGACTGTTGTCATTGCGCTGAAGAAACCTTCGGAAATGACGAATGATGTCGCAGGAATCTTATCGCTTCCAAAGCATTTCAGTCTGAGTAATTTTACAGAGGCGATGAAAGTGACAGATTTCTGGAACTCGTTGGGAAACAGTCTGTTGATCACAGTTGTGACGGTAGTGCTTGCAATGCTGATCCATTCACTGCTTGGATATGCAATTGCAAGAAATAAGGCACATAGTAAATTTTATAAGTTTATTTATTTTTATGTTGTCAGTGGTATGTTCGTACCTTTTGCAATCCTGATGATGCCGGTCGTAAAACAGACGGCGCAGATGGGACTTGCGAACAGAGCCGGAGTGATCATCTTATATCTGGTATTTTATATGCCGATGAATGTGCTGCTGTATTCCGGATATCTGACAAATATTCCCAGAGCGCTGGAAGAGGAGCATGCGTGGATGGAGCAAGTACATGGACAACTTATTGGAAGATCATCTTTCCGATCATGAAACCAATGCATGCAACGGTTGCGGTTCTGACAGCACTTGGAACATGGAACGATGTTATGACACCATTGGTTATTATGTCAGGCACAGGAAAGAACACACTGCCGCTGGCACAGCTTAATTTCCAGACACAGTTTGGAACGAACTATAACCTGGCATTTGCCTCTTACCTGTTGGCACTTCTGCCGATCCTGATCTTCTATCTGATCTGTCAGAAGCATATCTTGAACGGTGTGGTAAATGGAGCTGTAAAATAAGAAAATACAAATCGGATAAAAGACACAAAAAGGAGACTGGAAAATGGGAATTGTTTACAGTAAATCAGACAGGACATTTACAATACAGACAAAGAATACAACGTATCAGATGCAGGTGGACCCTTATGGGTTCCTCCTGCACCTGTATTATGGAAAGAAAACAGATGGAAGCTGCATGGATTATCTGCTGACGTATTATGACAGGGGATTCTCTGGAAATCCGTTTGATGCAGGGGATGACAGAACATATTCTATGGATGCACTTCCGCAGGAGTATCCTTCCTATGGAACCGGAGATTACAGAAGCACGGCACTGATCGTTGAAAATGCAGATGGAAGTACAGCGTGTGATCTGCGTTACCGTTCGCATCACATTTTCAATGGAAAATATAAGATTCCGGGTCTTCCGGCAGTCTATGCGGATGAGACGGAGAGCCAGACACTGGAGATCGTAATGGAAGATGCGGTTACAGGCGTAGAAGTTACATTGCAGTATGGTGTGCTTCCTGATTATGATGTGATCACAAGAAGTGAGAAGATCGTTTATCGCGGCGAAGGAAAGATATGTATCAGGAAAGCGCAGTCTGCATGTCTGGATTTTGTTCAGGGGAAATATGATCTTCTGACATTTTACGGAAGACATGCAATGGAGAGAACGATGCAGAGAGAGCCGGTCACACATGGAAGTCATGTGATCGGAAGTGTGAGAGGAACTTCGAGCCATCAGTATAATCCGATGATGATTCTTGCAGATGAGAATACGACGGATCAATATGGAAATTGTTATGCAATGTCTTTCGTATATAGTGGAAATTTTAAAGGTGAGACACTGAAAGATCAGTTTGGACAGACACGTGCGCTTATGGGGCTGCAGGATGAGATGTTCTCGTATCCGCTGGCAGAAGGAGAAACATTCTATACACCGGAGGTACTTCTTACTTTTTCCGGAAGTGGAATGAACCTTCTTTCACAGAATCTGCACAGATGTATCAGACAGCATATCTGCAGAGGAAAGTACAAAGAAAGTGTCCGTCCGGTTCTGGTGAACAGTTGGGAAGCATCTTACTTTGATTTTGATGGTGATACCTTATACGAACTGGCAAAAGAGGCAAAGTATGCAGGCATTGATATGCTGGTGCTGGATGACGGCTGGTTTGGAAAACGTGATGATGATAACAGCGGTCTCGGGGACTGGTTTGTCAATGAGAAAAAGCTTGGGGGGACACTGGGAGATCTGATAAAGAAGATTAATGATCTGGGTGTAAAATTCGGAATCTGGGTGGAGCCGGAGATGATCTCGGAAGACAGTGATCTGTACAGAGAACATCCGGACTGGGCACTTACTATTCCGGGAAGGAATCCGGTTCATGCAAGAAATCAACTGGTGTTGGATTTCTCGAGAAAAGAAGTTGTAGATCATATATTTGATCAGATCTGTAAGTCCTGGATCAGGGAAATATTGAGTATGTGAAATGGGATATGAACCGGAGCCTTATGGATGTGTTCTCGAGAGGAACCGAAGATCAGGGAAGGGTCATGTATGATTATGTTCTTGGATATATGATTTTCTGGAAAGGATCGTGACAAGATATCCGGATCTCTTGATCGAAGGATGCAGCGGCGGCAGGTGGAAGATTTGATGCCGGAATGATGATATTATACACCGCAGATCTGGTGCAGTGATAATACAGATGCATTGGACAGATTGCAGATCCAATATGGTACTTCATTCGGTTATCCGGTATCCGCTGTAGGGTCACACGTATCAGCAGTGCCGAATCATCAGACAGGAAGGATCACATCTCTGCATACCAGAGGTGTAGTGGCAATGGCCGGAACATTCGGATATGAATTGAATCTTGGAAAACTTTCCGAAGAAGAGAAGCAGGAGATCCGGTTACAGGTGGAAGAATACCGGAAGTTCGCACCACTGATCCAGACGGGACTGTACTACCGGCTGTCTGATCCTGCGAGGGAGGAATATGCAGCATGGGCATTTGTATCCGAAGATCAGAAAGAAGTTCTTCTGAACGTCGTACTGCAGGAAATTCATGGAAATATGACTGTGAATTATGTAAAGCTTCAAGGATTGAAATGTAGTGCGATCTATCGTGACACGGAAACAGGAAAAATATATAATGGTGCAGCACTTATGGAAGCAGGAATTCCGATGCCTGTGGAAATGGGAGAATTCAAGGCATACCAGATGCATCTGGCAGCAGAAGAGTAGAGTATAAAAATGGGAAAAAGCGTAGAAAAAAATAACAGTATTTTCAATATAGGTTAGAGAAACATCATGATGAGCTCAGGTGGCTTTACATGGAACTTTATCAGAACGATGATATGTTCGCGGAATTGTGTTCCAAGATGTATGAGTATTACAGACAACGGAGCAGCAAACTGAAAGAAAGAGATGCAAAAAGAGAGCAGGAAGCCGGCTGGTATCACAGGAAAGATATGCTTGGCATGATGCTTTATATAGATAATTTGCGGGAAATATGCAAGGTGTAAAAGAAAAGATTCCGTATCTGAAAGAATGCAACATTAATTGTCTTCATCTTATGCCTTTCCTGGATACGCCCGGAAGCAGATCTGACGGCGGTTATGCGGTGGCAGATTTCCG
>ENA-OQIM01000320-OQIM01000320.1-human-gut-metagenome-genome-assembly--contig:-NODE-320-length-17719-cov-1.944748_pt1 | contig 17719 bp, 25 predicted proteins | sample MGYA00242579_ERZ504744 | MGnify/ENA primary metagenome ERZ504744 (study PRJEB26092, sample SAMD00036441) | human gut metagenome | host: Homo sapiens | study: EMG produced TPA metagenomics assembly of...
TACAAAAGTTATGAAAATCCTGAATGAAGAACATTTCGAGAACGTAAAGCGCTATGCCGAATCCATCGGTGACACCTCACTTCAAAAGTGCTTGGAACGGTTGAAGAGTTGGGAAGGGAATCCTGATTATCCCTGCGAAATCTCACTCTACTATGACCATGCCCCGTACTCGTTCGGCTTCACACAGCACTATCCCGACGGAAGGACAGGTATCGTGGGAGGTCTGCTCTATCATGGAATACCTGACAGGTCGTTTGCCGTAACATTGCAGCCGTTCCACGGATGGCAGATACATACCTGAAAAACATGAAACTTGACAATGACCGAAAAGCAGACTTCAGAACAGAGAATCCGAGGTCTGCTTTTTCATTTCTTGCTGTAAAGATAGCCGTTTTCCGGGCTGATTGTGCAAGGCGGCCCCTTTCAGGGGCTGGTTGGCTGAAAGAAAATCATCCTCGCTTCGCTGCGGTATTTTCTTTCGCCAAGCCTTGCCGCAATCCCCGGAAAACAGACAGGAAAGACATCAAGAAATAAAAATGCCTACCCATGTAGGCCGATGTTTTACTTAAAAAGAACAGATATGGAAACACTGGATTATAACCAGCTGCTGCTTGTCTCCCTGTGGCAATACAACCACCACGGGGATGAAGGGCTGACTCCTGCACTTTTCGAGGAAACGTTCGGAAAGGTCTATGGAGGTCACTATTACGAAAAATGGACCGGCTACTTCAATCGGAATCTCTGGGACATGATTGCCTATTTCAGAAGCGAGAAGGAGAACGGACAGAAGTTCTGCGACATGGTTGCCCGTCAGGTCAAATTGTATCAACAAAAACGATCTCAATATGAAGTACGGTAATTTTTATGACCTGGAAAGTCTGACTCTGCTCAACAGGCATGAAGGGTGTGCCTGCTCCATAAAGGAATGTGATGTGGAGAAGGTGAACCGGCTGATTTCAAGGATGCGGGAGGACAGGGAAAGAGCCGGTTTACCGACTGCAGGAGACGTTGTCACTTATATCACCCGTGGCGGTGACTATTATCCGCAGGCACACATTGAAAGGGGCGATGACCGGGAAGTTCATATCTGCCTTCTCCCACAGACACCTTTTTGCCATGAAAATGAAAAGTGTACCGGTTACAATACCGAAGGAGGCCCTTGGGTTACAACCGGTCCGGAATTGCTGATTCCCGATGGCATACGCAGCAAACAGTTCCGGATGTGGGGGCATACCGGAAGGCACAGGAACGGTGCCGTCCTCTTCCACACATTCGTCAGGGCATGGAAATACACGGAACCCGATCCTCTGTACGGAAAGTACACCACAAAAGAATGGAAGAGATACCTCATCGAGTGTCAGCCGGATATTGAACCGCTGATGCCTTTGTCTATCGGAATGAGGCATTCACCCTTTACTCGCGGGAAGAACTGGAACGGCTGGTCGGGATTCTGCACGGAAAGCTTTTCAACGGATTCCGTCCCGGTCTGTTCATACTCTGGGCATACCGTATGGAATGGAAGGAACTTCCCGCATGGGAATGGAACATGCTGAAAGCGGACACCCATCTCTCTTTCCTTGGCATTTCTCCCGTCAGGATACAGACTGACCATAAAAGACATATAGTAACAATCTATAAAAAATCAGAGTAATATGGTACCATACAACACACCGCAGGCGATACGTCCGCTTGAGAAAATGGTCTGTGATTTCGCCTATTCGAACGGCTACGATCCGATATCCGTTTTCAACGATTTCCTGCGCTATGTCATTCACGGGTTCTCTCCCGGCGCACCGCCCCTTATGGACTGGAAATACAAACGGCAGCAGAACAGGCATTTTATGGAAATGCTTACCGGATGGATACGGCTCATGCAGCGGGAATTGCAATCCGGCGGATGGTTTGATGCGTTCGGTGACCTCTTCATGGCAATATCCTCCAAAAGCGGTCGGCAGGTGAACGGACAGTTCTTCACTCCGCCGGATATCTGCGACCTGATGGTCTTATGTACGATTCGGGGGAGACAGCGACAGGAAAACGTATCTGTGACCCGACATGCGGAAGCGGAAGGCTGCTGCTGGCATATCATGTACGCCACCTGGGTAATTATCTGGTTGCAGAGGATGTCAGCCGTACCTGTTGCCTGATGACCGTTTGCAACATGCTCGTACATGGCTGCATAGGTGAGGTCATCCACCATGACAGCCTCTGCCCCGAAAACTTCATGGACGGCTGGATGGTAAACCATACGCTGACCCGGACGGGCATTCCCTCCATTCGCCGGATGAGTGAGGAGGAATATCGGACAAGCAGGAACATGTCCGTTGACCTGCTCAGAAAGCGGAAAGAGAAATTGCGCCAAATGCAGCCTGGCAAGAAACAATTGCCATATAAACAACAGAATTTATAAACAATAAACCGAATGATTATGAAACTGAATGTTAGCAACGAATTGAAATCCCGCCTGACCCATGCGGCGGAAAACGGAAGTGTGATAGCCAAAGATATCCTTTCGGAAGTAAAAAAGAATGTACCGGTGGAAGAAGTCATACGGGGGTCCTACAATTTTTTCTCCACCAAACGCAAACGGACGGAAGCCGGCACGTTCAAGAAAATCCGGATCGTGTTCACGGCATGCAACAAAGACTTGGGCCATCCCAATTTCCCGGACCGGAACAATCCGCAGGCACCCTGGTTTCCGGAGAACCGGACAGATCTGGAACCGTCCACGTTTATCGAGCTGTTCAAAAATCTGGGACCGTACCAGCCCGATGAAATCAACTATTTCTGCAGCGCCATCTCACTGGACAGCAAGGTCACAATCAGACTGCATGACAGTATGAACGATTTTATGGAGGCTTATCTGGAAAGCAACTATAGTCCCATATCTGACGGTAGCGAATCCAGCCTGCACAACTCCTGTATGAGATATGAAGACAAGGCCCGTAATGCAGCGGATTTCTATGCCAATTTCGCAGGAGCCAAAATACTCGTGGCAAGGGATGACAGCAGCAATGTGGTCGGACGGGCCATTGTATGGAACGAGATAACATTGTGGAAATCAATAAACACACCGATTGCCGCCTCCCTGCTGGATCGTATCTATTCCTCACACGCATTCGTCGTCGAACTGATCCGCAAGCAGGCGCAGGAGGCAGGCATCCTGTTGCGACGCAGATACAACGATTATACACATACGACGGATTTCACCGTACTGAATCCCATTGAGGGGCAGGAATGGGTGGCCGGAGATAATATACAGGTCTCTTTGACGGTGAAAGTGCCCGCCTGCAGGTGGCACAAGAAAGGGGTGCCTTACCTCGACACGTTCTACAGCCTTCATCTGACGGACGGTAACCTGGAACTGAGAAATACGGAGGGCGACACGAGCATAGCCACCTGCCGGAGCACGGAAGGGTGTGCAAACAGGAAAAAATATGTATGTCCCAAATGCGGGAAGATACATATCTTCCCGGATGCGGCATTCTGCAAGAACTGTCAGGATATGTACTATGTATCTACGTATTCGGGAAAGTCCTGAAAGGATTATCAGTGGAATATAAAGGAAAGAAATATCCGTCTTTTCTCTTTCGTAAAGGGCGTCCCGTACCGGAATTCAGACGATACCTGCAAATCGAAAAATTGTTCATTTCCTAAAATATCATTATCATGGAAAAACTAATGGCTCTTTACGGCATTTCTTCCCCCTCTGGCAGAGAGGGGAAGATGGCTAAATTCATCATAGAGGAACTCAAAAGGATGGAGATTCCTTTCCGGCAAGACAGGTACGGAAACATCTATGCGGTCAAAGGCAACCGGGAAAGCTACCCCTGTGTCGTGGCGCACATGGATGAGGTACACCGGCGCAAGACAGGCTCTTATGCAGCCCATCTTGTGGCGGACTCGATGATTGTCGGCTATGATCACAAGCGTAAACGGATGACCGGAATCGGTGCGGATGACAAGAACGGCATCTGGATCTGCCTGAAATGCCTGGAGGATTGCAAGACGGTGAAATGTGCCTTCTTCGTACAGGAGGAGGTGGGATGCATAGGCAGCAGCCATGCCGATATGTCCTTCTTTTCCGATTGCCGTTTCGTGATTCAGTGTGACCGGAAAGGGAACGGGGATATGGTAACACAAATCAATGGGATGAAGCTCTGCTCCAACGAGTTCATTTCAGCTATAGATGTCCGGAAGTACGGCTACAAGCCGGCACAGGGACTGAATACAGATGTGGCGGCTTTGAAAAGGAACGGTCTGGAAGTATCCTGTATCAATCTTTCCTGTGGATATTACGAACCTCATACGGACAACGAATATACCGTCGTGGCTGATCTTTGCAAGTGTTACCGCTTTGTCCGGCATATCATCTGCTGCCACAAGGGAACCAGCATGCATATACCGGAAGCGGGGAAAAAAACTTTCCCCGGATATTATGAACTGTTCGGGCTGACCGGATATAGCGAAGAGGATTATATCCGTTTGTCAGAAGAAAAATACATGGGACATGCTAAAACAACCAAGACAAGCTCTAAGAATAAATTCTGATTCATCAACATTAAAACATAGTATTATGGAAACAACAGTAATGCCGGCAGCTGCATCGGTACAGAAGCAGCAGGGCTCAACCAGGTAGTCATTAACAAGGTACAGCGATGATAGAAGGCAGGCAAGGTGGTGTCATGGACACCATTAACCGTCTGCTCAGTGAGGGACGGATCGCGCAGGATTTCATCGCTCCCATCGGGGTAAGCCAACGTAGCAAGGAACGCCCCGTTATCTCTTTCAAAGCGGAAGGAAGGGTACAGATGCAATGCCCGAAGGGAACTTCAACCTGCACGGCAACGCCATAAGCCAGATTTCGGAGAAGATGGGCATTCCCGCCAAATACCTGCGCGAGCTTTCCGCCGGGGATGTTTGGCAGAAACAGTTGTGCGCCACCATCCTGAACGAGCATTCGGGATGGACCGAGCGTACACGGGTACTGATACGGGCGGTAGGAATGGAAGTCCGGGGCGTATTGTCGGACTCCTACCGTCGCTGAACTCGGTGGATATACTGACCGCTTTCATCCGTGAGGCGGGAGGACAGGGAGCGGTCGTGTCCGATGCCTATATGAACGACACGAAAGTATGGTGTGAAACAATCCTGCCCACTCCGATAGAGATACCCACCCGTAAGAACGGAACGGTCATCATCTTCGCAGGAGCACGCTTCTCCACATCCGACTATGGCAACGGATCGGTCGATATGCGGTCGTTCCTGCTCAACGGGGCGTGCCTGAACGGGATGGTCAGGGAGTCCGTCATGCGGCAGATACACCTTGGAGCCGACTGCCGGAATCCCTGTCCCTCTCCCAAAAGACCTACGAACTGGACACGCAGACCACCGTATCGGCTGTTTCCGACCTGACCAAAGGACTGTACAGCAAAGACACCATCATGCAGAAGGCCATCGAAATTCAAGGAGCATCGGAGATAGACGTGGATTTCGACAAGGAACTGAAGAATCTGGTGCAGAAAGGAGCCTTGTTGAAAAACGAGGGACGTGAGGTCGAGAAACTGCTGATGAACAACAATCCTGACGACGGAGTTACAGGCGGGGCCACGCTATGGAAACTGACACAGGGAATCACCGCCTTTGCAAGGGAACAGCAGCCAGAACGCTGCCGGGAACTGCATGAAATTTCGGGACAGCTGATGAACCGGGTAAAGATAAATTAAGAGAATAACAACCGAATTGTATGACAAGGGCGGCCGTGAGTCGCCCGTAAAGCAGAAGAACAATGGAAAATAATATAGTGTGCAGCAGATGCGGATCGGCCAATGTCAGGTGTGAGGCAATGGTAAACCCCAACACAAAAGAGTTCGACCACTTCACGGACGAAGCTTTTTATTACGGGTGGTGCGAAAACTGCGGATTGGGAGTTGCCCTGACCGACAAGGAGGAAATCCGGAACGAAATTTTGGAGAAATACCACAGGTTCAAGAAAGAGAATGCTTGTGAGCCACATTACGCAAATTGCCGGATTGTCCAAAGGGACAGCGGTCAGGTCAAGGATGTAAGAATTATGCTTTCACCGGACACCGGTATGGCCGATGACGGTATTTTCTTTTACTGCCACACATTGGAAAGCCTTATTGGGCTGTCCGTTCCCGGCAGGGAAAGTTTCACCCTTACGGAATGTTTCGGTTTTGCCTTGCTGACAGACAGGGAAAAGATGGAACGGCAGGTATTTAAACATGAAGCGGACGGAAAGCCCGTTATCGTAACAGGCAGGGAAGTGCTGCTTTTCTATGGGAAGCACTATGGTATAAGACCGGAAGAATTGAAGCAATACGCAACGGAGTATTGCTGCCATATCAAACATTACAGGGAATATGGATATCCGTTGCTGGACAGGTCCCTCGTGAAAAAAATGCTGGAGGAAGAGGAACGGATTACAAAAGGGGAAACACGGTCATTCACTCTGCGGATACACTTTCCTTGGCATGTGAAAATCACAAAAGAGGATAATCCTGAATATGCCCCATACAGATATGCCTTGAATGCCTATTGCCTGGACAATCCGCAATGTTTTAACCGCAGATACACCACTTTGGAGAAAGCCTTGCTCCATTGTCTGAATGGATTCAATGAAAATGCCACAATCAAAGACCGGTATCTTTCAATAGGGGAATACTTGCTTCAAAAGTAAGAATAGCAGACAAATACATCTTAAAAAAACAGAAACGTCACAAGGTGATGTATATCACATCATACCTGTGGCGTTTCTGTTTTTAGCCCTTTCCCATTTTATGACTCTGCCCGCTTTGTAAATGTATCTAATTTGACTATTCAAGTCATTTTATCCAAGCAGCTATTTGCTCGTTATTTAACTTGAACAGGGTAAGTATATGGAATTAAATTTTGATTATAGTGCACTCTAAATAAAAGACTATCTCCTTCCAGAAAAGCATCAACTAAATCAGGATTCTTGTTTTTTTTAGTTGCTGAATACTTTCAATATGCAATGTGTCTTTATGGTTTTCGTTCATATAATCATAATATGGTTGGGAAAAATGTCCTTATTTATTATTTATATGAGGTGAGTATTTACGACAATACCTAAATAGCTTGTCTGATTTATAATAACTGATTAAACATTAACGGAATAACCTTGATAGCTATTCCCGTTATTTTCTTACTCGTTTTCCAGTTTCTCCATCATATGCTGACAGTAGTTACAATAACCGCCATTATCAAGAGCTTCAAGCATTTCAGACCAAGGAATATCACAAGCACATCTTTGACATTCCTCAACGCTGTTATTCCTAATCATCTTATTAAAGACATACTTTTGTTTATCAGATAAATTGTCATATCCTTTGTCCAACATCCTTTTAGCTATACCAGCTTCTTTGTCATCTAAAACGACCAGACTTTATCAAGTCCTCCAGAAAACCTTCAAAATCTTCTTCAATAAATCTTTCTTCTTTCATATTCCAATATTTAAAAATCTATTTTTCCCAGTTTAAATAACACATTACAGTCCGTTATCTTTTCAACTTCAGACATACCCAAGTATAAACGAGTATAATCGGGTGCGGTAAGAGCAAGTTTATTACCAATCACTTCTCTAACCAAATAAGCTTTTGTCTTATTCCCTATGGGGTAAATTCAATCCAATATTTATACCATATTTTGTTCAATTTTACAGTGTTAAACGAATCCTTTTCCTCCTGATACTACGAATATTAGGGGACACTTTTATATGTACAAGAGGTATGCCTATATCTCTATTCTGACAAAATGTCACTCATATATCTTTCCCAAAGTTTTATATATAGAATAAAGAAAATTTGTAAGTATGAACAGAACAATAATTTCAATTGAAGTACAAGCCCACAATGGTAAGGAAGCCACTATCATTGTCAAAGGAGAACAGAACAATCAGATTATGTTTGAAAAGCAATTCGAGTATAAAGACGAAGAAAAGCATTCTTTGCGGTTACACTTACTTTCAGAAAGGTTTCATCGCAAATTGCCACAATTAGGTGATAGCTTAGGCGTTTTTTGTATCCGTAAACTTTTCAATGATATAACGATACGAAGTAAAAGTTCACGAAACATCATATCGTCTATGCTATGCAGTATCTTCCCCCAAACCGGAAAAGGTTCTGCATGAGAAAAGAAAGCGGAACGCTGCCGATCCGTATCAACAAGCATCATATCCAAAATACAATTGCTGCCATTAGATTCCATTTCTATATATATGTTTCCTCCTAACATTCCTGTTACAGGTCTTCCTTTACGGTCTATATTACGGGAAAAACAGTATTTATACTTTAGTAGATTGCATTTGTAGCCATTTATTTCCAATATTATTTCTGAATTCATGACGACTTGTTTTATGCATTTGACATTACATCTCAAACTTAGCAAAAAATCAAGAAAGACAATGTTCAAAGAGCATTTTTTATGCACCATATGCTCAATAACACATTTTATGTCTTTCGGTTACATTAAAATACAACACCTGTTAGGGATATGTTCATACCGGACAAATAAAAAAGATTCGGTCGTCTCGTAACAACCAAACCTTTATCAACAAGCAATCTACGGTATATAGAACAGTTCAAACTCCTCTTTTCTTCTTCTCTCTATGCTTGGAATGACTTTCCCCCGATAACAGCGGAACGATACATATTCCTTGTAAATATCCCGGTTGCCGCTGTCCAGTTTCTGAATCAGTTTGCTTTTAGGTATCTTGCCGTTGCCGATCAGACGGTAACAGCCTACATTAAAGCCTAACAGACTTAAAAGGAGCGAATCTTTCCCATATTTTCGGAATACCTTCAAACACCGTTCAAGGTCGCATCTCAAAAGTGAGTCCGCCTGTGCCTCACTCAGGTTCTCGGTCAGCGTCTCGTGGGGAAGCAGGCGGTGTCCGTAACCGATGTAAGGCATTTTCCCCCGGTGCCAGCCTTCCCACCGCTTGATGCAGCTACCGCCTTATCTTTGTCAGACGGGGGATTTTCCGCCTTGCCGTACAAGACAAGTAACAGAAAGATCATAACAGCCGGTATTCTTTTCATGCAGCCTCCTTGTTATTTTCTTCATCCGTATCCTTTCCATTAAAATCATATGTCAATTGTTGCAGATTCCCCCAATTATCTTCAAGATAGAGGTCTATGGTCTGGGATTCCTTGCCGCTTTGCGAAGTATAGTAAAGACGGAATTTCCATTCGTTCAGCAGATAACGGTCATTGGGCTTCAGTACCGTTCCGTCCTCCATCTTCAGACTGCCCTTACCATCCGGCTGGAAATACCTTAGCGTATAGACGGTTCCGGTAAAGTTCCCTTCCGGCTTGATTTCCAGCCGGATTTCCACAGTCTCCCCATCGGTAATCTCATCCGCTACCGGCATGGCTTCTACCGCAAACGGGTATTCCTGTTTGATATCCAGCTCATTGTCACAAGCGACAAGACCAAGAAAGGAGAATGCCATACAGCAGGCTGTCAGCATAAAATCAAGGATTTTTCTTTTCATGGGTATGTATTCTTTTAAGGTTAGAAAATGTATTTTACTCCGATTCCATACTGGAAGTGGCAGATTCCCGAGCGCTGCCCCACACGAAACGCTCACGCAGACGCACCAGCAGGACAACCCTGTCGGACAGGTATCCTTCCGCTTCCAGCGTTACCGCGCCGCCATAGATGAAAGACTCGCATTGCTGCAAAACGGCTCCGTCATCCAGCAGCCGGTCTCCTTCGTTCACGGTCTCATAGCCCAACAGGCGGAAGCGCCGAGGTTCAGGAAGAAGGACTTGCCGGGGGTGGAAAAGAACGTATGGTAATAACCGCCTTCCCCCGTATATTGCGACAAGGGTATATGCGTACTCCGGTAAGGGATGTTACGTTTCAGCATCTCACCGCCAAACATCCACTGGTTTCTGTTCCCGGTACAGGTGGATACAGCCAGCGAGAAGGCATAGCCTGCATCGTGACGGTTTGCCCGGCTGTAAAATCCGTCGGCCATTTCAGTGGTGAAGCGGACGGCTTTCATTCCCGGCAGGCGGCGTTGGGCTTCTGCCTGCCCCGTAAAGAGGGCAAGCAGGAGGGTAATAAAGAGGGAGTTTCTTTTCATGGCGTTCATCTGACTTTCAGTTCATTGACGGTTTCTGCGCGTACCAGGTCCTCATTCTCTACATCAAAGGACTGATGCCGGCCGCCTTGCTTCTCATACATTTCCACTATCAGCTTCTTGTCGTCGGGAATGGTGAACTTGGGCAGGGCAAACACCGTCCGCTCGTTCTTCTTCCCGTCCACACGGGTCACATAGTTGAAGGCACGAAGCGGATAGATGACCTGTTCCTGCATGGCGGTACGTTTCATGATTTTCTTGTCCACGATCTTGAAGGTCACGAAGTCCACGTCGAAAGGCACGTTCGTGGCGTTCTTCACTTCGGTATGGAAATAGATCAGTTCGCCGTGCGCATAAAGTCCTTTAAGCAGATATTGCACTCCGAACCGTTTGCAGCCGATGTGCTTGACCTTGCGTTTGTTCTGTTCATACACGGATTTCATGATCAGCCGTACCAGACGGGGCGACTCCCCGGCGAGTTCCTGCAAGTAGATTTCCATCGCATTGTTCGGACGGTTCACGGCCTCTCCGTCATGGATGAAGTCGCACATTTCCACATTCAGCAGCAAAGGCTCGTCGGCATACTTGACGTTGAATGTATAGAAGTTGCCGTCTTCGGTAATTACGCTCATGTTTGTCTCACTCCGGAAATGTTTCCGGGTTGCCTTCACACGGATCACATTTTCCGCACCGTCCGCCTTGCCCGCTATCAGATTGGGCGAACCCAGGTCCACATATCTCACGGGAGAGGGAAAAATAATATGTACGGTCTTGTCATATGTGATTTCCAGACCGTGTGGGGGAATCATCCGGCTGAATCCGATCTTGCGGCTCAGTCCTTCATAATAATCCCCGCTGCTCTGCTGCGCGTATGCAGCCACTGTGCCCGCAATCAGGGCAAGCATCATCAGAATCTTCTTCATGTGTGTTTCTTGGTTGATTGGTGAATAAATGGTTGATTTCCTTTCCTCCTTCATTTTTCAGGAGAATGCAGCAACAGCCGGTGTCCGGCCTTCAGGGTGATTTTCACCGTGCGCATCTTCTTGCCCACATATTGTGACATACCCTGTATCACCCCCTTGCCCACATCCGAGGCAATCTGCGCTCCGGCATCCGTTGAGATATTGATGCTGCTTCCTATAGAGGTGCCCATGCCGGCGGCAATCTCACGTGCGGCATCATACTCCATCGAGTTCGGTACAAGGATTCCCTGCTGCCCGTCAGCGTCATACACTTCGAGTTCCACCGGAAACAGCGTGCCCCTGTACTCCACTGTCTCGATCAGGATTCCCATCCGTTCCCCCTCGACACGTGTACCGCCGACCAGTACCGTACCTTTGGGGATAAGGAGATCGTCCACTGCCATCGGCTCAAGCAGGCGGATACGCAGTGCCTGTCCGTCAGATACGGTCTGCGTGCCATGCACACAGGCGGCGATGGTGTTCCTGCCGGAAGATGGCATTTTGCCTACCGGGGTGTGGAAGCCGGTATTTCTCTCGCCTGCATATCCGGAAGCAATGTCTTCATTGCCTGCAGGCTGGGCGAGTGATGACACCATCCGGTTCTGTACCGTTTTACAGGCCGGACAGCCGTCCGTTCTTTCCGGCTGTTTGGGGCATTGGCCGTAGAGGAAGCATCAGGCTCTTTCCCGTTGTAGCGGGCAGCCAGCTCGTAGGACTTTTCCAGCAGAGCCATCTTTTCTTCCAGGGTCTGGCCTTCCGCCTGTTCTTCCGCCGGCTTCCTTTCTTTTTCCAGATCCTCAATACGGCGGAGCAGATCGGCATCTGGCTGATTTTCATTCCGGGTATATACAGTGCCCAGCGAACGGTTCATATTCCGGTAGGCTTCTGCAGAGGAACGGATGGAGCCGGGGGCTTTCCCCTTTTCCGGTTCCGGCGGAAGTTCCATGTTTGCTTTTCCTGCAGTAAGACCGGCAGTATCCTGACCGCCCTTGTTGAGCAGTTCGGACATCTCCTGGAAGGTTCCCCTGCGCCATTTTTCCTTTTTTGCCAGTGCTTCCTGCTCATAGGCGCTTACCTTGTTGCCCTCCATTTCCGAATCTTCCGGTGAAGGCATCTCCACGTTGAAACCCTTGCCTTTTCCATTTCCGCCTTCTCCTTTTCCGACGGACTGAATACCAGCAGGAGGAACCCCATGCACAGCAGGCAGAGAAACGGATAGACAATATACTTTGCGCGCCGGCGCTTCTCTTCGGGAGTCAGCGGCTTGTCATTTGACACTCCGAGCCGTTCCCTGATTTTCTGAAAGTCCATTTTCATGTTTATGGATGTTTGAATGAATGTTTCTTGTTCTTTCCGACCGGAACACGACGGAACGGATATGTCCCATTGCCGGTCTTTGGCCCGGCTCCCCGAAACGGGATACACAGGAGAGAATCGAGTACAGACAGGAGGCAGCAAGCAGGAACGAGACCGTGCCTGCCAGAAGGATGCGCTGCTTTCCTGTCAGCCGCCGGCAGAACAGCCGTACCCGGCTGTCCGCATGGCCGAAGAATCCGCGTTTTCCCCTCATCGTTCCGCACTTCTTATGTCCTTATTCTCCAGCACGGTAAACTGCTCGATAATGAATCCGTTGGGATTGTCATCCGAACGTCCTGTGTTTTGAAGCGAGCAGGAAGTTACGAGGCTGCGCTCGGTCACGTTGCTTTCACGGATAATCAGCTGCCGGGCGTATGTCCGCACCTTGTAAGGGTAGGCGGCAAAGTCGCACACCACGCTGTCCACATGCACCACCTGGTTGATGTTGCCTGAAATCAGGCGGTTGTAATACCCTCTTTCGGCAAAATCCACATAGTAGTGATAGGCACTCTTGTCTGCCAGTTGCAGGGCACGGTTGATATTGTGCTCGATGGCATCCTTCTGGGGTGAGAGCGAGAAAAACAGTTCGTGAAAGCGCCTTACATGTTCCCGCGCCTCGGCAGGCCTGTTCTGTGAGAGGTCCTGCGAAAGGGCCATCATCAGCGATTTGCCCCCGTCAAGCACATAGATTTTCTCGCGTTGCTTCTCGGCAAAGCGGTATGAGCTCCACAGCGCATATCCGGTAACGAGCGCACAGCAGCAGGCAAAGACCGCCAGCAGCAGGCGGATGCGCTTGAAGCTGCTCTCAATGTTTGTCAATGACTTGAATTCCATTTTTTTGATGTCTGGTTTGAATGAATAAATATTTCCGGTATGACGGGACATCCCGTTCCGACAAGTCACCGGACCCGTCATCTTGGGTTGCCCGACTCATGGGAAGGAGGCTCCGCAGGGTTTATTTGCCCCTCAGCCTGCCTCCGATATTCCCCAATACGGCACCGCCTGCTCCGGCTGCAAGCCCCCCTGTCTTGGTGGCTGTACGGTTCAGGTTACGGCTGAAGTTTCCGGCACCGCCTGCCTGCACTATCCAGCCTGCTACCGTAGGCACGGTGAAGTATCCGATAATCCCGATCAGCATAAAGATGATGTAGACACTGTTCGAGTTGTCTATCGAGTAGTCCGGATTGTTCTGCAGTTCCTGAATGTCATTCTGAAGCATCAGTACCTGAAGCTTGGCAAGCAGGGTGCTGAACAGGTCGCTGACCGGAAGCCACAGGTAAACGGAAATATATCTCGTGAACCACTGTCCGAGCGTGGACTGGAATCCGTCCCATACACTGAAGGCGAACGCTACCGGTCCCAGTATCGAGAGTACGACCAGGAAAAAAGTCCTCACGGTGTCTATCAGCAGCGATGCCGCTGCGAATATCAGCTCCAGCAGGCTGCGGAATGCATCCCGGATTTTCTTTTCCAGATTATACATCCCGACTTCCACATACATGCCCAGCCGGGAGGCGGTATCTATGGTTGACCAGCCCAGTTCATCCAGCTGACGGTCAAACTCCTCGTCACTTACCAGATATGCTGTTTCGGGATTGCGGAGCATGGCCTCCTTTTCCAGTTCCTCCTTTTGGATCCGGTACTGTTCCATATCCATCGTCTGTCCTTCGAGCATCTTGTGTGTGCCCTGCACGATGGGACTGAGAATATTGTTCAGCGTGCCGAGCACCAGCGTGGGAAAGAGCAGGATGCAGATGCCTATGGCAAAGGGACGCAGCAGGGGATAAACATCTATCGGTTCGCACGTGCCATCGACTGCCATACACGGACGGCAACGTAGAACAACGCACCCAGTCCGGCAAGTCCCTTGCCCACGTCCATCATGTCCTCGCAAAGGGGAAGCATCTCGTCATACAGGGTTGCCAGTATGGTGTGCAGGTTGGCAAAATCTATCGACAACGGCATCATGGCTACCAGTATTTGGAGGTTTCATTCCCATAGAGCCGCATCACACGTTCCAGGTCGTTCTTCTTTCTGGCCCTGAGGTAGCTTACGGCTATGTTCTTGTTCGTATAATAGCTCACAAGGTTGCGGTAACGGCGCATCTCGTAATAGCAGTTGTCCACCACGTCCATACGGTCCTTGTCGGTCATGGACAGGGTACTGACATTGATAACCTGTTTCAGATCCTGCAACACGCCGTTGCTCTCTTCCAGCAGGCGGGTGTAACCGAAGGCGATGGCGTCCAGTTCGCGCGGTGAGAAGTTTTCATCGTTCATCATCTTGCCGAAGTTGGTTACATAGATGTCGGACACGTCGCCCACCATCAGGATGATGTCACGCACCTTGCGGGCATCCTGTATCAGGTTGTTGACCGATTTCAGCTGGTCGTAATATTTCTTGGCCTGCTCATAGATCTTTACTGTCTCGGCAAAGCTTTCTGCCGTATTGACTGCCGTCTTTGAGGTATGGGCGATATTGTCCGACATGTTTATGATGCTTTGGGCCAGATTGCCGGGATCTGTCACCACCCATTGGGCGCGTGCTCCGGTAACGCCCAGTACAAATGCCGTTCCGATCAGAAGCGTTCTTGCCTTCATGCCCGTTCCTCCTTCCTTACATAGTCTCCGCCCGGTGAGAATGTCAGCACGTCGACTGCCTCATTGTAGGACACATCGACACGGTAGCCCGTATTGACAAACAGGTTTCCGTTTTCTTCCACCAGCAGGTAAGTCTGCGGCTTCAGCTTCGGGTTCTCCGCTACGGGAAAACACCGTCACCTTATAGCATTCTCCTTCCTTGTATACCAGCACGTCAGGTCTGCCTTCCACGCTGGTCCACGTTCCGCAGATCTTGTCGCGGTCGATACCGCTTTCCGAACAGCTCTGTAATATCATGGCGGCCATGCTTATCAGACATACCGCCAGCCTCATAAGGGGTCTGTTTCTCATAATCGTTTTCATTTCGGGTTTGATACCTGTTTCTGTTCCTCTCGCTTTTTCCTCCGCCAGACGGCGGATGGCTCCTTCCAGACTGCCCTCCGGTCCTCCGGCAATCCGTTGTACTTCCAGTTTCTCCGACTCCTCGGTCGTGAACGTGAAGTATTCTTCCTCGCTCACTTCCGTGGCATATACTGCCGAGCAGGTTCCTCCAAGCCCTATCCATACTTCCCGGTAGAAGCGCCCGGATGGTTCGCCTGTTGATGGAAAGAATCTGCCCTTTCTCTTTCTCGGTCAGACCGAGCAGCCGCTGGATGTGCTCGAACTTGTTCATGTATTTCCGCTGGTCAAGCAGGATCTTGCAGTCAGAGTTGTTGATGATGGCCTCTTTCACAATCGGGGAGCTGATGATGTCGTCCACCTCCTGTGTCACCACCACAGCCTCGCCGAAATATTTTCTGACGGTCTTAAAAAGGTACTTGATGTATTCACTCATATTGGCGGACATCAGGGCTTTCCAGCATTCCTCTATCAATATCATCTTACGGATACCTTTGAGCCTGCGCATCTTGGCGATGAAAGTTTCCATAATGATCAGTGTCACCACTGGAAGAAGCACTTTGTTGCTGCTGATATTGTCCAGTTCGAATACGATGAACCGTTTGCCTGTCAGGTCCAGTTCCTTGTCGGAGTTCAGCAGGAAGTCATAATCTCCGCCCCGGTAGAACGGTTCCAGAACGTTCAAAAAACCGTCAATGTCAAAATCCTTCTCACGCACCTTTTTCTCTTCAATCATTCTTCTGTAGTCATCGGCGACAAACTCATAGAAACCGTTGAAGTCCGGTCTGATGTTCCGGTTCTCCGAAATCTTTCGGATATAGGCGTTCACTGCTCCGGAAAGAGCGACCTCCTCCGAACGTTTCGGCGACTCGTCCTCCCGTTTCCACAAGGTCAGTATCAGCGTGTTGATACTGTCACGCTTCTCCACATCGAATTTTCCGGATTCGGTGTAGAACGGGTTGAAGGATATCGGATTGTCCTCTTCATACGTGATGTAAATCCCGTCCTTCCCGTTGGTACGGTCATGGATCATCCTGCACAGCCCCTGGTAGCTGTTTCCAGTGTCCACCAGCAGGATATGCGCTCCCTGTTCGTAGTATTGGCGGACAAGGTGTTGGTGAAAAAGGATTTTCCGCTGCCCGAAGGCCCAAGAATGAACTTATTTCTGTTGGTGATGATTCCTCGCTTCATGGGCAGGTCGGAAATATCCACATGCACCGGTATCCCGTTCTGGCGGTCTGCCAGCCGGATGCCGAACGGACTGGGCGAGCTCCTGTAATTGGTCTCTCCGGCAAAGAGGCATACGGCCTGTTCCAGGAAGGTATAAAAGGATTCTTCAGATGGAAAGTCGCCTGCATTTCCGGGGATTCCCGCCCAATAGATGACCGGTGTGTCAATGGTGTTATACCTTGGCGTGCATTCCATCATGGCCAGCTGGCTGCCCGTGTCGTTCCTGATGCGGCGGAACTCTTCCGCATCCTCCGCCCAGGCGATGACGTTGCAGTGGCATCTGACGGGAAGCACTCCTTTGGTATGTGCCTCATCAAGATACATCTCCGTCCACTCCTGGTTAATGGCATTGCTCCGGCTGTATTTTGACAACGAGAGCATATTGCGCGAGTTTTTCTCCATCATCTGCAGGATTTCCTGTGCGTCGTCGATGAACACGTATTGCGAATATATGTGGTTGCATGACAGCAGCAGTCCTACGGGTGCGGCAAAGGAGAGGCGGCAGTCGCTGCGGTCCGTGGACATCCTCTCGTAGCGCATGTCCGTGGAAAGTCTGCCGGGCAGGTCTTCCGTATCGGAAAGGGTATGCAGGCAGAGGCGTTTGTCACCGATGCGCATCCTGCCGGGCTTGAGGCAGATGTCCTGCAATACGGCGGTCTCATCCTTCAGCGAGAGGGAAAAGTATTTTTCCACCAGTCCGGGACGTTCCTTCGTACCGGTGATTTCGTCTGTTTCCAGACGGCGAAGCTTATATGTCCGGAATCATTCATAATACGCTCGAACTGTTCCACCGCCTCAAGAAAGCGGGCGGCAGCATCCTTGTCGGTTATCTCTTTGGGCAACAGGAATCCCCGGCAAAGGTATTGAAGTCACTCTTCCGACGGCTGCGTTCGCGGGTTGTCTTCGTCAGGAACAGGTAGCATTTGTGATTCAGGTAAGGTCTTTCATTGAAATGCAGCTCATAGCTGCGTGTCAAGAAGCTCTGTTCTCCGTCATCGGTCTTCGGACGGTAGTTTCCTTGACGAACCAGTCCTGTTTGCAGT
>ENA-OQIM01000321-OQIM01000321.1-human-gut-metagenome-genome-assembly--contig:-NODE-321-length-17704-cov-4.103260_pt1 | contig 17704 bp, 20 predicted proteins | sample MGYA00242579_ERZ504744 | MGnify/ENA primary metagenome ERZ504744 (study PRJEB26092, sample SAMD00036441) | human gut metagenome | host: Homo sapiens | study: EMG produced TPA metagenomics assembly of...
CTCCGCAGTCTAACCTTGATACGATTGCAGCAGCAAAAGAAGCAAACTAACGAAAGATCAACATTAGGTATAATTAGATCTAAGGCAAATCCGCCGGAAACCGTAAAGCTGTGCGGTCTTCGGGCGGATTGCTTTGTATGTTTTTGGCTTTTACAGCAGAAAGGATTTACTATGAAAAAAATGAATTACACATTTTCCGTGCCGGACAACAAACGCGTGCGTATGATTGTCAGCACAGACTGCAAAAATGAGGCGGACGACCAGTTCGCACTGGCACATCACCTGATGACACCGATGTTTATTCTGAAAGGCATCGTTCCGTGTCACTTCAACATGTTCTCCCGCGATTACGGCGATGGCCACACAGCACAGGCGAGCATGGACGAGGTCAATAAAGTGCTGGATCTGATGGATCGGCAGGGCGTATGCCCGGTCTGCAAAGGATCGGAATTTCCGATGAAGGACGAGCAGACTCCGGCCGTGTCGGATGGCGCAAAGCTGATCGCCGAAGAAGCCATGAAAGATGATCCGCATCCGCTGTTCATCGCCTGCCAGGGAGCACTGACCGACGTTGCCTCCGCACTTCTGATGAAACCGGAAATCGCAGACCGCATGACCGCCATCTGGATCGGCGGAGCACCGTATCCGGAAGGGGGAGAAGAGTTCAACCTCCGCCAGGATATCGCAGCTGCAAACGTTGTGATGAAATCCGGCATGAAGGTATGGCAGGTTCCGTCTACCGTATACAAGAAAGTAACAGTTTCTCTTGCCGAGCTGCAGCTTAATGTTCAGCCATGTGGAGAAATTGGAAATTATCTGTATCAGCAGATGGTAGACTTTAACAACACCTTCTATCAGTTCCAGGAATGGCCGCACGGCGAAATCTGGGGTCTCGGCGATTCTCCGACAGTTGGGTTGCTGCTGGCAGAGGTACAGCGTACCGACCTCTATGAAATGGTAGAAGCGCCGGAAATCAGCTATGAGGACATGAGCTATCACTTCACCGGAAAGAACCGCAAAATTCGCGTTTACCATGATCCGAATGCGGAGCTGACGTTGAGAGACTTTTTTGCGAAACTGAAATTGAATTATGGGATGTGACAGGGACTGCTAATCAAAATCAGAGCCTGTTTGAAAAAAGCTTTCCACAAGATGTGTGTCACAATTTATCGGAAATTTTGTTCGACAGAGGGCGTCGCAGCGGGTTTTTGTATGGACAGAAAGAGCAATATAAAAACAGCCATCTGTGCAAGTTTGTCCAGATGGCTGTCTATCGTAATACTTTCGTTATTTACACACTTCGTCAATATCCACACGGTCGATCATAATATTCAGGATCTCCGTATCGGTATCTTTCATGCCGACTCTTCCGATGTATCCCATACTCTTGATCGTATCCTCGACATCTTCCCGCACGATACCTTCGCCCGGCTGGAAACTTCTGTGATGCTGGCCCATGTAGTGGGCGAGAATAGCAGCGTCAACAGCGGATGCAATTTTCGCCGCACAGGAGGATTTTGCGCCGTCGCAGACAATACCGCCGACGTTTCCAATGGTGTTGACGATCGTCAGACTGACATCTTCATAAGTTCCGCCAGAAAGATAGGTAATGGCGGCACCGGCTCCACAGCCTGCGCTGACGGCGCCGCAGTAAGCGGAAAGACTTCCAATATATTTTTTCTGATGAACCGCAATCAGGTTGCTGACAACGAGTGCGCGGTACAGTTTTTCCTGGGAAACGTTCCATTCTTTTGCAAACTCAATGACAGGAAGGGAAACGGTCATGCCCTGGTTTCCGCTGCCGGAATTGATGACGACCGGAAGAGAGCAGCCGCTCATACGCGCATCGGAGCCTGCCGCTGCACGGGCGCGGGCGCGGATTTTTACGTCATTGCCGTATTCATTCAGCAGCGTGCGGCCAACCTGTGCACCGTATGGATGACGGAGACCTTCATCGGAAATGGCAGAGTTCATGGTGATCTGACGGTCAAGAATTTCTTTGATGTCTTCGATCTTCACAGTATCGGCAAATTCAAGAATATCCTTGACGTTCAGCACACTTTTATCAACGTATTCAGGGGAATCCTCATGAGCCGCAATCTGATAAAGTATCTCACCATCTTTTACGATGCGTGAAATCAGAGTATGACGGTTTACAATTGTTACCTCCGCACTGTGCTCTCCGGCAATGACTTTTGCAACAATGTAGAGATTTTCTACGCCTTCTTTTAAAGTACAGGTACAGAATCCCTGCTGTACCAGCTTTTTGTATTTTCAATATCTGCTTCGGTCACATCTTCAAGTACTTCAAGTTCACGTTCGGCACAGCTCCGACGACGCCAAGCGTTGCCGCAACATCAATTCCCTTCAGGCCATTGGAGTTTGGAACTTTAACACCCTTTACGTTTTTGATGATGTTTCCACTGCAGCAAAGCTCGATCGATTCCGGCATCTGTCCGAGTACTTCGCGTGCTTTTGCTGCCGCATATGCAATGGCAATCGGCTCTGTACAGCCAAGCGCCGGAACAAGCTCGTTTTTTAAAATCTTTACATAACTGTCATATAATTTCTGATCCATGAAAATTCTCCTGTATAGTTTTTTATGCGTTATCAACTGGTAAATCTTGCATTTCTTTCTGATTATACTATTGATATATCACTGATAATATCAGATGTCAAGTAGAGAATTGCAATTTGTGAATTAACATCATGCATTGACGCAGAAAAGAAAAGATGATACGATAAAAACAGTAAAATACTGAAATCGGAGGTAATCATTGGAGAATAGCAAAACTGTAACATTTTCACTTGGTGGAATGATTTTCGAATATGATGAGAAAAAGAATAAAATTAATATAGAAAAACATGGAATTTCATTTAAAAGTGCTGCCCGTGTATTTTTTGATTATGATCGAATAGAATATTATGATGAGGAAAATAGTAATGTTGAAGATCGATATGATATCATAGGTGATTTATCTGCAGGGACAGCGCAAATAGAGCGTAATACAGAGATTATGATCGGAAATATAAAAAGTGATGATGTTTTGTTTGTAGTGTATACGGAAAGAATACGGAAAAATGAAAATGGGGCAGAAATAGATGTGACAAGATTAATCTCCGCAAGATATGCAACCAATTTTGAAAGGGGGCTTTATTATGGTAAATACTAAAGAAATGACAGAAAGCCTGATAAAAGAACTCGCTTTTTCAGAAGAAGAATTAAGGGAACTAAAAGCAGCAAAAGAAAAACCTATTGTATTTGATGAAGATTGTCCGGAAACGACTCCAGAACGGGCGCTAAAATTTCGACGGGTAAATCCGCCGAGGGGAGCAGGCAAAAAAAGAGCATAAAAATTGTGATCTCCGTAAAACCAGAAAATCCTAGTTTTACGGAGATCTTTTCAGAATAAATTGTATTTTCCTTTAAAGTGTCCTATACTGAAAAGGAGCAAAAATACACACCACCCTTTCATTTGGAGGATTTTTATGCAGAAGATTACGTTTCGAAAATTAGCTGGAGAAAAATATATTTACCCGGAACTGCAGGGACACTTTATCGAGTTTCTTGGCTCCTGTATTTATGATGGAATCTGGGTTGGAGAGGATTCGGAGATTCCGAATTATCATGGAATCCGAAAAGACCTTGTTGATGCATTTCAGAAGCTGCACCCGCCGGTGATCCGCTGGCCTGGCGGATGTTTTGCGGATGTATATCACTGGCGGAACGGCATAGGTCCGCGGGAGCAGCGGCCGGTTACATACAATGAAAACTTCGGTACTTTCGAGACGGATCCCAATCAGTTCGGTATGCACGAGATGATGGAATTTTGCGAGATGATCGGCGCGAAGCATGGTTTAATATCAATATGATGACCGGCTCTCCATCCGAGATGCGAGAGTGGATGGAGTACTGTAACCGCAAAGAGCCGACGGCACTTTCGCAGGAACGAAAAACAAACGGCCATGAAAAACCGTTCGAGATTGAATACTGGGGTATCGGAAATGAAGTATGGGACGGCGGCGGAAAAATGACGCCGCAGATGTATGCGAACGAATACCGGAAATTCAGTTCCTCCTGTCCGTCGTTTGGAGGCGGCGATCAGACATTTTCCATGAAATGCATCGCCAGCGGCCCGGATGGAAATAAGCCGAAAGAACGTGCTGCGTGGACAAAAGATTTCTTTAAGGAAATGGGAAAATACCGGATGCCGTCTCTCTATGGCTACGATCTCCATTTTTACAACTGGAATCTGAAGCAGCTTCAGACCGAGAAGAAATTTGATGAGAAACAGTGGTATGATGTGATCAATGGATGCAAAGAGCTGGAAAATGTCATTCACGAGCAGCGCCGCCTGATAGACGCTGGTCTTGAGGCACTTCCGAAACCGGAGGTCCGTTCCAGGCGGCACCGAGAAAATGTGAACTGATTGTCGGTGAGTGGGGCAACTGGCACAGCAGTGCATTTAATGCGCGCCCGGCGCTGTATCAGCAGTGTACGATGCGCGATGCCGTTACAACTGCACTGACGCTCGACATCTTCCACCGCAATACCGGGGATGTGCGCATGGCATGTGTGCACAGTCTGTCAATGTCCTGAATTCCCTGTTCCTGACGGATGGTGAGCATTGTATTCTGACACCAAACTACGATGTGTTCGATATGTATCAGGTGCATCAGGGTGCGTATACGCTTGGCTTTGAGGAAAAGAACAAAGATCCTGAGGTCTGCATCTTTGCTTCGATCAAAAATGATGATATCTACGTCAACCTCGTAAATACAAGCTACAGCGAATCAAAGAAAATCGAATTGAAATTCAAACAGTGTCCGGAATTTGTTGAGGCCAAAACACTGTACTCCAAAGATCCGCAGAACTACAACGATGCGAAACATCCGAACCGAGTCCGCTGCAAAGAAGGAAAAGCACCTGCACGGGAAAAAGACTCCTTCCAGATTGCACTGCCGGCGGCTTCGGTCAGCGTTTATCATTTCAGAAAAACAGAAACAGAAAAGTAATACATACAAAACGGGCCGCCCCGGGGAAAAGGATTGTTCCCACAGGGCGGCTCATTTCTATTACAAAAATAATTCAATCACAAACACCACGGCACAGCATGCCACCGAAACCTGAAACAGGCTTGCACCGAACCATGCGGCTGCGATGCCGACGACAAGCGCGAGTGCGCCGGAAACAGGGCTCTGTGTTGCATGGACAATCGCCGGGAAGGTCATGACTGACAGCGTCACGTATGGAACGTAGTACAGAAACGACTGAATAAACTGATTTTTAATCGGCTTCCGAATCAGCGTCAGCGGCAGAATCCGGATTGTGTAGGAAAACAGAGCCATGACGGCGATATAGATATAATTATTGTACATCAGCATTTTCCTCCTCTGTCTTTACCGGGAACAGGATAGCTCCGGCGCAGGAAATCAGAACGGTGAGCAGAATCGTTCTGGTTCCGTCGGAGAGAGTGGAGATGCCCGGGAGATAGTTGCAGATAAAGCTTAAGAAAAAGCTGACGGCAACAAGACCCGCTACCACACGGCTCTTTCGCGCCGGGGGAATGATGATTGCAAGGAACATGCCGTACAGCGCCACGCTTAAGGCACTGACAGCGCGCAGCGGCAGCAGATTTCCGGCAATAATACCAAGAGCCGTGCCGATCGACCACGCGGGAGCAGCGACGAGAATGGCACCGTATGTATAATACGGATTCAGCCAGCCGGGCGCGCGATTGTGATGCCAAACAGTTCATCCGTTACATCGTAACCAATGAGAAAACGGTGGAAAAACGGCGTGTCCGGCGAAAAGCGCTGGGCAAGCGCACAGCTCATCAGAAGATACCGCGCATTGGCGATGAGCGTAATGATAGCGACCTGCAGATAGCCTGCGTTGGCGGCAATCAGTGTAAAGGCAGCGTATTCTCCGGCGGAAGCATTGTTGAAAAGACTGGCGAGAAAGCCCTGAAAAGGACTAAGACCTGCCTTACGCGCTGCAATGCCGAGCGAAAACGAGACCGCAAAATAGCCAAGCCCGATCGGAATGCCATGCGGATTCCGTTGACCAGAACCTGGCGGGAAAATGAATAAGATCTTTGTGAACTCATAAAAAGCTACTTCCTTTTCCTTCGCAGAAGCTAGAGCATGTCTGAAAAATCATTTCCGTAATCTGAGATTCGCAGCTTACGGAAATGATTTTCAGACATGCTCTGGCATCTGGCAAAAATGTTGGGGTCAAGAGATCAAAAATCCTCTTGCAAGCGAGCTTGCACCGGCTTTTTGATCTTTTGCCCTGATATCTGATGAAAATTATAGCAAGTTTCGACAGGTTCGTAAACTCTTATTTTGTTCTCGTTCGTTTCACGCAGCCACTGCTTACACCTGCGTTTCTAAGTCTGTTGAACTGAATTGTATAAAATTATGTACAAAAACAGAAGATAAAGCTTGAAAATAGAAGAAAAATCCATTAATATCTATGTATACAAAAAACATTGCCGAAGGTGGTGCCTACGATGAAACTGCGTGCGCTTGCAAAAATAAATCTTGGTCTTGATGTGACCGGAAAAAGAGAGGATGGTTACCATGAAGTCCGCATGGTAATGCAGACGATCCAGATGTACGATCAGCTGGAAATAAAGGAGAGCAAAGAACCCGGAATAAGGCTTACAACCAATCTGCCGTTCCTTCCGTGTAATGACGGAAATCTCGTATACAAAGCGGCAAAGATTCTGATGGATGAATTCGATATCCGTCAGGGTGTCGATATGAACCTGACAAAATTTATCCCGGTAGCGGCCGGCATGGCGGGCGGAAGCTCGGATGCGGCAGCAGCACTGGTAGGAATTAACCGCATGTTTCAGCTTGGTCTGACAAAACGCAGCTGATGGAGCGGGGTGTGCAGATCGGAGCGGATGTTCCGTACTGTGTGATGCGCGGTACAGCGCTGGCAGAAGGAATCGGCGAAAAGCTGACATCCCTTCCCGGCGTACCGATGTGCTACGTGCTGATCGGAAAACCGGGCATCAATGTTTCGACGAAATTTGTCTATGGAAACCTGCATCTTGATGAGGTGACGGAGCATCCGGATATCGACGGCATGGTAGAGGCGATCCGAAATCATGACCTGTACGGCATCACGGACCGCATGGGAAATGTGCTGGAATCCGTGACGTGTCCGGCGTATCCGGTGATCGATGAGATCAAGGCACAGATGATGAAAAACGGTGCGGTCAATGCGATGATGAGCGGCAGCGGCCCGACCGTATTCGGCATTTTCGACGATCCGGACAAGGCAGAATTTGCCCGCGATCAGTTAAAAATAAGCGGACTGTCGAAACAGACATTCCTGACTACAGTATCAAAACCGGGAGGTACAAAGTATGGCAAAAAATGAGTTAGACCTGCAGATGGAGGATTATCAGTACCTTCCGCTCCGCGATGTCGTGTTCCGCACGCTGCGCCAGGCGATTCTGCGCGGGGAGTTAAAGCCGGGAGAGCGGCTTATGGAAATCCGGCTGGCAAATCAGCTTGGCGTTTCACGTACGCCGATCCGTGAAGCGATTCGCATGCTGGAACTGGATGGCCTTGTAATCATGGTGCCGCGCAAGGGTGCACAGGTGGCGCAGATCACGGAAAAAGATCTGAACGATGTGCTGGAGGTGCGGCTCGGACTGGAGGAGCTGGCGGTAAAACTGGCGTGTCAGCGGATTACAGAGAGCGAACTGCAGAAGCTTTATCAGGCATCGCGCAGCTTTGAACAAATGCTGGAGACAACAGAGACGGATGATCTGCAGAAGCTTGCACAGGCAGATGTGGTATTCCATGATGTGATTTATCAGGCGACGAACAACGAGCGCCTGATTCAGCTGCTGAACAATCTGCGGGAGCAAATGTACCGTTACCGGATTGAATATTTAAAGGATGTAAAATCCCGACGTTCCCTGGTCGAGGAGCACGATGCCCTCTATGAACGTATGAAAAATCGGGATCTTGCAGGCGCACAGAAGATGATCCGCGAGCATATCGAGCGACAGCAGGAGAGTATTATGCAGACCGTACATCACCAGAGCATGACGGGTGTAGAAGAAAAATAAAAGCGTATAAAATTTCGAAAAAGGAACATTCTGTTACAGAGTAAAAAAATCGTGACAGAATGTTTTTTTATGGAATTTTGCAGAGTATATTTCTCCAGATGGTTTTTCGGAAGCTTTCAAAAGGAGGAGAAGGAGGGACGCAGGCATGGAAAAAAAGAAGACGCAGATTTCACTCACACTGGCGGAAAATGAAAGCGTGATCCGTACATGGTGTGAAAATTGCGATGATATTCAGATCCGCCCGATGAAACTCGGCAAAACGGGCGGAACCGGTGCGCTGCTGATCTACGTAGAAGTGGCGGTGAGCTGCGTTATGTTGAAGGATTCCGTGATCGGGAAGCTGTTGAACCGTCTGATGGAGGTTCCCGAGGCAGATATCCCGGGGGTTTTCTCGGAAATCAGCTCGGAATTTCGGACGCAGTGGAATTTGATACCATGGAAGCTGCGTTCGCTTCCATGCTTGCGGGAAATGCAATTCTTTTTGTGGATCATTATGACCGTGCAGTCAAGATCGGATCGAAGGGTTATCCCAATTTAGGAGTGCAAAAAGCGGAGTCCGAAAAAGTGCTGCGCGGCTCAAACGAGGGCTTTTCCGATTCCGTCAAAACCAACACGGCACTCGTCCGCAAGCGTCTGCGGACCACCGATCTGAAAGTGGAGGAGATACATTTTGGTGCGCGTTCTGATACGGTTCTGGCTCTGGTGTATGAGAAAGAGCTGATTTATCCGAAATTTCTGGAAGAGGTAAAACAGCAGATTGCCGGCTGGGAGGTGGACGGCGTTTTTGACAGCGGCATGGTCGAGCAGCTCTGCGAACCGCAGTGGAAATCGCCGTTCCCGCGCTTCGAGACGACCGAACGGCCGGACCGCGCGGCGATGGAGATTCTGGACGGAAGAATCCTGCTTTTATGTGATAATTCCCCGGTCGGGATTCTCTTCCCGGCATCATTTGACAGCTTTTTAAAGGTCAGTGAGGACCGGTATCATCATTTTCTGATCGTCTCATTTGAGCGGCTGCTGCGGTATGCGGCGGTCTTTCTCGCCCTGTGGATTTCGGGCGGATACCTGGCTGTCACGGGCTTTCACACACAGGTGCTTCCGACCAAACTCCTGCTGGCGTTCGCCGAAGCGCGGAAAGGCGTTCCGTTCCCCGGCATTCTGGAAATTCTTCTGATGGAATTTGCTTTTGAACTGATCCGCGAGGCCGGTGTGCGCATGCCGGGGCCGCTTGGCGGGACGATCGGAATTGTGGGCGGGCTGATCATCGGAGATGCAGCGGTTTCCGCCAATCTGGTGAGCCCGATGACCGTCGTTGTGGTTGCGGTTTCGGCGCTCTGTTCGCTGGCGATTCCGAACGAAGAGTTTGGTGCGCCGTTCCGGCTGCTGAAGTTCGGCTTCATTTTGCTCGGCGGATGGCTCGGCATTTTCGGCATGGTGCTCGGCACGTTTCTTCTCGCGGGTCATCTTGCCGGGCTTACGAGTTTTGGCATTCCCTATCTGATGCCGTTCGTCGGGAAAGGACTTGCGGCTACCATGCGCCGAAGGATTCCGTATGGCGGCCGCCGCTGCATCAGATGCGGGAGCGGCCGGTCTTTACAAAGCGCAATCAGAGAGTGCGGCTGCGGAAAAACAGAAAAGCTGCGGAGCCGGAAGAAAAACAGGAAAGGGGAGAGTGACGCATGTTTTCGGAAAATGACAGAATTTCACAGCGCCAGATGGAACGCCAGATCGTGCTCGTTCTGCTCTGCCCGGCGTTCTGGCAGCTCGCGGCGTACGGCGCATCGGACGGCCTGCCCGGTATGGCAGGGATTTTCGTTGGATATGGGCTGCTGGCGGTGTGGTGCATTTATCTCGTGCGCCTTGGCGGGCTTTACTGCCGCCTGGAAAGCGTGATGGGAAAAGCTGGGAAACTCCTTCTGGCAGTGATGTATCTGTGTTATCTGCTTTTCCTCGGCGGAACACTGCTTCGCAGAATGGCAGAGCTTGCCGCCGCGTATCTGACAGCGGGTGTACCGCAGGAGCTCTGCGGACTGTTTCTGCTCGCGGCGGCCGGGTTTGGTGTCGGCAGTGAAGTACAGAAAAGAGGACGGCTGGCGGAAGCACTCTATCCGTGGATTGTGGGCGGGATTTTGATTCTGCTTCTGCTGACGGTTCCGCAGATGCATTTTTCCTCGTTTGAGGATGCCTGGAAGACAGCAAAGTCTGTTGAAATTGTGGATAACGGAATACTTTTTGGGTGGAATGTGTGGAGAACACTGGAAAATGGAACACCGATTGCGCTGCTGCCGTTTTTACTGGGGCATGTGCAGAAAGAGCACAGGAGTGTCATTCTTCCGGTGACGCAGAGTATCTGGAAAACGGGGCTTCTTGTAATTGCAGGAAGCATGGCGCTGCTCGGCGTTTTCGGCCGGCGCGGCACGGCTGCGGCGCAGGACCCGCTCTTACTGTTAATGGCAGGAACGAGCCTGCCAGGTGGATTTCTGGAGCGGTTTGATATTCTGTGGATGGCATTTCTTTTGATGGGACTGCTGTTCACACTGGGAAGTCTGCTGTTTTACGTATCGCTGATCGGAGAGAAGACGGGACTGTGGAAACCGCAGAATCTCTATGTACAGATCGGTACAGTGCTTTTTATATGGCTGCTGTCATGCGCGGAAAGCGGCTGGTCGGTCCGATACGGTTACTTTCCGTTTTTCCTTGCCATCACGGTGCTGCTCGGCTTCTGCCAGAAGCATATGAAAAAACTGCGGCTTGTGTGTCTGGCGCTGGGCAGTATGATTTTCCTGTCATCCTGCGGGGCAGTAGAGCCGGAAAAGCGGCTGTATCCACTGGCGGTTGCCTTTGATTATATGTCGGAAGAGGCGACTGCGCCGGAAAACAGTGAAACTGGGGAAGAAACCGGGACGGCGGTCAGTGAGAGCGGCGGAGAAAAGGAGACGGCTGGCGGTAAATGGCGCGTCTGGTATGCGCCTGCGAATCTTGCGGTGGTGACCGGCCAGGGAAAGGATGAGCAGGAGGAGGGAACCGACGAGGACCCCGCATCGCTGTTCTTTGAAGCGGAGACGTTTGAGGAGATTGCGCAGCAATATGACAGCACAGAGGAATATGATCTCGACACCGGACACGTCCAGGCGATTGTATTTTCCGATGCACTGCTCAGTGACCGGGGACGGATGGAAGAACTGTTGAAGTACCTGGAACAGGACCGTGCGCTTGGGCACAGTGCCTATCTGTTTCACGCAGAAAAACCAGAAGATATCATGGAGCAGAACGGAAAACAGGTGGAGTCCGTCGGTGAGTACCTGTGCGGAATTTATGACAACCGGGTGAAAAGAAAAGAGGCGGTGACACTGGCGGACTTGTGCTATGCGTTGGAAAACGAAAGGAGCATTCCGTGGATTCCGAAAGCGCCGTAAAAGGTTTAAAGTGTATGGAATATCGGAGCGGGTAGTGAGTGTCTGTGTATAAAAGTTTTGAAATCCGGCAAAACTGGAAAAAACAGGAGGCAGCATATGAATGAGAAAAAAGTACAGAGCCGGAAACGGAATCAAAATCAGACACAGAAGAAATCCAGGGACAGGCAGGCGCAGCCCCGAAATACATTTGGGAACCAGCATAGAAGTCAATTCCAGGCGGCATTTCAAATTTTCTGCCGCCGCTGGCTCCCCGTCTGCATTGCGGCGCTGATCCTTTCCGGAACCGCCAATCTTCTCCGCGAGTCCCGTCTGCAGCAGGAAGTCGCTGCAAAGATCGTGCGCTTTCACGTAAGAGCCAACAGCGACTGCGCCTCCGACCAGCAGATCAAGCTTCAGGTACGCGATGCCGTTGCCGAAGAACTGCAGACGATCCTGCACGGAGCCGAAACAAAAGCAGAAACCGAAGAAATCCTGCGTGAAAACGAGCCCTCCATCCGTGCCGCCGCCCTTCAGACGCTGCGCGCAGGAGGCAGTACTGACGATATCACCGTAACGTACGGAAAAGCCAGTTTTGAGGAAAAAGAAACGGGCAATTATATTCTCCCCGCCGGAACGTACGACGCTCTTCAGATCAACATCGGCAGAGCCAAAGGGCATAACTGGTGGTGCATGCTGTATCCGTCCATCTGCTTTTCGGATGCCCTGCGCCCCGTAAACGAGGACGGCGAAAGTGCAGAAAAAGTCGAAAAAAGCCGGATTCCGCTGCAGAATCTGTTGAGTGACGCCGCCTACCGCGAAATCCTGAAAAGTGACCGGATTTCGTTCCGGTTTTTCTGGCGTTAAGCGGATTTTTCGAAAGACTTTCAAGAGAAATGATTGCAATATTCCTCCATTCGGGTTAAAATAATGTATCAGCAACCTATTTTAACCAGGGTCGTGAAATGAAAAAAGAAATGTAAAAATTCAGATATATTAAATATAGAAATGAACCCCATTCGGCATGACAAAAAAGTAATGCCGGATGAAAAATGGAGGAAAGTATGAAAGCAGACAGACAGGCGCCGATCGGCGTCTTTGATTCCGGTGTCGGCGGACTGACCGTAGTGCGTGAGATTATGCGAAACCTGCCCGACGAACGAATCGTATATTTTGGAGATACTGCGCGTGTGCCGTACGGTTCCAAATCGAAGAACACCGTCATCCGTTATTCCCGTCAGATCGTACACTTTCTGGAAACCCAGCAGGTCAAGGCAATCGTCATCGCCTGCAACACCGCAAGTGCGCTGGCACTCGATACGATCGAAAAAGAGATTGATCTCCCGATCATCGGCGTGGTAAAACCGGGTGCACAGATGGCCGTCGAGACGACGCAGAACAAGCGCGTCGGCGTCATCGCAACCGAGAGCACTATTCAGAGCGGCCTCTACCAGCAGCTCATTACCGAGGCAGATCCGGCGATCACCGTTTACGGAAAACCGTGTCCGCTGTTTGTGCCGCTCGTGGAAGAGGGCTGGACAAAAGATCCGATCACCGAGGAAGTGGCGCGCCGCTATCTGGCAGAGATTCTGGATAAAGACATCGACACGCTGATTATGGGATGCACCCACTATCCGCTGCTGCGTTCTCTGCTGCGGAAAGTAGTCGGAGAAAAAGTAACACTCGTCAACCCGGCATACGAAACCTCACAGGCACTGCGCAGACTGCTGCGGGAGCTGGATCTGGAGAATCCGGGAAACGATGAGCTGGGCCGTCAGAAATACCAGTTCTTCGCAAGCGACGGCGTGGAGCGGTTCAATGCCTTCGCACATTCCGTTCTGCCGGAGCAGATCAGCGATACGAAACAGGTACAGATTGAAAACTATTAAAAACGACATACAGAAAAGAGAGAGGAACACCAGAAAAGGATGGAAAAAGACGTACTCATCAGCATCCGCGGACTGCAGTATCTGATGGATGAGGAATCCGGCGAACAAGAACCGGTGGAGGTTATGACGACGGGTTCGTACTACAAGAAAAACGGCCATCACTTTCTGATCTACGACGAGGCAACCGAAGGCTTTGATATGATGACGCACAACATGATCAAATTTACGGAAAACGCCCTCGAGGTGCGCAAGCGCGGCCTCATTGATGTCCATATGATTTTTGAGGAGGATAAAAAGAACATTTCGTTTTATCATACGCCATATGGCATGATCAACATGGGAGTTGCGGCGACGAAGGTCAGAATGAAAGAGACGCCGGATCAGATTTTACTGAAGGCAGAATACGCGCTCGACATCAACGACAGCTACGTGGGGGACTGCGTAATCGATATCGAGGTAAGACCGCGGGAAGGCGGAAAACTGAATTTATAAAAAAATACCCGGGAAGAATGAAAATCATTCAACTCGGGTATTTTCGCGAGCAACGAGCCAAAGTCCGGGCTTGCACGAGACCTTGGCGACTGCCGCGAAAGCAAAAAGAAACACGCAAAGCGTGTTTCTTTTTGCTTCAGATGAAATTTTATTTTTCCTCGCCGCGTGCCTTGCGGAGCATTTTCTGCCAGAAGCCGTTTTTCTTTGCCGGCTGCTCTAAAGAACCGCGGATGCCGCGAACTCCGGTGATATAGATACCGCTTACGGTAGCCTTGACTTCTTTTTTTACCGGGATCTGATCGAAGATAGCAGCGTCGCAGATCAGGGTCATGATTCTCGGACCGACTTTTGCTTTGACGATCGGCAGTTTTGCGCGACGCATCATTTTCGGTGTCTGGTCAATGACCATCTGTGGGAGTCCGGAATCTTTCATGCGAAGCTTTTTCTTATCTATGATCAACATGGAGACCGTCTGCTTCATGGCCTCCATTTGTTCCTGCTGTGCGGCCTGTTTTGTCTGTGCTTTTTTACCGAAGTAATACAGCAGACCAAGGATGACAGCGATGACAGCTAATACGATTAATACGATAATCCAGGGTTTCATCCCTCTATTCCTCCTCTGCAAAAAATAATGTGGGCATCGGAACATACAATGCCAGTCTATGAACATTCTAACATTGATTTCGGCAAAACGCAAACACATTTTAGCGCAATCCAGGCGATTTTACGGTTGAAAATCATAAGAATTTCTAAAATCGGAGCCCCAGCCTTTTTTTTTATCAGACAAGTATGGTAAAATGAGATTTACAACGCGCCGGGAACGGCGTAGTATGGAGGAAAATTCAAGAATGAAAAGAAAAGCAGCAGTCATGCTTCTGCTCATGACACTGGGAGCAGCCAGTGTGAGCGGATGTGGAAAAAACAATACAACAAGCAGCAGTTCCGTATCAAGCGCAAGCAGCACAAGCGCTTCCTCAGCATCCGATGCGTCGAGCGCAGGCAGCACATCGTCCGACAGCACAGCTTCTGAGGAATATGCTTCCCCGAGTGATGTAGACGGGATTCCGGTTGTCGATGAGGAAGTTGATCCGGCAGAGTGTGTAACGCTTGGAGATTACAAAAAGCTCACACTGGAAAAGAAAGTAGAGCAGGTAACGGATGATGACGTACAGACGGCCATTATGGCAGAGACAGCTGTCACCATGGACGATCCGGATGCCACCGTACAAAAAGGCGACACCGCCGATATTGCCTATGTTGGCAAAGTTGACGGCAAGGAGTTTGACGGCGGAAGCAGCGATTCCTACAATCTGGTGATCGGATCCGGTACCTTCATCGATGGATTTGAGGATGGTGTCATTGGAATGAAAACAGGGGAGACAAAGGATCTGAACCTGAAATTCCCTGACAGCTATCAGAGTACCGATCTGGCAGGAAAAGATGTTGTGTTTACCGTTACGGTAAATGCGTTTACCCGCCCGGCAGAAAACATTGACGGATGGGAGCTCGATGATGCATGGGTAGCAAAAAATACAGATTACAGTACTGTGGAGGAATACCGTGCCGGAAAACGCGCAGAGCTGGAGGCTGCAAATGAGACGACAGCGGAAAATAATCTGCAGAATGACGCGATGCAGCAGATGGCAGACGGCTGTACGTTTCACAAAATTCCGAAATCCTATATCACCCTTGGCGAAGAAGATTACGATAAACGGTATACCACTTATCTTCAGAATTACGGCATTTCCCTGGACGACTATCTGGAGCAGTATGCGGACAGAGCGACCTACAATCAGGAGAAAGCAACGTATGCAGGAACGATGGCAAAAAGTGCCCTCCTTCTGGATGCCGTAAAAGAGGCAGAAGGCTGGACAACAGATGACCAGGATTACCAGCAGATCTTAAACGACGAGGCAGCCAATGCCAATATGTCGCAGGAAGATTTCCTGAAGGCAGCCAATGACTATTACGGGGAAGATACGGTAGTGCGCAACATCATGATGGAGCGCATGATCAATATGGTTCTCGACAATGCAACAGTCAATACCGTGACTGTGGATGCAGACGGAAATACAGTAAAATAAAAAGAAAAATCACCCCGAAAACAGGATGAAAACTTCTGTTTTCCGGGGTGATTTAACCGAATCAAGTAAGTCCCCTGCTTCCATTGCGAAAAGCAATAAGCAGTGGGTGGGGACTTGCTTGTATCAGGAGGAGTGCAAGCTCCTTCTGATAAACTGCGGAGCAGTTATTTGGTTATGAGCAAGTAGCGAAGCGGATTGCGAATATCCGCTTCGCATGTGGGAAACGAATTATGTTCGTTACGCCATGATTTTGCGGAACAGATCCTTCAGATCTTCTACGCTTGCATCCTTCGGGTTGCCCGGTGCGCAGGCATCTGCGTGTGCGGAATCTGCAAGGAACTGCAGATCTTCTTCTTTGACTGCCTCGAGAACAGATGGGATTCCAACGTCTGCGGACAGCTTCTTAACAGCATCAATCGCTGCTTTTCTATACTCTTCCTGAGACATTTCGTCTACACCTGTAACGCCCATGGCACGTGCGATTTCGCGGTATTTCTCACCGGTGCACTCCTGGTTGTATTCCATAACGATCGGAAGCATCATGGCACATGCAACACCGTGTGGGGTATCATAAACAGCACCAAGGGTGTGTGCCATGGAGTGAGCGATTCCAAGACCTACGTTGGAGAAGCCCATACCTGCGATGTACTGGCCAAGAGCCATTCCTTCGCGTCCCTCTTTGGTGTTTGCGACAGCACCGCGCAGAGATTTGGAGATGAGTTCGATGGCTTTGAGATGGAACATGTCAGTCATTTCCCATGCAGCTTTTGTGGTGTAGCCTTCGATTGCGTGAGTCAGAGCGTCCATACCGGTGGAAGCGGTCAGGCCTTTCGGCATGGAGGACATCATATCCGGGTCAACAACTGCGATGATCGGCATATCGTGCGGGTCAACGCATACGAATTTACGTTTTCTTTCAACGTCTGTGATAACGTAGTTGATGGTAACCTCTGCAGCAGTACCGGCTGTGGTCGGAACAGCGATGATCGGTACGCATGGATTTTTGGTCGGTGCAGTGCCTTCAAGCTTCTGACATCCTCAAACTCCGGGTTTGCGATGATGATACCGATGGCTTTGGAGGTATCCATAGAAGAACCGCCGCCGATGGCGATCAGATAGTCAGCGCCGGATGCCTTGAAAGCTTCTACGCCGTGTTTTACGTTTTCGATGGTCGGGTTTGGCTTGATATCGCTGTAAAGCTCATAGTCGAGTCCGTTTGCGGTCAGAATATCGGTTACTTTGGAAGTAACGTTGAATTTAATCAGATCCGGGTCAGAGCATACGAAAGCTTTCTTGAAGCCGTGTGCCTTTGCTTCATTTGCGATCTCGGCAATAGCGCCTGCTCCGTGATAAGAGGTTGCATTTAAATTAATACGATTTGCCATGATTGAAAAACTCCCTTCTAAAATGAATAAATGGTTTTACTGAACTTGTTATTATATTAACAAATCCGGAAGGGAAAAAGAAAGTGACAGAAGAAGCGAAGTGTAACACTTTAAAAAAAATCGCCATTGTGACAAAAACAACAGAACAAAATTTGTGAAAAATAACCAGAGCGTGTCTGAAAAACCATTTCCGCAATCTGCAAGCCCCACTTTGACATGCGCTCTAAGAGAGCAGCTGCAGATTCCGGAACAGTTTTTTAAGTCTTCCGGCATTGCCCGGACGAGAAGAGCTGCAAACTCGGAAGGTGTCAGATCCATGCCGGTAAGCACCCATTTTACGGTCATGGTGATGGAACCCTGACAGTA
>ENA-OQIM01000322-OQIM01000322.1-human-gut-metagenome-genome-assembly--contig:-NODE-322-length-17677-cov-2.144387_pt1 | contig 17677 bp, 33 predicted proteins | sample MGYA00242579_ERZ504744 | MGnify/ENA primary metagenome ERZ504744 (study PRJEB26092, sample SAMD00036441) | human gut metagenome | host: Homo sapiens | study: EMG produced TPA metagenomics assembly of...
GTATATAGTAGTATGTATATAATATAGTAATATTAGACAATTCTTTTCTTTTGGGCTGTATTCCCTTCCCATTCGTTTACGAACCGCGCCTTACCTGTTACGTTCTCTGGTCTTCGCTCTACGCTCTGCCTTCTACGTTCTTCGCTGTACCTACAGCTTCGTGATTTTCAACGTATCACTCTGCACGAACGCCGGAACCTTAAAGCCCTTGACTTCCTGGTCGAAAGACTTAACACGGGTATCCTTACTTCTTTGTCTGGTTCTCCCACAATGCTACGAAGGTCGGTAGCCTTAAACAGACCGGTAAAGTTTCGGGTCGCGGTCATTTCCACATTACCGATACTTAAGATCAGCTGCTTACGATCTGCGGTAACACCTTTAATTACAGCTTCTACCTTGCGTGGGTTATCTCCCATACTGCAACAGTTCCTTTCTGGCCTGTCTACGTGCTTCCTTTTCCTGGCGGCGTCTTTCCTTTCGGTTTGCATAACCTTCCGGGAAGCAGATACATATCTTTGTATGCCGTGGTCTTCTCTTATATTTTCCAATGCCTGTAACACTTCGTCGGCGTCCGGGTGGGGATTACCTACATAGTCCGGCAGCTTTCTTATAAATCGATCGGACTGCTACCCAGACTATTTACATAGCTTACGATCGCCATAGCCTTATCTGTCGGGCAGTTACATACTACTTGGACTTCGTGTATCAGATAATCATAATACGGGTTACCTGTTACGCTCTGGTTTAACGGGTTTTCTTTTGTTTTCATATTACCAGTTCCTTTCCGATCAGTTACCCGTGTGTCGCTTTTCCCTTATGCGGGTTATGGGCGCCCTTTATGAAAACGTCCACGATAAGCGGTAGTCTGTTATGTCGGATAACTCCATCTTTGATACTAAAGTTTTTCATGCTCCCACTGTTGCAGTTCTCCACAAAAATTATAGTCTACTACAACGTCTTGCCCGATAAGGGCTATAAATTCTTCTTTACTCATGCTTTCCACCTCTTACGGAACCATAACGGTACCTGTCGGCGTAGTATACTTAAAGCAGCTACGGTAAAAGTCGTCGTACTTCTCCATTTCGGCTTTCGCTTTTCTGTGCTTCTCTGCAAAGTATTTACGGAAAGCGACTACCGCCTTTTTAAAGTCGCCATTCTCTGAAACGTAGGCGTCGTGGTAAATTGTATCGGTATCCGCCTTTAAGAACTTCGATACCTCTAAGTACGGCAAGCAGTACCCGGCTGGCGTCTTATAGGACTTCGGCTTGTCTTCTACCTCTACTTCGTCCCTTACTACTTCCTTCGTTACTCTTGAAAAATAAAATACATACAGCTTCATTTGTCGTCGTTCCTTTCTACGTGGTCTTCCAGCTGTGGGGTTGCGTCGTCGTTTTTAGTGAACGCTTTAACGCCGATCTTCTTAAAACGTTCCTTTATCTGGTTCGCGTATGCCGGTGGGTCGTCGGCGCTTGTAGCTTCTTCGCTTACCGTGGTAAGTACCGATAGAAAGCGGTTAAGGCGTACTTTACCGGTCCACCCCAGGCGTCTTAAGGCTTCCAGTGTAAACGCTATGTAGTTGTCCAGGTCTTCGGTCTGCCGTTCCTTTATAGCGTCGTCGGCGTACTTATCCGCCAGTTTTTTTAATTCTTCTTTTACGTCGTCGCTTATCGTGATAGGCTTCTTTTCTGCCTTAGGTGGAAAATAATACTTACGTTTCCCCATTCTGTCCCCGCTTTCTGGCTGCCTTTTTCTCCTGGTGTCGCCATCTGAAATAATTGATAATGATAACGCCGACCAGGATAAGACCCAAAATTACACCAATTCCGAATAACGCAATAATCCCCATAAGCACAATACTGAAAAGTTCAAATAATGTCATACAGCCACCTTCTTTTTAATCTTGCGGACGGTGCCAGAATACTTATGAATGATCTGCATAAACTCCGGGGTATCTTTCTGTACTAACCAGTTAAGGGGGTCCAGTCGGTTCGCCTTTAAAAATTTCTTCTGGTTATACGTCGGTTTCTTCGCCATCATTGTTAAGACCTTCTTTCTCTGCGGCTACTTTACGTTCCAGGTGTTCTACAGCCATCTTAAGGAACTTAAGGCGCAGTCGTCGCAAAGGTCTGTAAAGTGGTGGTCGTCCTTCGGGGTTCCTAAAGTTACCTCTACCACGATACCGGTACACCCGGCTATGGGTGTATCCAGTGGTATAGTGTCATGGGCTTTCTTTACATAGTAGCCTTTACCTTCGCCGTTCGTGGTGGCGTAATCGTCCGGTAGCTGCTTCTGGCAATAGTCACAGTTATAAACTGTCGTCGTTTTTACGCTCATTGTCTTTACTTCCTTTCTGCTTTATTACGTCGCACACACTACCGATTAAGCAGATCAGTGCAACGGTTATACATATAATGAGTAATGCTATCAGTCTTTCGGTAAGCATATTCCTTTACCCTCTTTCGGTTCATTCGCAAGGAAGTTATAGAACTGGCTTACGGTTCCAGAAATGACGTCTACTTGTCCTACAGCTTTATCTAAATCATTTCTTGCAATATGACCTTTGCAGTCTGTAAGGTTTACCAATGATACCAGGCGGTCCGCGATACCTTCAAGGTAAGGGGAAATGTCTACGCCATCTTCGTAAACACGATCACAGCTACAGCTTCTTTTTTCGGTGGTCTGCCAAGCTTAAAGCCTTCAATATCTACGTCGGCGTCGTCCGGGATACTCGCCACGATTTCCTTAATAAATTCTGGTACGTTTTCCTGTGCTAAAAATTCTGATTTTGTCATGTTCTTACTCTCCTTCTGGTTTTAATATTGATAAATCGTTATCTTGTAAAAAATAAAGCAGCTGCCACGCCAGGGCTTCTACAAACGTTTCCTTGCTGTCGTAATTTCCGGCGTTTGCTTCAAATAGTACCGCGTGGGTAATCTCATGGACGACTACATAGCTTTTAATGTCTGGCTTAAGGTCTTCCATGATCTGTATGTATAAGGTGTCGTATGTAACACGCCCGCCCAGGTCTTCGTCTTGTAATTCTTTAAAGATACCTTGCTGGATAGTATAGGGAAGTCCGTTTATCCAGATCATGGAAGGGACAGCTTACGCCCCTTCACAAAATCCGTATCATTGTCAATAACCAGGCGGTTAAGAACACTTCCTACGCCAGCGTGGTACCTGTCTGCTTCTTTCTGTGACATACCGGCCGACACCAGTAAAAGGTGTGCTACTTCCCACATGAAATACTGGCGCTTTCTTGCCGGTGCTGCTTCCTGTGTAACCCGGATTTCCTGTACCCCTGGGTCTGCTTCATAACTGTACGGGTCATTTGAATTACAAACGCTGTAGGGTATCCGATTTACTATAATCTTCTTCGGTAATTCAGTCATAGCCTAGTTCCCCTTTCAGTTCGTCTATAATGTCGCTGGCTTCGTCCTTAGACAGTTCTTCTAACGGTGTATCCGTATAGTCTTCCAGGAAGCCGCCCACTTGGTCTAACAGCGTGTCTATATAGTCTAACTGGCTATCTGTCGCCATAAGTCCAAGTTCTTCCATAAGGTCTTTATCCATGCCGCCCACCACCTTTTACCTCATTCTTTATACATTCTTCGTCACGCTTACCGACAACGTTATGGAAATATTTACAGTACAATTCCCCTTTGAAACGATAAATACCGCCACACGTTTCGCTACAGGTATCCGGTTTTCCGCGTTTCGTAGAAAAGGTTACTACTTCCCCTTCCGGCTTTTGGTAAGCTTCCTGGCTGCCATTAGCTTTCCCCTTTCCAGCCGTTCCAGGCTTTCCCTGTCTTATTACTGTGAAGGGTGTTAAACTGGTCTTCCAGCTGTTTTACAACTTCTTCCGCCTGTGAGTAGTTTCTTATAATTCCGTCTTCGGCAATCTGTAAAAGGTATTCGTCGTCGGCGTAGTTTAAGTGGTGCCGGATACAGCTACAAAGGCTTTCGGAAAGCTTCTTAGTATTTAATACATCTGTCGGCGGTTCTCCATTTACCGCATAGCAGAAGATCACGGCTACGTTTCCTATATCGTCCTGTATGCACTTCGCGGTCATTTCATTACCCAGGTAGTTAAACTTAAGCGAAAGCGGGCGACGCGTATTAACGTTATCTGGGTTTATGGGTGGTAAGTCAAATTCCGGGCGACGCTCTACGTGGTACGCTAAAATTTCCAAACCTTTACCGATCGCAAACACGCCAGGCGCCCCGCTTAAGCTGTCTGTAGGTGTCCAGCCTTCCATAAAGCAGCCGCTTTCTACGTCCGCCTTTGTTTCAAGAAACATTTTCATAAGTTCGTCGGCGGTAGGTTCTTCCTTTTCCGGTACCATTTCTACCACATAATTACCCAGCGCTGTTACAATTATCATTCTGTACATCATGCCACCACCTTTAATAAAATCTGACCGATAATAATACCGGCTTCAATAATCGCCGCCACTTTCCAATAAGTAACACGCTTCGTTAAGGTCGTCGTTAATTTAATAAGGTTTTCTACCTTCTCTTTTCGCTGATCTGCCACTTTTGTAGTCTGCTCCATAATGCGTGTTACGGTATTCAGATCAGCAGATTTCTTAGCAAGCTTCTGGTTCGCTTCATTAAGCGAATACTGTAACATTTCAATTTCCAGTTTGCTACCGGCCATAACTTCGCGCTTTTGCGGCTGCTTATATGGTTTTCCCATTTTATAACCCCCTCGCTTTCTCCCAGTCTTCCAGGCTCATTTTATTACCCCAGCTGTAGGCTACGCTGGCTTCTGCTTCCAGCTGTACAGGGAAGTCCTTAAGTGGCGGAACTTCCATAACGCTTCTGCCATTTTGCGTAAGTATCTACAAGCGTGGTATCGTCGTCCAGTTCTACTATAATTTCGTCGTGTATCTGGGCTACCATATCGGTATGTCCGTGTAACATGAAAGGCTTACAGCCTAACAGTTCTTTTGTTTCTGTAGCGTAGCGTCCCACGGTTCTACAGCTATACCGTTATGGCTTGCGGTATCCATACCACATTTTTCGTATACGGTATTCTGGGCGCGTTTCATAATATCGGCGGCGGAACCCTGTACCGGTGTATTCGCTGCCCGTCGTTCGTCCTCTGACCTTGTGTAACGGTTACTGCTGTTAATCGCCGGAAGCAGACGCTTATAGCCGTAAATGGTTTCCGCGTATCCCGTTTCCCTAGCTTTTACTTTGGCGTTTACTTGCATACGTGGGATACCTGGGTAAGTCTTCATAACGGCGTCTACGATCTTCTTACACTCTGGAAGGCTCTTACGAAGCCCCATTTTTTTAAAGGTTTTCTGTAAGGCGTGTTCTGTACCGCCGTAAACAGAACCGAAGTTTCCGGCTTTCGCTCCACTACGTTCGTGCTTCGTAACCTCTGCTTCCGGTTTACCCGTCATAGTAGCCGCTGTTTTTCTGTGTAAGTCTTCGTGATCTCTGAAAGCCTTACGCATAACTTCACACCCGGACTTCCAGGCAGTTAAACGAAGTTCAAAGCCGCTTTCGTCTTCCAGAAGGAATACTTTACCGGGTGCTGCCTTATAGAAGTTTCGTACCCCCAGTTCGTCGTTATCCGGGCGTGGTACGTTCTGGCCGTTTGGACTGTTGGACGCAAGGCGGGCCGTTTCTGTCCATGGTTCATACTTTGCATGGATTCTGCCAGTAACAGGGTTTACGTATTTTTCGCGGCCTTCTACGTGAGAAGATAACAGGGTAGCGTACTTCTGTATGGTTTGCATACTCTTTAAGAATTTAATACCAATGTCCTTATATGGGTGTTCTTCCCTACGCGCGATTCTGATACGCTTAACTTCTGCTGTAGTATATTCGCGCGGCCATAAAAGACGCTGATCTTGATAAGATAAGTCCGGGTCTACCATTTCCCATTCTTCCGGTAAAGGTGTTTCCAGGTACTTTTCTTCGTCTGGGTCTTCCAGCTTGTTTTCTAGCATAAAGATCATATCCATAAGGGCGTTACTGTCCAGGCTAGGGTCTTTTGTTTTGTCAGACCAGGCAGCCGCCGGAAGCTTAAGCGTATCAAATACAAAAGATTTAACGTCTTTCGTTTTACCGCCAACACCTACATTAAGGTCTTTTATGCCGACGCTTGCGGCCAGGTCCTTCATAGTCTGGGCGGCTACCTCGATCGCGTTCTTTGCTTCTTCCCTTTTAACCTGGGCTATGTCGCTGTCCCATTTCATACCCCAGTATTCCATAATTCCGGTAACCCTTGTAAAAGGCATTTCGATATTTTTTAACCAGTCGGAATAGGTCGGGTACACTTCGTTATCATTACTTATCTGTTTCGCTACTTCGTCCCAGTAAAGGTAATGCTGTACGGCGTAGTCGCTATCCTCACAGCAGTAGCTTAAGGCGTCGTGTTCGTCGTTTGGTACCTGGTCGAAAAATAACGCCTGGTTACGTTCCAGGACAGAAGTAAACTCTGACATCTGTACGCCGAAAACTTCCTTCGTCATAGGCTTAAGACCTTTACCAACGTAAGGGCGTTTCGGATTTTTTATTTTGTTTGGTAATAGCAGCTGTGACAGCCTTATCCATGCTATGAACGGGTCAGCACATGGCATAAGAATGTATTTACCGTATTTCGCCGTGAATTTTGTTTCAAAGTTCATATTTACGGCAATCTTTACGATCTTATGATTAGTAAAGAAATACTGTTCTAAGGTATCAAAAAGTCGTTTTCTGGCTTCGCTTCTGGATAAACCAGGTTCAAACTGATTAGCCCCCGGATTGTCAATAAAGATAGCCCTCGCTTCGTCACACGCTGCCGATAAAGACATAGCGCACACTTCCGCTTTCCACGGGTCAAGGTTGACGTCACGCGTCCAGCTGTCTAAGGCTTTTCCTGTTACTGTATTACCGTCTTCGTCTGTCGGCGGTATCCTGTGGTCTTTATCTCCACTTGTTTCGTAGTCGAAACCACCTAACCCGGTTTCCTCACAACGGTTACAGTAATCAATAACTTCCTGTATAGTAAGAAGCGGTCTGTAGTCTTTAAAACCTTGCTTACGAAGTTTCGGCCATTTGATCGCCCATTCTCCCGGACGTTTCTTGTCTGCATACAGTCCGCCAGGGAAGAACCTACAGCTTTATTGTCTGTAGGTTTTGCTACTGCCGTAGCGACTGGCTTTTTAATCTGTGCTGCAAGACCGCCGGAAGCTGGGAACATATTACTTAAATTCAATATAGAACCCCCTTCTTTAAATGTCGTTTTCCATGTGATCGAATAATCCCATTTCAAAACACTTTGATATATAAGAGTTAAACCGCGGCGTTTTTCTGTATCCGCCACTTGTCATAGTCAGCATACGAAGGCGGACACACTGGTTAATAATAGCCTTTGCTTCTTCCTTCTCAATGCTTAACATAGCTTCTACGTCGCCAAGTCGTAAGTATTTCTGTCTGGCGAAAAGGTCTATAAACTCGTTATACTTACTGGCACCCTTTAAGGTATCCAGCTTTCTTAACTCGTTTGTAATCTTGTCGAATTTATCCCCTACTATTTCTTCTGATACTGCCAGTCGTGCATAGTAATTAAGGCCACAACCAGGGGCGTTATACAGCTGTACCAGATAGTCATAAATAAAATTTACGTGTGCCGGGTAAACGGTAATTCGTTCCCCGCTTTCGTCTACGCTGTGCGTAAGTGAAGCAAGGGCCACGGCCAAACGTGCCACCTTGTTACGTTGATCGGAAGGCGATACCAGCGGAATATCTGTAGCGTTTCCGTATACCTTAGATAGCTTCGTAGCTGTTTCCAGAATGGCGTCTACAGTGTCTGGTAAAAACACAACCTGTTCCGGGGTTCTGCTCCATGCGAATAACACATTATTTTTTAAGGCGTCGTCGCTCATGGTTCGCGGAAATGACGGAAGCGACCGGTTATACTTTTCCGGGTCTACGTCGGTCGACTCATAAATATAGCGAAGTCGAAGCGTCGTATATCCTCATTGTTAAAGACGTCCTTTAAGCTTTCGGCACCCTGGCGTAGTCGGAAAGACGTTTACCTTTCGGCGCGTTACCAGAAAGGATAGCCTTACCCTACAAGGCGTTTCAGCTGTAACGGCTCTCTTAACTTCCAGCTTACCGTCTGATCTTGCAAGGGTCATTTCCCCGTATTCGTCCTTTTCTATACCGGTATCTTCGTCTACCCATATAAGCTCTTTATCCGCCAGCGCCAGGCACCCCAGACGATATACCAGCTTCCGCGGTTACCCTGTTCCATTTTGTAAGTAAGACCGGTACGGCTTGTACTCTCTGCATTTACACGGTTACCAAGTCCGATATATTTCATCATTTTTTCGACTAAAGCAGACTTACCGGTACCAGTATCGCCGACTATCTTAAGTTCTACCACCCCCTTATAGGTCGGTATCCCACGGAACACGGAAACGTAAAATACTGTGGTAAACCAGCAGCAGACCTAAAAGACTTCGTCGCGCTCTACGATATGCGTTACGTTATATGTCAAATCATTAAGTATGGTTCCCAGCTTCGATACAATGTTTTCCACTGTCATACTTTCCGGTCTAAGGCTGTCCAGTTCTTCCCGGACTTCTTCGGTCAAGGAAAAGCTTTCTACGACGTCCTGTAAAGGTGTCGCGTTCGTTACCAGAATGGTACTTTCCTGGTTCTTCGGGTGTGGGTACATATAACCGCTGATCTCATAGTATTTATTCGTTTCAATCTTCATACCACCGATAGCGTAAATCTTACGAAGTACATAGCTTCCGGTATCGTCTTCTTTAACGCCGTCTTCTTCTGCCATAGGAATAACCAGAAGTTCATCTACGTTGATTGTTTCCACAATGGAAGTATCATACTTTCCGCAAGACGGTATCCCGCTGATCTCCCGAAGGATTCCCTTTATATTGTCGTCTCCCGTTTCTGTCATTTGAATAAGTTCGCGGTTATGAGCATTCAGTTCCTTATATGCCGTAGCTGTAGGAATGTTTAGCAGCGGACAGCCATACTTTTTACATTTTTCTTGTCCCCAGCATGAATACTCTACTTTTTTCGGGACAACGTAAGGCGTATGCTTCTTACCGGCCACCATTACGCGGGTCGTAATCAGCTTACCTGTAAGGGAAGCGTCGGAAGTTTTCGCAAGCGGAAGGTTTATAGCTTCTTCGGCTACGTCGGTGTTACCCTTAATACAAGGACACATATCACCGGCACATGGTACCCTGTCGTAATCGTTGTCGCCTTTCTTCTTTTCGCCGTGAAGTGATCGTATAAAGCACACCCAACTGGTAGTCCTTTTCACTTCCGTAAACACTTTCTATAACGTTTCTGGTGTTCGCCTTACGTTGCTGGATACTGTACCGACTGTCCGCGCTGGTAAACTTTACTACCCAGTCTTCCAGGATACTTGTAGCTTCTTCTTTTTTGTATCCGGCTGCCTTAAAGTAACAGCAAAGTTGCACAGTGGCGTTATTACGATCGCCGTCTTTCTTCCAGCCATTGTTAAGAATATCTTCTACACATACTGGCGGTTTATCTTTAACGAAAACATATTCTGTTTTATTTCGCTTATCAGATACCGTAGCGGCGGCTTCTTCGTATTCGTGCAACTTGTCCGCGTAGAATATCCCAGCTTTTGGTCTTTTACGTACCGTCTTTTCTTCTCTCTGGATAGGCTGGCCGGTACGCGCTCTTTCCTTAATTTCGTCTAATGTCAGTTCCTTAAGCTGCTGTAAGGTAAGTTCGATCTTGTAAAGCCCGGTCTTCTGGTGTCTGGAATATGGAAGACGTAACATACGCTTTACGGTATAAACCACAAGGTCTACAGCTTTTAAAGGTTCTGTATACTCTACTGGTCGTCCGTTTTCGTCTTCCTGTTCCTGTACTTCTCCTAACCTGTAACGAAGGTATCCGGCAATATGCTATATACTCTCTGTAAGTCTTTTCTAGGCTCTACGCCTAATGCTCTTTCGTCTACCAGAATATGGAAGCCCTTAGACCCGGAAAAGTAAATATGTAAGTCCTGTTCCTGTATGTCAAGTTCCCCGGTGAAGAACTCCACCAGCTTAATAGCTTCTTCCTGGGCTACTGCCGGATTTTCACTATAGTCAAGGTCGAAGTACAGGGGGGCTAAGAAGTCTTCCCCCTCTGTCTTCTTCTCATTTGCGTATTTCTGGACCGTGGCAAAACAATTAAAGTCCTTTGCTTCTTCGTGTTGCCACTTCGGTACGTCGTCCAAGTGTTTACGCTTCCACGGGCTGCTTTTTCCGTTTTCGTCGCACTGGTAACAATCCACGTACACATATTCTTTTTATTTTGCTTTTGTCATTTGCCTTAGCCCCTTGTTTTACTTTGTGTATAGTCTTCTGGGTTAAATACTCCCATAGCTTCAAATTTGATAGCCAGCCATGATACGGAAGCGTCTGTACGGCTACGCTGTTCTTCTGTAGACAGTCTGGTAACCACGCTGGTAAGTCCTGTACGTGCCGGAATACCGATCTTTTTATACGCTCCACGGAATACGTTCATAGCATACTTACCGTAGGCGATCGTAGCGGTAGGGGCGAAGGACATAATATAAATTTTCGGAATACCGTCTGCTTCAGAAAGGGCGTCTACAGGAACTACAGAAGCCATATAACGAAGTTCCAGGTCTTCCACGCTGTAGCGTTCTGCGGCTTCCGGGTTCTCCTGTAACCACGCTGTAAGCTGCTGTACGGCGTCTTCTTTCTCTCTGCAAGCTACGATCAGCTGGCCGTCTTCTGGGCTGTTCTGTAATCCCCATAAAGACCAACGTTTTTCACCTTTTCCAATAATGACGTCGATATGATCTTTATATTTAATACTGTCGTCGTCTTTATCCACAAAATCCCCCTTCTTATCCACAGTCAGCCAGGAACCCATGTAAACAAAATCAAGGTCTAAGCCGTCGTTTGCTTTCTGGAACTCCTCAAAAGTGTTATTAAGAAGTGTGGTAATGTATGCGGCGCCGTTAGGCTTAACCTCTGCTACAGCTGTTTCCGCGGCTTTTGCGATCGCTGTACCCGCTACTTCTTCTGTTCCGGCGTTCTTTGCTGCTACGTCCATGTTCTGTGTTGTGTTCTCACTCATAATAAATACTTCCTTTCATAATTAAAATTTAATACTATCCAGTAAACCGTCTATAACGTCCTTTTCGGCGCTTTTCGGCTTAGATGGTAACTTAATACCCAGACGCTTATATACCTTTCTTCTGCTGTAGTATTGACCTTTCAGAACGCCTACAGAAGCGTCCACATAGTCGAACCATACCGCTTTTTTATCTGGGTTCTGTGGGTCCTTTCTCATAATACGGCCTATTTCCTGTTCCAGATTAAGACCGGTGCTACTCTTTCCGTCCCCACGTTTTGGTGTTACTGTATGCCCTACGCAAAGACTAGGTATGTCCAAACCTTCACGGGCTAACTGTGTAGCAAAAAGGATATTTACTTTTCCTTCCCTACACTGGTCTAAAATTTCTTGTCGTTTCTTTTTGGTAACTTGCCACTTCTTAAATTCTTCTTCGGTATACTGTGGCGTCTTTACTTTCCACCGTCTGGCTTTTCCGTCATACTTACATTCTGTACCGTAATCAGCTGCCAGGGCTTCGGCCTGTCGTTTTCCACTAGCTACCTTCCAGATATACCGGGTAAGTCCGCCATGCACTACAGCGGTCTTACAACCTCTGTAGCCTTGTTCCAGAAGCAACTTGTCTACTTTCTTTCAGCTTAAAGCAGTACCTTACGCTTTCAGAAAGAACGATAGACTGACCGTATTTAACTGCGTCTACGATACTTTGGGCTACCAGGTTTAACCGGTCTTCGTTTTCAAAAAGTCGGTATAAAATGTCCTGGTAATCCAGGTCTTCGCCACCGGCGTCTATGTTTCCGTCGGCGCTATCTTCATTCCCGTAAGTGAAGGACGTGTAGACAAACTTTACTTCTGGTAAAACTAGCTGATCGTCTTTGTAAAGGGCGGTTCGTGGAACCTCATGTAGTACCGGTCCAATACCTAAGTACATAAGCTGTTCCATTTCGTCTTTACGCTTCGGTGTGGCCGTAAGTCCTATAATACGCTTCGCCGGAAACTGGGCGGCGGTATCTAAAAACTGGGTACTGGGGAAGTGGTGTGCTTCGTCGATCACGACGACGCCTATAAATTCTTTCAACTTTTCTACAAGTCGCTGTTTTGCCTTAAGCGTCTGTACCGTCGCTATAATAAGCTTACGGTCGCCGAAGTCCTCTATACCGTCCCCAAAGATACCGACACGACCTACGCCTTTCAGTGTAGATAGCGCCCTGTCCCTGGTCTGATACACTAAATCTCTGGTATGGGTAAGCCATAAGGTCGGGCGCCCAACTTCGTAGATATATCGCATACCCATGATAGTTTTACCGGACCCCGCCGGGGAAACCCCGATACCATTTTTACGTAACAGGCTATCTATAAGCGGGTGCTGGTAATCTCTGATCTGGAAGTTTTCGTTCCACGGTCCGAAGTCTACCGGTTTCCCTTCTACCTGTTCCTTATCCCATTTAACGGACGTCGTTGTTTCTGGAATAAGACTGTATAAACGATCTGCATAACCACGGGGAAGTATTAAGCTTCCGTCGTTGTCATATGTAAAAAGCTGTAGCTTCTGGTCTATGCCCCAGGTAGGGCGACGCTGGTACTTCGCTTTTAAGTATGCCGGGTTATCTATTGTAAGATCGTCTACTATTTTCAGTTTCAAGGGAAGCGGATAGCCACTTACCCTTATGTTATTGCTTTCGTATACGTGCAATCTCGCACCCCCTTTAAATCGTATCCACGTTCACCGTTTATCTCTATCCGTGGAAGGTTGATAGCTTCTATTTTCCCTTGCTGTAGTTCTTCCAGCGTTATATAACGCCGTCCTTTCTGGTTCATATACGCCATAGCGTGAACCAATCGGAAAGCGTAGCAACGTCTACAGCTTCGTTAAGGAAGGATACCAGGACAAGCCCTATATTTCTGTCTAATGCCTTTTCAAAATTTAGCAGACCTTTAAGCTGGTCGGTGCGTAACATTGACAACATAAACCGGTCGCCGTCCGTTCTCTTTTCCTCACAAAGTAAGTTTACGTGTTCCAGAAGTACCAGTTCGTCCGCTGGCCGTGTACCCAAGTTTCCACCGTCTGTAATGCGTAACCGCCATAAGTTCGGTATCTGCCGCCAGCTTCTTCTACATTCTTCCTGGAAGTCTTCGCCACGCTGCCTACGTTCCGCCTGTTTCTCATTACGCAAGGTAGGTAAGTGCGGCGGCTGTAACTGTGCCTTCGCTCTGATACAGCTTAAGGCTTCTTTCTTTGCGTCCAGGTCTTCCCTGGCCTTAAACTGGGAAACCTCGATAGCCTTAATATCTGCTTCCACGCTTGCCAGTTCTTTACGTTCGGCAGCACTAAAGTGTCTACGGAAGGCGTCGCGCTGGGTATCGTTTGTAACAGCTACCCTTACATGGGTACCATCCGGGTAAGGAATAATACCGTAGGCGTCCTTACCGGTTCCGCAGATCGTGTTAATAGCTTCTGCTTCTGTGATCTGTATAGAGGTTTCCAGCTGGCGGGCGCGTCTGGCTAACTCGACTTTATTCTGGTAGGTTTCTTCGTTCTTACGTCCGGATTCCAGAATATCTGTAACAGCAGCGTCCAGCTGTGAGATAGTGTTAATCAGCTGTTCGTCTGTCACTACTGGGGTGTTAATAGTCGGTACGTGCTGGTTTGCGGCTTCGGCTGCCGCCCGTACTACGGCGTCCGCGCCATACTGTTCAATAAGTTTCTGTAATTCTTCTTTCATGTTTTTACCCTTTCTTAATTGCATAATGTTTTTGTAAAGCTGCCTAAAATACCGTTTCTCTGCTCCTGTTCTTTTTCCTGTGCTTTTGCCTGTTCTACAGCTGTTTTAACTACGGCAGATATAACAACATTTTGTACAATAGGTACCACGCTGGCGACTTCCATAACGGTACACGCTTTTAAGTCGTAAACCTGTTTTTCTAGTTCCGGGAAGCCGCCGTAAGCCTTTAAGGTATCCGCCATATTTGCGATCATAGTATCTTTACAAAGTTCATTGAAAGCATTTATCTTTTTACCGGCCACGGCTTCTCCCCCTTTCGGATATGTGGGCGTACCACCAAGAACGACCCACCCATACAAGAACTGTCAAACGGTTTACTGATCGTATAAGCGCCACAGTTCGGGCAGCTGATCTTTATAGCACCAGTGGAAGAAACCACCGGGTTAAGTTCCTGTAAGTCGTTATCCGTAATCGGTTCTTCGTGTCCACAGTTACCACAAGTCCAAAATTTTACCTTCATACCGCTACAAGCTCCCTTTGTCTATCAATAATCTGTAAAGCTGTCTTTACTACTTCCGGGCTATACTTTTCTTCGGCTGCTACCTGGTCGATAATCTGGTTAATATCCATAAGAACCTTATTACCGGTGTGACCCTGGATAAGTGCGCTAAAGTTGTCCATAGCGTACTGTCGTTCCTTTTCTTCCTCAATACGACTACGATCTAAGACTTCTTCCCCGGACTTCGCACACGACACCGGTATAAACTCCGCTTCATATTTTCCGCTGATTTCGTCTATCTTAATCAGTGCTACCCTTATCTGTCGTTCCATTTCATTAACGGAAGCCGACATACGTAACAGGCTGCCCGGATTTACAAAAAGTTTGTCGTCGGCGCTTCTGTGATAAATTCCATATCCTAAATGATCGTGTCCAGTAAGGATAATATCGGCGGTCGTGTCCACCTTATATAAATCACTGTATCGGTCAAACGGTGGGCGGTGGTCTAATAACATACCATGCGCTATATGTACCCCGATACGGTTACCTTCCGGGTAATCTACATCCGGGCCGTAGCCATAACCGTTTATATCCATATCTTTACTGTACGGTGTAGCAGTCAGATACACTTTATAGTGTCCCTTTGCCAGATAAATAGGCTTGTCGCTGGCACTTCTGATAACTATAAGCTGCGGTACCAGCATTTCCAGAAGCCTTAACTGGTACGGTAATAGCTGTCTACGTTATATCCATAAATATCATGGTTACCCAGGGTACAGTAAATATTTACTGGACTTTCCTTTAACACTTCTGCAAATTCCAGAAGAACGGCTATACCAACTTCCGGCCGGTCGAATATATCCCCAGGCTGTAAGATCGCGTCTACAGCGTTATCTACAGCTATCTTAAAAACTTCCTTAAGCTTCTGTTTCGCGGCTTCCTTATAGTCGTCTATACGGTTTCTGGGGTTCGTGCCGCGTAAGTGTAGATCGCCCACGAATAAAAATTTAACCATCTTCTTCGTCCCCCTTTCGGTCGTCTTCGCAGCACTCACACCGTACCTGGTCTGGGTCGTCCGTATAGAAGATAATTCCACAGTCTATACAATGTTTTTTCATAATACGGACACCTCGCTTTCTCCACTCTGGGAACGCTTCACAGCTAAACTTACTTCCCCGATTTCTGCAAGGTCGGCGTTATGTGTGATAAGGATAATCTGTCTTCCAAAAGTAGCACTATACTCTTTTAAGAAATATGCTACCGACGGCGCGTACTCTTTTGATACGTGCTTACCTACTTCGTCCAGGAATAACGGACCGTCTACGCCTTCCATTTCGCCGACTGCCAGACGAAGCGCAAGGGCGATAATATCAATTTTTCCGCCGCCGCGTCATAATCCGGCTTTTCCAGCTTCGTAATAACGCTGTCGTCGTTTAAGTAGTATTCAGCGATAGGCTGGTTACCTCTTAAGGTAAGGTCGATCATAAATTTATGATTTCCACCGAAGACCACGTTAAGCGCTTCGCTTACTATATCTTCTATTCTTACCTTTACCTGTTGTCTGGCGTAGTCGCTGGTCTTCTGTAAAAGAATCTGTACCAGTCCAAACACGCCTAACTGTTCTTCCGCTTCCGTCTTTACCTTTACCGCTGCTTCTCTTTGCTTTTCCAGTAATTCGCGTTTCGCCATCTGGTTATTAACCTTGTCCCTGGCGGTACGAAGATCAGCAGCTATACGGTTAATCTGCAAAGTGTTTAAACCCTTCGCAGTACCATAGCTTATCGGCTCTGGACGGATAAAAAAATCCATAAGTCCCATAAGCCACCCCCTAAACTTCCGGTATGTTACTTTCCACATTCTTAAGGTTTTCTTCTACGGATTCCGACAAGCGGGTAATCTCTGCTTCGATCGTATCCGGGGTAACACCTAACTGCTTCATTTCCTCTACGACCTTATCACACTGCTCCTGTGCGGCTTCCAGCTGTGTTTCTGCCTTTGTCTTTGCATTTTTAGCAGCTTCCAGTCTTTCTTTTGCTTTCTCAATACGTTCTTTAATATCCATTACTTCGTACCTTCCTTTCCGTTTTTACTCTGATACATAAGTACCACTTTGCTACCGGCGTCCCCTTTAAGTGTAAAAGTCTGATATACCGGTGCGGCTACTTTGATCGGGGCGTTTTCATTCAGTACCACGATTTCGCTATCTTCTGGTACATCAAAAAGTAACGATCTTAAGTCTTTTGCTGTCATTTTGTATTACCTTCCTTTCTTGTTATCATAAGCGCTGGTTTTTTGCCGTCTTTCAGCATAACCGCGGTTATTTCCACTTCTTCGTCTAAGGCAAACCCTACAGCTTCCCTAAAATCCCCCCGGAAGCTGTAAACGCCCTTTTCCGTCAAGTTTTCGGACTACTTTTAATAAACCACCTTCATATAATGCCATTAGACTGTACCCCACTTTCCGTATTTCGCAAGGTAGCCGTCCGGCCCCAGGTTACGGAAGTCCGTAGCGCGTTCATTCGCTACGCCGACGTCCTTATAAACTCCCAGGTTATGGGCTTTTCCTTTGTAGAAACACCGGACTTCGTAACGCTGTTTATCTTTCCGGTAGTGGACACCCTTAACCATGTCGGCGTATTCTGGTCCGGTAGGCTCTACTGGTATGTAGCTTTCGCCGATCGGAAGATTAACAAGGTTATCCCTGGTAAGGTTCAAGCTGTTACCGTCCTTAAAGATTGTGTTCTGTCCGCGTTCCGGCTTCGCTATAACCCTGTGTAAAAGTGGCTGCTTCTGTTCAAAACCAGAAACATTTACCACCTTACCGCCGACACGGTGGGCGGTCGCTCTTATATAAAGCTGGCCGTTTCTCTTGTGGATAAAGGAAAACCATGTACCGGGCCAGGACTTAACTAAGTCCATATCCGCAGCGTCTAGTTTTACTTCCACGGAACCATAGCCCACGTTTGGCGGCGCTTCTACAAAAAGCGTAGCTTCCTTTCCACGTATGATAAAATCGTTTTTCAAACTGCCGCACCCCCTAAAACACTGTCCAGATAACCGATAACAGACTTACCGATACCTTCCGCCAATGTTACGGTAACCGCGTTTCCGAACTGCTTATACGCCTGTGAATTACTTACAACCTGTTTCCAGTTATCCATAGGAAACGCCTGTAGTCTGCCGTATTCCGTCGGCGTAAGTTTTCTTACTCTATACTTCGTGTGATCGAAGATTTTAATATGATGTGTACCACCCGCTACAGCTGTAGCTGTTGGGCTGATACCGTCCGGGTCTGTACCCGTCTGCTATGATCGTGTCCACTACTCTCTAACATTCCTATCACCTCT
>ENA-OQIM01000323-OQIM01000323.1-human-gut-metagenome-genome-assembly--contig:-NODE-323-length-17664-cov-7.445800_pt1 | contig 17664 bp, 22 predicted proteins | sample MGYA00242579_ERZ504744 | MGnify/ENA primary metagenome ERZ504744 (study PRJEB26092, sample SAMD00036441) | human gut metagenome | host: Homo sapiens | study: EMG produced TPA metagenomics assembly of...
TAAATATGTTTGTTAATATAGTTATTTATAAAAACAGCTGTTGCTGAAAGGAAGTTCTCTTCGCACTAAGCTCACACAGCGCATATGCGCTTGTGTTCACTAAGTTGCTTTCAGGCTTACCAGCTAGCTTTTTTAACGCCTGGGATCTGTCCCTTGTATGCTAACTCACGGAAGCATACTCTGCAGATTCCGTATTTCTTTAAAACTGAATGTGGACGTCCACAAATTCTACAACGTGTATAAGCTCTTGTAGAGAACTTTGGTGCACGCTGCTGTTTGATTTTCATACTTGTCTTAGCCATTAGAATTCCTCCGATTATTTAGCGAATGGCATATTGAACTGTGCCAGTAACTCACGTGCCTCTTCGTCTGTCTTAGCAGTAGTAACGAAGATAATGTCCATACCACGAACCTTATCTACCTTATCATACTCGATCTCAGGAAGATGATCTGCTCTTTAATTCCAAGGGCATAGTTTCCACGGCCATCAAATGCGTTAGGGTTAACACCTCTGAAGTCACGTACACGAGGTAATGCTAAGTTGATGAGACGATCTGCAAACTCGTACATCTTCTCACCACGTAATGTAACCTTACATCCGATTGGCATTCCTTCTCTGATTTTAAAGTTAGCTATAGCATTCTTTGCTTTAGTTGTAACTGCTTTCTGTCCTGTGATGGCTTCCATATCCTTAACGGCTGCCTCAAGAACCTTAGCGTTTTCCTTAGCTTCACCAACACCCATGTTAACTACGATCTTGTCAAGCTTTGGAATTTCCATTGCGTTTTTGTATCCGAACTTTTTGATCATTGCGTCCTTGATCTCATTTTCGTACTGTTCTCTAAGTCTACTCAATGTCTTAATCCTCCTCTCTCCAATTAGTCGATAACTTTGCCTGTTGATTTAGCAAAGCGAACTTTCTTGTCTCCATCCATCTTGAATCCTACACGAGTAGGCTTTCCGTCATGGATGAGCATTACGTTGGAAGCATCAATTGGAGCCTCCTGATGAACGATACCGCCCTGCTGATTTGACATACTTGGTTTTGTATGCTTAGTAACCATGTTGATTCCCTCAACAAGAAGTGTATTGTTCTTTGCGTTTACGGCAATTACCTTGCCTCATTGTTGATATCTTTTCCAGCGATAACCTTAACAAGGTCGCCTTTTTTGATTTTCATAGTTGCCATTGACGTTCCTCCTATAATACTTCCGGAGCCAGAGAAACAATCTTCATGAACTGTTTCTCACGAAGCTCACGAGCTACTGGTCCAAATATACGTGTTCCTTTTGGAGTTTTGTCATCTTTGATGATTACTGCTGCGTTCTCATCAAACTTTATATAAGATCCGTCTTTACGACGAGCACCTTTTACTGAACGAACTACTACGCTTAACTACATCGCCTTTTTTAACAACACCGCCTGGTGTTGCATCTTTAACAGTAGCAACGATTACATCACCGATGTTCGCATATCTTCTGGTAGATCCACCCATAACGCGGATAACAAGTAACTCTTTAGCGCCAGTGTTATCAGCAACCTTGAGTCTGCTTTCCTGCTGTACCATGCTTGTAGCCTCCTTTTATTATTTTGCTCTTTCCATGATTTCTACAAGTCTCCATCTCTTATCTTTAGATAAAGGTCTTGTTTCCATAACTCTGACTGTATCACCGATCTTTGCATCGTTTTTCTCGTCATGAGCTTTTAATTTATAAGTCTTCTTAACGATCTTGTTGTAAAGAGGATGTCTTACGTTATCTCTTACAGCTACAACGATTGTCTTATCCATCTTATCGCTTTACAACAACACCAACACGTGTTTTTCTAAGATTTCTTTCTTCCACGGTCTAAAATCTCCTTTCTGATAGGATAAACTATTCTGCAGCCTTTGCAGTGATAACAGTCTGAATTCTAGCGATGTTCTTACGAACCTCTTTGATTCTTGCTGTGTTATCTAACTGGTTAGTTGCATTCTGGAATCTTAAATTGAAAAGTTCTTTTTTTAGCATCAACGAGCTGTGCCTGTAACTGCTCTACGCTCTGTGCCTGTAACTCTTTAACGTATGCACTAGTTTTCATTTGACTCACCGCCTTCTAAATCTGCACGAGAAACTACTTTACACTTGCAAGGTAATTTGTGTGTAGCAAGACGTAAAGCTTCTTTAGCTACGTCTTCCGGTACTCCGGAGATTTCAAATAATACTCTACCTGGTTTTACTACAGCTACCCAATACTCAAGGGCACCCTTTCCTTTACCCATTCGAACACCCATAGGCTTATGTGTTACAGGTTTCTCTGGGAAAATCTTTATCCAAACTTTACCACCACGCTTGATGTAACGAGTCATAGCTACACGGGCAGCCTCAATCTGATTTGCTTTGATCCAGCATGGCTCAAGTGCTACAATACCGTACTCACCATTTGTGATCTTGTTTCCTCTTGTAGCTTTTCCTGCCATGGAACCACGGAACTGTTTACGATGTTTTACTCTCTTAGGCATTAACATAATTACTTAGCTCCTCCTTCCTTGTTTGCTTTTGTAGGAAGTACCTCGCCTTTGTAGATCCAAACCTTAACGCCAACCTTGCCGTAAGTTGTATCTGCCTCAGCGAATCCATAATCGATATCTGCTCTGATTGTCTGGAGTGGAGTAGTTCCATCATTGTATGTCTCTGTACGAGCCATATCTGCTCCGCCAAGACGACCTGAACATGTTGTCTTAATTCCTTTAACGCCGGCCTTCATAGCTCTTCCCATGCAAGACTTCATTGCTCTACGGAATGAAACACGGTTCTCAAGCTGTAAAGCGATGTTCTCAGCAACAAGCTGTGCATCCTTGTCCGGTCTCTTTACTTCTTTGATATCAACAACTAATTTCTTGTCTGTAAGCTTCTGAACCTCAGCCTTGATCTTCTCGATCTCAGCTCCGCCCTTACCGATTACAACACCCGGCTTAGCTGTATAAATGATAACCTTAACGCGATCTGAAGCTCTCTCGATCTCAATCTTTGAAACACCAGCTGCGTATAATTTTTTCTTTAAAAATGTTCTGATATTATAATCTTCTACTAAGTAATCAGCGAAATCACCCTCTGCATACCATTTGGAATCCCAGTCCTTGATAACGCCAACTCTTAAGCCATGAGGATTAACCTTCTGTCCCATGATTGCCTCCTATCTTTCATCAAGCACGATTGTAATGTGGCTCATTCTCTTCTCGATTCTGTAAGCTCTACCTGTGCTCTAGGATGAATTCTCTTCATTGTTGGTCCTTTATTTGCAAAACACTCTGCAACGTAAAGGTTCTCTGCCTTATAGTTCTTTTCCGGATAATTATTTTCTGCGTTAGCGATTGCTGACTCTAATAATTTCTTTACTAAGCTTGAAGCATATCTAGGATTGTATGTTACGATTGCAAGTGCTTCGTTAACACTCTTTCCACGAATAGCATCTAAAACGAAACAAGCTTTCTGTACAGACACTCTAGCATAAGATAACTTTGCTGAAGGTCTTGTATCTCTAACTTCATTTCTCTCTCTCTTGATTTTGGATCTATGTCCCTTTGCCATGGATGAAACCTCCTTTCAATAAATCTTATCTTACGCCTGATTTCTTCTCGTCTTTTCCATGTCCTCTGTAAGTTCTTGTTGCAACGAACTCACCAAGTTTATGTCCAACCATATCCTCTGTAACATATACAGGAACATGCTTTCTTCCATCATGAACAGCGATTGTGTGTCCAACGAATGAAGGGAAGATTGTTGAACGACGTGACCATGTCTTGATTACAGACTTGTCACCAGAAGCGTTCATAGCATCTACTTTTTTAAGTAAGCTTTCATCAGCAAATGGTCCTTTTTTTAATGAACGTGCCATTTATTCAACCTCCTAATTATTTGATTGCACGACCGTCTCTTCTACGAACGATCATCTTGTTAGACTGTTTGTTCTTCTTTCTGGTCTTTAAGCCAAGTGCAGGTTTGCCCCATGGAGTACATGGTCCTGGACGTCCTACAGGTGCCTTACCTTCTCCACCACCGTGTGGATGGTCGTTAGGTTCATAACAGATCCACGAACTGTTGGACGAACACCCATGTGACGCTTACGTCCGGCTTTACCAATATTTACGAGGTTGTGATCTCCGTTTCCAATTACACCGATTGTAGCACGGCACTGAATTGGAACCATTCTCATCTCTCCTGAAGGAAGACGAAGTGTTGCATATTTGCCTTCTTTAGCCATAAGCTGTGCGCTAAGTCCTGCTGAACGAACAAGCTGTCCGCCCTTTCCAGGAAGAAGCTCGATGTTGTGAATCTGTGTACCAACTGGGATATTCTCAAGTGGTAAGCAGTTTCCAACTCTGACCTCAGCCTGAGCACCGCTCATAACCTTCATTCCGTCTGTAAGTCCTGCTGGAGCAAGAATATATGATTTCTCACCATCTGCATAGCAGATAAGTGCGATGTTTGCTGTTCTGTTTGGATCGTACTCGATACCAATTACAGTTGCTGGAATACCGTCTTTCTTATTTCTCTTGAAATCGATAAGTCTGTATTTTCTTCTATTTCCACCACCCTGGTGTCTAACTGTGATTTTACCCTGATTGTTACGACCAGCGTTCTTCTTTAAAGAAGTAACAAGTGACTTCTCAGGAGTTGTCTTTGTAATCTCTGAGAAATCTGAACCAGTCATATTTCTTCTGGAAGGTGTATATGGGTTATATGTCTTAATTCCCATTTTGTTTCTCCTTTCGATATGTTTTCATTATCGCGTCTTTTCTGACGCATATCATTTTGAAGTTGCTTTCGACCTCGGTCTACAGTCCTGCGAAGATCTCGATATCTTTACTGTCTGCTGTAAGCTGTACGATAGCCTTCTTTGTCTTAGCAGTCTTTCCTGTTACCATTCCGCGACGCTTGTTCTTGCCTTCGCAGTTCATTGTGTTAACTTTGGCAACCTTTGTTCCTTCGAACATTCTCTCTACTGCTTCTTTGATCATAGTCTTGTTTGCATCCGGGTGAACAAGGAATGTGTATTTCTTCTCAGCCATTGCATTCATACTCTTCTCAGTTACTACTGGTTTGAGGATTACATCATAGTACTGTACGTTTGCCATTATGCATATACCTCCTCGATTGTTGCTACAGCAGCCTTTGTAACTACTACTGTGTCATATTTTAATACATCGAATACGTTAAGCTCATTTGTCTGAGTTGTCTTAACTGTCGGAATGTTTGCTGCAGAAGCGATAACCTTCTCGTCCATATCATTTAATACAACGAGTGCCTTCTCAACATTGAGGTTCTTTAATACTTCTACGAATTTCTTTGTCTTAATCTCATCAAGCTTAAGCTCATCTACTACAACGAACTTGTTCTCAACAACTCTTGATGTAAGTGCAGACTTAAGAGCTGCTCTCTTCTCTTTCTTGTTGAGCTTGAATGAGTAATCTCTAGGAGTAGGAGCGAATACAACTCCACCACCTGTCCACTGTGGAGATCTTGTAGAACCCTGACGTGCATGTCCTGTTCCCTTCTGTCTCCATGGTTTTCTTCCGCCACCGCGAACTTCAGAACGTGTCTTAGCTTTCTGAGTTCCCTGACGTTTATTTGCAAGCTGCTGAAGAACAGCCATATGAACTAAATGCTCATTAATTTCTACGCCGAAAATGGAATCATTTAACTCGATCTTGTCGACTTCTTTGCCTTCCATGTTATATACAGCTACGTTAGCCATCGTAAAGTTCCTCCTTTCTTACTTTGCACTATTTACCAGATTTTGTAGTCTCTTTTACTGTAATGAGAGCTTTCTTAGCTCCTGGAACTGCGCCCTTGATTAACAGTAAGTTCTTGTCTGCGTCAACTCTTACAACCTCAAGATTCTGAGTTGTAACCTTTACGCTACCCATGTGTCCAGGCATTCCTTTTCCCTTGAATACCTTACTTGGTGAAGAACAAGCACCGTTAGAACCCTGATGACGATGGAATTTAGAACCATGAGCCATTGGTCCTCTGTGCTGACCTAATCTCTTGATAGCACCCTGGAAACCTTTACCTTTTGAAATAGCAGTTACATCAACCTTGTCACCCTCTGCGAAGATGTCAGCCTTGATCTCATCTGCTAAATTGTACTCATCTGCGTTTTCAAATTTGAACTCGCGAACGAATCTCTTTCCTGAAACACCCGCTTTTTTGAAGTGTCCCATCTGAGCCTTGTTAACACCATGTCTGTGTGCTACGCTCTTTTTACCGTTGGCATCCTTCTCAACGACTTTCTCTTTCTTGTCGCCGAAGCCAACCTGAACTGCGCTGTAACCGTCATTCTCAACAGTTTTGATCTGTGTTACAACACATGGACCAGCCTCTAATACAGTTACAGGTACTAATACACCATCTGCATTGAAGATCTGTGTCATACCGATTTTTGTTGCTAAAATCGCTTTCTTCATTTCTTTACCTCCTGTTTTCTACAGCGGAACGCCTCTTGCCTGTCAACCCAGCCCGCGAAGAATTAGCCGGAACAAGTAGCGGAACCGTTCATCCTAGAGCAGCCTACTAGATCGTTATGCTTTCGCACTGTATCTTCTATATAAACCATTCGGGGATATACTAATTAATTGTTGAAGCTTATTTCTGCTTCATTTTGATATCAATGTAAACACCAGCTGGCATTTCAATCCTTGATAAAGACTCTGTTGTCTTCTGTGTTGGATTGATGATATCGATAAGTCTCTTATGAGTTCTCTGCTCGAACTGTTCACGAGAATCCTTGTACTTGTGAGTAGCTCTAAGAATTGTAACTACTTCCTTCTTTGTTGGAAGAGGTACCGGTCCGCTCACCTGTGATCCATTCTTCTTTACAGTCTCGATGATTTTCTTTGCGCTTGAATCTACTAACTCGTGATCATACGCCTTGAGAGTAATTCTCATTACTTGACTTGCCATAAAAAAAGTCGCCTCCTTTTCGCACTTTTAACTTCAGTACGACAAGCGGTGACTGTACACATCTCCGTGTGTGTCCTGTGGACTTTCACACGTTGTTTCTACATTTTGTAGACCATATCTGTTCTGTACAGTGACTTGCCGTCAGTTTCCTAACTTGACATTCGCTCCGCCGAATTCTCTGTCTCATGGACAGTAACTTCAAACTTCATAGCTATCATGCCACAGCAAGTGATATTATACATGACGTTTACAATAATTGCAATACTTTTTTCAAAAAAAATTTATTTTTTTATTTCGGGTAATATTTCATTGAAAAATTACACTTTTGCACGTATATTATTATAGAAGAAACACGATTAAATGCAAGCAACGTGTAGTTTATTTTTTACACGTAGATAAGAAAGGAATATAAACATATGTGGTTAGCAGATAGATGGAAAGAATACGAGGTTATTGACTGCTCATGCGGTGAAAAGCTTGAGCGTTGGTCTAAATATATTTTGCTGCGTCCCGATCCTCAGGTAATTTGGGACACTCCAAAGACTAATAAGAACTGGAAAAAGCTTAACGGTCACTATCACAGAAGCAAGAAAGGCGGCGGTGAGTGGGAGTTTTTTGATCTGCCGCAGGAGTGGACCATAAACTACTCTCTTCCTATTAATAAAGAGCTCACATTTCACTTAAAACCATTCAGCTTCAAGCACACCGGTCTGTTTCCTGAGCAGGCTGCCAATTGGGACTGGTTTTCAAAGAAGATTTACGATGCCAAAAAAAGCGGTCGTGATGTAAAGGTATTAAATCTCTTTGCATACACCGGAGGTGCCACTCTTGCTGCCGCTGCCGCAGGCGCCGCTGTCACACATGTGGATGCTTCAAAGGGCATGGTCACATGGGCTAAGGAAAACGCTGCAAGCAGCGGTCTTGGTGACGCACCTATCAGATGGCTTGTGGATGACTGTGTGAAGTTTGTTGAGCGCGAAATCCGCCGTGGCAATCATTACGATGCCATCATAATGGATCCGCCGTCATACGGCAGAGGTCCTAAGGGTGAAATTTGGAAAATTGAGGAAAGCGTATATCCGCTTGTGCAGCTTTGTGCAAAGCTCCTTACCGACAAGCCGCTTTTCTTCCTTATTAATTCCTATACGACAGGCTTGCAGCCTGCAGTGCTCACCTATATGATAAGCACTGCGCTTAAAAAGTTTGATGGTAAAGTAACCGCAAGCGAAATTGGTCTTCCGGTTTCTTCAAACGGACTCGTGCTGCCTTGTGGTGCAAGCGGACGCTTTGAAAGTATCTGCTAATCAGTTCTAAAATAAAATCAGCCGCAGTATTTCATTATTTTCTATGAAATACTGCGGCCTTTTAATGAATATGCAATATATTACAATATTCTCTTTTTCTTCAATAAAATCAGTATCAGCACACATATGACAACCATAACACCTATTATAATCATAAATCCATGTGCTGTCGTCGCAAGCGGTACCCACTTTGAGCTGACATTCATACCATAGATTCCTGAGATAACTGTCGGAATAGCCATGATAAGTGTGATGATTGTGAGCGACTTCATGACATTGTTAAGCCTGTTGTCAATGACCGTGCTCATAAGCTCTCTGGTACCATTTATGATGTCCCTGTAAATTCCCGTCATCTCAATAGCCTGCTTATTTTCGACAATTACATCTCCGAGAAGCTCCTTGTCCTCCGGATACTGCTCAAGCGCTTGTATCTGGTCAGTCTCTCTAACACAACTCCATTGGCACGAAGTGATGTGGCAAAGTATACGAGTGTAGATTCCAGCTCGTGAAGCGCGATCAAATCGTCCTCCTCTGTATCTTCTCCGACTCTCTCCTCAATCTCAGTACGCATCTTGTCTATGATGCGCAGATCATTCTGATACAGTACAGATATCCTGTAAAGAATCTGGTATACAAAGCGCATCTTTTTCTTGGTGGAAAATTCCTTTACACGGTTATTTAAAAATACCTGAAGCACCGGTGTATCCTCTGTACAGACTGTCACTATCTCATCATCTGTAAGTATGATGCCAAGCGGGATTGTGGTATATGACTCCTTGTCATGCCTAGTCTCTATCGAAGGTATATCCACAAGAATCAACGTATACCCATCCTGCAGCTCTATACGTGAGCTCTCCTCCTCATCGAGTGCTGCAAGTACGTCCTCAATATCAACATTCAGATCATCCGCTACCATCTGTCCCTCTGCTACAGAAGGGTTGACCATCTGTATCCAGGTACCTCCCTGCAGCGTATCCAGCTCATGTATTAATTTGTCATCTGTCCTGTAAAACTTGACCATGGTGCCTCCCCGTGCTTTTATGACACACATAATGCCACAAAATATTTTGACATCACTAACGTATTGTCTTTGAAATAAAAGATATTACTTCTCCGCGTATTTCTGACTCTGGCTCTTTATAAGCTCTGCATCCTCAAAGTAATTTATCCTCATGGCGCGCTTGACCTCTGCCATTGTCTGTGCTGCAGCCTCTCTTGCTGTCTCGCTGCCCTTCCTTAGTATCTCATATACAGCCGGAATATCCTTCTCATACTCTGCTCTTCTTGCGCGGATAGGTGAAAGCTCCTCCTGCATGATGTTGTTGAGGAATTTCTTAATCTTCACATCACCAAGACCACCCCTTGTATAGTGATCCTTAAGCTCCTGAAGGTTAGCATACTCCGGCAGATACTCCTCAAAATGTCCCGGCTTAGAGAAAGCATCAAGATATGTGAATACTGTATTGCCCTCCACATGTCCCGGATCTGAAATCTGGATATGTGTCGGATCTGTATACATGCTCATGATTTTCTTCTTTACATCTGCCTCTGTATCTGCCAGATAGATACAGTTGCCTAATGATTTGCTCATCTTCTGTCCACCGTCTGTACCCGGAAGTCTGCAGCATGCCTCATTCTCAGGTAAAAGCACATCTGGCTCAACGAGCACCTCATCATAGATAGAATTAAACTTTCTGACAATCTCTCTGGTCTGCTCTATCATTGGAAGCTGGTCCTCTCCAACCGGAACAGTTGTAGCCTTGAAGGCAGTGATATCTGCTGCCTGGCTGATTGGATAATTGAAGAAGCCAACCGGTATACTTGCCTCGAAATTTCTTAGCTTAATCTCATTCTTTACTGTAGGGTTTCTCTGAAGTCTCGATACTGTAACGAGATTTGAGTAGAAAAATGTAAGCTCAGTAAGCTCCGGTATCTGTGACTGCACAAACAGTGTAGACTTGGCCGGGTCGAGTCCTGCTGAGAGGTAATCAAGTGCTACCTCTATGATATTCTGTCTGATTTTCTCAGGGTTGTCAAAATTGTCTGTGAGTGCCTGTGCATCGGCAATCATGATAAATATTTTGTCATACTCTCCTGAATTCTGAAGCTCAACTCTTCTGCGAAGTGAGCCCACGTAATGTCCTATATGGAGTCTTCCTGTTGGTCTGTCTCCTGTTAAAATAATTTTTTCCATCTCTATTATTCCTCTGCTTTAGTTCTATTATTACGATTGCAATGTAGGTTTATTCGCCAAACCGTCTGTCTTAGCAATCGCCAGCTTTCTTTATTATAACACACTGACGTGTAAAAGCCTAGGAAAAAGAACTCTCATTTTAATTATTTTATAATATCTGCATACTCTGCCTTTGCCGCCCTGCACAAATCATCCGGTGACAGCGTAATCTGAAGCCCAAGCCTGCCTCCGCTGACCGTGATTTTGTCCTGCTCCTTAGCTGCCTCATGGATAAATGTAGGATACTGTTTTTTCATTCCGATTGATGTACAGCCGCCCCTTATATAGCCTGTAACCTTTGTCAAATCCTTGAGATGCAGCATCTCTATGGACTTCTCACCTGCTGCCTTTGCGGCTTTTTTGAAATCAATTTCGTCATCTATCGGTACCACAAACACATAGTATCCACCGCTTTTGCCGACTGTCGTGATAGTCTTGTACATGCCTGCATGGTCAAGCCCCAGCTTGTCTGCTATCTGAGCTGCATCCACAAAGTCATCGCACTCGTATGTGCGTGCCTCATATGGAATCTTCATTGTTTCCAGTATTCTTATTGCATTTGTCTTTGCTTCTTTTTTTCCCATTATACTATCTTTCCTCCAATAAGCTTAAGATATATTCCATATCCAAGCTTCGACTCTTTTATATTTTTTTATTCGACAACTATAGCTATTCACAAACGCCTGCAATTAGAGAAACTAATATGTCATATCTTTATGCAATTGCCTCATTTTACTGATTGTCCGCACTCTTATCGGCATTTTTGTATGCTTCCTCAAAGAACTGCTCCTGCGAATCTATCGGTGTGCTGTTTATCTTTCTGTCCACATACTCACCATCAGCGCAAAGCTCCTTGCCCTTCTCGTCATCTGTCATGATTGTATCGAAGATATGGCGGATCTTGTCCTTAGCGTGTGCATCGTATACCGGTGTTGCAACCTCCACACGTCTTACGGTATTTCTGGTCATAAAATCTGCTGACGCAATGTAAATCTTCTCATCATCGCCCACACCAAATCTGTATATACGTGAATGCTCAAGATATCTTCCTACAACACTTATTACAGTGATGTTTTCTGTGGCATTCTCAACCTGCGGCTTCACACAGCATATTCCTCTGACAATAAGCTCAACCTTCACGCCTGCCTGAGAAGCATCGATAAGCTTGTCTATAAGCACCTTATCAGTGAGAGAGTTAATCTTAACTCCGATGTATGCCGGTTTTCCTGCATTCTTATTGGCAATCTGCTCATCAATCATGTCAACAATCTTATTCTGCAGGCATTTTGGGGCAACAAGCAGATGTTTTACATCTCCGTCCGAAACAGTCTCACCTCTCTGAAGCGCCATAAACACCCTTGATGCATCTGCTCCAATCTCCTGATTTGCAGTGATAAGGGATAAATCTGTATAAAGACGCGAGGTCTTCTCGTTGTAGTTTCCTGTACCAATCTGAGTGATGTACTCAAAGCCATCACCCTTTTTCTTTGTGATGAGGCAGAGCTTTGAGTGGACCTTGTAATCACCGAGTCCGTAAAGTATCTGACAGCCTGCGTCCTCAAGGCGATGTGACATCTCTATGTTGTTAGCCTCATCAAACCTCGCACGCAGCTCGACAAGCACTATAACCTCCTTGCCGTTTTCTGCAGCCTCTATAAGGGCATCGATAATCTGGCTCTTGTCTGCCACTCTATAAAGTGTCATCTTGATGGAAACCACATCTGGGTCCTCTGCTGCATCGTTAAGCATCTTAATAAACGGCTTCATGCTCTCAAACGGATATGAAAGAAGCACGTCCTTTTTCTCAACCTGTCCGAGTATACTCTCCTTGAGCGAAAGCTCAGGTGTGTCACGCGGTGTACGCTTCTCAAAGAAAAGCTCCTGCTTGTCTCGCAGATAGTGCTGAAGCTGGAATACGAATGACATATCAAGCGGTGTTTTTACACTGATAAAATGCTTTTTGCCAATCTCAAGGAAGCTCGAAAGTTCGTCAATCGCCTTGCGGTTGATTTTTCTTGAAAGCTCGACTCTTACAGGATCAAGACGCACTCTCTTCTTGATGAGCTCCTCCATCATATTACGGTAATCCATATCCTCATCATACATGCTCTGCGCATCGATATCCGCATTACGTGTCACACGCATGATTGATTTCTCACGGATTACATACTTTGGATAGAGCTTGGATACAAAGTGTAAAATAAGCTCCTCTGACAGCATAAATGTGCCCGGTCTTGTAGGTATCTCGATAAGACGCTTGAATACGCTGTTTGAGCATGGCACGATACCTGTCTTTTTCTTCCCCTTCTGTGTAGTTAAAAGCACTACCGCATAGAGCTGTTTATTGGCAAGGAATGGGAACGGCTGCTGCTTTCCTATAATCATCGGAGAGAGGAAAGGTGCAATGTGTGCATCAAAATATGCCTCCAGCAAATCTCCCTCATCCTTTGACAGCTTGTTGAAATTGATTATGCGCACACCCTTTGGCTCGAGCTCACCCATGAGCTGCTCGTATATCCTTGCTTTCTTCTTCTCAAGCTCACATACTCTGTCAAGTATTGCCGATACCTGCTCCTCACTCGACATCTTTGTCTTGTTCTCGAAAATCTTTTCCTTTGAATTCATCTGCATCATGAGTGATCCGACTCTTACCATGAAAAACTCATCCAGATTTGTCTGGTAGATTGATGCAAAGGTCAGTCTCTCCGCAAGCGGTACTCTTGGATTGCCCGCCTCATTTAATACTCGCTCGTTGAACTGTAACCATGACAGCTCCCTGTTTGTGTAAACTTCTTCCAGTTTTTTCATCTGCATATATGCTCCTATTCTATATGATATTGTTTCATTCGCGTTCGCGTCTTTTGGGTCTGTTTTATTTTGTGCCCGCTGTATTTCAAGCTGTCTTGCACGCTCTATCAGCTTGTCCTCCCGGCGCCTTCTTCTGTCTACCAGATGAAGCTTATTTTCCACCGCAACCAGCATCCCCGCAAGTTCCTTCAAAACTCTTTCCCTATGCAATACGTACCTCTCCGTTGTCATCATCATCTATGAAAATGACTGCATGGTCACATTATCATTGGCGACCTCCACAAGATTCACACAGCTGTTTCCGATTCGGTCTATATTGTGAAGCATCTCGTTGTACTGAGCTGTAAGCTTTGAATCACATTTGCCCTTTCCGACACGGGTGATATGTTTTTACGCAGCCTCTCATCAAGCGCCATAACCTCATCCTTCTGTTTCTGAAGGGCCTCAATATCCATGCTTCCATCACCTGAAATGGCTCTTATTGAAGCAGTATATATCTCATGAATCTGTGCCATCGCCTTTCTCAGCTCTTTTAATGCATCCTTTGAATATTTGTGCTTGCTCTTATTTTCCACAGATATGGTATTGACTATTTCGTTTAATAATATTCCAATTCTATCTATATCGCACAGTACATAAAGCACTCCCGCACTCTGTGATGCCTGTTCCTCTGTCAGTACACCCTCTGAGTACATGGAAGCCAGATAGTCGTTTATTGACACATAAAGCTTCTGTAATGTCTGTGCACTCTCTTCAAGTTCATTTTCGATATTTTTGCCGTTTTTGTCAATACATTCATGCAAATTTACAAACATTTCTTCAACAATATCAGCACATCTGAGCGTTTCCTTTGCAACAAGCTGCATTGCGGCCACCGGCTGGCTGATGAGCTTGGTATCGAGGTACATTGGCTGACCCATTGCAATCTCTGTAACGCTGTTTTTTCCGGCACAAGCTTCATAACTATCTTTACCATTACAGGGATAAGCGGTATCCAGATAAGCGTCATTGTCAGGTTAAAGCCTGTATGTGCATTTGCAATCTGTCTTGAGATGACATCCACCTCATTTCCCTTTGGTGAAATAAACTGTATCAGGGCAGCATATGGTTTCACAAGAAAAAGGAATAAAATTGCTCCGGATATATTGAATACACAGTGTGCAAAGGCTGTTCTTCTGGCATCCTTTGACTGTCCGATTGACGCAAGCACTGCCGTAATTGTAGTTCCGATATTGTCACCGAGGAGAATCGGGATAGCTCCTGCCAGTCCTATGATGCTTGTCACTCCGTCAGGTCCTGCCTGAGATGCAAAGTTCTGCAATACTGCGATTGTTGCACTTGAACTCTGCACCACAAGTGTCATGAGTGCTCCAACTGCAACACCCAGTACAGGAATATGTGCTACCTTTCCAATCATATCTACAAAAAATGGGCTTGAAGCAAGCGGCTTCATAACACTTCCCATAGTCTCAATTCCCAGGAATAAAAGACCGAATGCAAATATTGTCTGTCCGATATTTTTTACTTTTTCCTTTTTACATACAAAGCTTAATATGAAGCCTGCAAATATTATCAGATAAATATAGTCAGATATCTTAAATGCGATAATCTGTGCTGTCATCGTCGTACCGATGTTAGCACCTAAAATAATTGAAATTGCCTGCGGTAAGCTCATAAGTCCCGCGCTGACAAAGCCGATTACCATGACTGTTGTAGCACTGCTGCTTTGAAGCACTGCTGTAGTAAGCGCTCCTGCAAGCACTCCAAGCACCGGGTTTTTGGTGAGCATCGCAAGAATTGCCTTCATCTTCTCTCCTGCTGCCTTCTGCAGGCATTCGCTCATCATGTTCATGCCGTATATAAATACTGCCAGGCCTCCCAACAGGCCAAATATAATTTTTACCGTTTCATTCATCTACTTATCCTCCGCTTTGCCGTTTAGCTGTGCCCATTCGGTTAACTTTCCTGTGTAAATCTCTCCAAGCTGCTCTATCGAAATCCTCTCAATCGGATTTTCCTTATTTACAATCACATGTACCTCATCCTTCGCAATCTCAACCTTCGTGAGAAGCTCATTCTCATATGATTTAAGCTCACGCGATGACATTCCGATGTCATATGTTCCCTCCATCGCTCCTGTCAGTCCGTTGCCTGAATCAGTCTCTGTAACTGTAATTTTAGCATTTGGATTTATCTCCATATATTTGTCGGCCAGTTCCTTTACAAGTGGTGTCGCTGATGTAGAACCGCCAATCTTAATCTCTCCGCCGGCCTTGTCTGACAGAAATGAGCCCGGCTTCGCAACTGCAGTATACTTCTCACTGACCACTTCCTGTCCCTGCGTTGATATGTAACGCACAAAGTCATCCTCAACATCGTTTAGCTCTCCCTTGTAAGCCAAATAAAATGACCTTGTAAGATCGTTGCCATATATGGTGACTGTCTTTACCTTGTTATCATCAAGCTCCACACCCGATGACACATATGCGATAGCATTTTTGTCCTCTGCGGTCTTTTCATATGCTGTTTCATTGCTATCTGCTACAATGCTTTGGTCTGTAGCCTTATCCTTTCCGGTTGTCTCATCCAAAATCCCTGTCTTTTCTGCAAAGACATTTCTCGTTCCGGATTCCTCTTCTCGCGAAACAACCTCAATTTTTCCCAACGAATTAAGGCCATCCACATGGGTAGTTTGTACCTCTTGTGAACAGCCTGTTATCATTGTTGCCATCATTCCTATGACGGCCGCTTTCTTTAGTAATTTCTTTTTCAACATGATTTCTCCATTAGCATGATAAATGATTAAAATTAATCAATAACTATTCAACAAGTTAATAATATCAAGCTAATGTAAAGTCCAAAACGCAGTTATGTAAAATTAAGGTAAAAACTTTACAATTCTTTACTCAACTTTACATAAAATAGATTCCTGTGCATTTTTATATATCTTCTAGGCATTTTTTACTATTTCTACGGCAATATCCGGATAATTTGTTATAATTGCATCTGCTTCTGCCTTGACAAGCGCCTTCATCTCATGCTTTTCGTTTACAGTCCATACATGAGCTCTAAGTCCTCTTCCGTGCGCCTTGTCAATGTAGTTTTCATCCTGCATATGGTAGGTTGCCGGATGAAGCGCATCCACATGAAGCTCGCTTGCATACTCTGCCGGATTTACTATAATGTCAGAAAAAAGCAGACCGCACCTCATATCAGGGCAAAGCTTTTTCATGCGCACAATCGACTCGTGATTGAATGATGAGCACCAGATTCGGTCAAGCATATCATACTCTTCCACGAGCGCCAGTACCTTTTTCTCCAGATTTTTGTACTGTACGATACCGTTTTTGAGCTCGATATTTATGGTCATCTCTGTGTTTTTGAGCAGGTCAAACACCTCATCGAGTGTTGGAATGCGAGTCTTCTTGTCATAGGACGGCATGTGCTTTGACACATTGAGGCGCTTTAACTCCTTGAGTGTATAGTCCTTTACAAAGCCTTTCTCTCCACTCACTCTGTCCACGGTCTCGTCATGTATGACCACAAGCTCTCCATCCTTTGTGAGCTGCACATCAAGCTCCACGCCGTCAGCCTTCATCTTTTCTGCCTTCTTGAATGCCTCAAGTGTGTTCTCCGGTGCATATCCGGATGCTCCTCTGTGTGCCCAGACCTTTGTTCCCTCTGTGTTTATCATGCTTTAAGCCTTCTTTCGTTACTTTTTATTTTAGTTATTTTCACGCCTCGGTGCATCATATCTGTCTGCAAGCCTTAAAAATACAAATCCCACTGCAAAGAATATTGCCATAGTTGCAACCGCCACATTTATCGTGCCGCCTGCAAGCTTTACTGCCGCTATAACAAGCGAGCCTAAAAATGAAGCTCCCTTTGCAAAAATATCATAGATTCCGAAGTACTCTCCCGAGTTCTCAGGAGGAATAATCTTTGAAAAATATGAACGTGACAGCGCCTGCAATGAGCCCTGGAAACATCCCACACCAAATGCCATGATTCCAAAGCCAATCAAATCATGCAGTGTAAGTGCATATAGACAAACTGCAAAATATCCCGCAATGCAGACATACAAAAGCGTTGTAGTTTTGTATGTCTGTGACAGTCTTCCAAAAACAAGTGAACCGATGCATGCCACTATCTGTGTAAAAAGTAAAAACACTACCTGTCCCACTGAATCGAGCTTTAAATCAGTTCCTATGTTTATACAATTATCTATTATAGTTCCTACACCATCTATGTAAAGGAAAAAAGCAACCAAAAACAGTCCTACTTTTTTATCTTTTGTAGCTATTTTTTTGATTGTTCCAAAAATCTGTGCAAATGCGTCAGCTATAAGTCTTAGGACTCCCGGATTTTTGTTTGT
>ENA-OQIM01000324-OQIM01000324.1-human-gut-metagenome-genome-assembly--contig:-NODE-324-length-17652-cov-1.413752_pt1 | contig 17652 bp, 31 predicted proteins | sample MGYA00242579_ERZ504744 | MGnify/ENA primary metagenome ERZ504744 (study PRJEB26092, sample SAMD00036441) | human gut metagenome | host: Homo sapiens | study: EMG produced TPA metagenomics assembly of...
TTTTTGCGACTGTGAAATGGCAAGATAATAACGTTATATACATTGTGTATTAAGTACAGATATTGTATTTCTGCATGATGGAACATAGGGAGTCCATATAAAGGCGATTAATACGGGCATGACGGAAGTCTCAGCACCGGCCATGCAAACAGTCCGAAGGACATGCTAAGCCGTCTAGAAACGATGGTACTGATGGGAATGGATCTTCCCCTTCCTGCAATTCAGAGACAGATCGCCTCCGGTCTGGATATCATTGTACATCTCGGCCGTCTAAGAGATAAGACCAGAAAAGTCCTGGAAGTAACAGAAGTCCTGGGATACTGGGAGGAAGAAATCCACCTGCAGACGCTGTATTGCTTTGAAGAAGCATATAAGGAGGCGGTGAATGTAACAGAAGATGAAGAAAAAAGAGAAATCAGGATGGAAAGAAAAGTCAGCGGAGACTGGAAAAAAATTGCAGAACTTTGTCACCGCGAGAAGCTTATGGCAGCAGGATATCACATTTAAAGAACGTGGGACAGCCGGGGGAAAGGCTGCCACACTCATTGGGGATTACGGCATGGCTTTATTACCGGAAGATATGGCTGTGCCGGCACTGATCGCTGGGGATATGGCTGTACAGAGAATTTCTGAAAGAAGAGAAAAAGAAAAAGGAACAGGAATTCCAGAAGCAGTTCCGCGAGATGATACAGTCTCTGTCGGCAGCACTGAACACGGGCTATTCGGTAGAAAATGCATTCTATGAAACGCAGAAAGAATTAAAAATTCTTTATCCTCCGGAGGCCCGGATTTCTAAGGAATTATTGGTTATTACGAGAAAATTGCGGATACATATTCCGGTTGAACAGGTGCTGGAGGAATTTGCAGAACAGGTTCTGTCGGAGGATGTAAAGAGTTTTGTAACCGTATTCGTAACGGCAAAGAAAAGCGGTGGGGACATGATTGGTATTATCCGTAATACAGCGAATCAGATCGGAGACAAGATAGAAGTGAAAAGAGAGATCGATACCATGCTCGCTGCAAAGAAATATGAATTTCAGATCATGTCGGTAGTGCCGTATGGAATTATCGGTTATATGTCACTTAGTTTTCCGGAATTCATGAATGAATTATATGGGAATATGGCAGGAATCGGGGTGATGACATTATGTCTTGGAATCTACGCAGGCGCTTATTATCTGGGAATAAGGATATTGAGAATCGACGTATAGTGCGGGTGACTTGTGTACTGTTCATATCCGGAATATTACTGACCGGAGTAGATGCCGTTCGTTCTGTAAAGCAGCTACAACCGGCCATTGAGAGGAATGATTACGGAAAAGGGTCAAAGACGGAAGTCTTAGATGTAAAAGTCGGGGATACAAAGAAAAAAATAAGAACGGATATAGAAGTATCGGAACGCCGGTATACGACAGAAGAGATACAGGAACTGTTCGGAAGGATCATCCGGAGGATGGACAGGCTGATACTAAATGAAAACCAGACGCCGGATCATGTGGAGACAGACCTGAACCTGATCACAGAGATTCCGGGAGAACCGGTGACGGTCTCCTGGGAACTGGACAGGTATGATGTAATGAATGTTAAGGGCGAGATACAGGAGAAGAATATTGCAGAAAAGGGAACGCTTGTAAAACTGAATGCGATACTTACTTATACGGAAAATGAAAAAGAACAGGCAGCTTATCAGTGCGTGGTCTGTGTGTATCCTAAGAAGTTAAGCGGAGAGGAAAAGATAAAGAAAACAGTAACGGAAAATATGAAAAGGCAGATGAAAGCAGCGGGAACAGGAAACGCTGATTCTGCCGGAACGTCTGGGGAAAAATGAACTTCGTTATTATCATCCGTTTAATAACCGGGGAATGATTGTGCTCACAATGAGCATAATGATCGGAATATTGCTCTGCGCATTACAGAAACAGAATGAAAAAAAGGCACTGGAAGACAGAAAAAAACAGATGCTTAAGGACTATCCGGATATTATCAATAAACTGACATTGTATCTGGGAGCAGGCATGACGGTAAAGCGTGCCTGGAGAAAGGTAACCGAGGGCTATGCGAGAGAAAAAGAAGAAGGGAAAAAGAGGTACGCATATGAAGAAATGATACAGACCTGTCATGAGATGGACAGTGGTGTGACAGAATCGGAGAGCTATGAGAATTTCGGCAGACGGTGTGACGTTCAGGTTTATATAAGACTGGGGGCTTTGTTGTCACAGAATCTGCGGAAAGGAACAAAAGGATTGACAGAACTGTTAAAACTGGAATCCATACAGGCATTTGAAGAGCGGAAAGCACAGGCAAAAAGGCTTGGGGAAGAAGCCGGGACAAAGCTGCTGCTTCCAATGTTTCTTATGCTGGCGGTGGTACTGGTCATTGTGATAGTACCGGCATTTCTGACATTGCAGATATAGATGAAAAATAAAAGAAAAAGAAGAAAGGGGAATACAGTATGTGGAGAATTCGATATGCATTACAGGTATTAAAAGACGACCGGGGGATCGGGGTGGTAGAAGTGATCTTGATCCTGGTCGTACTGATCGGACTTGTGATCATCTTCAAATCACAGCTTACCAGTCTGGTGCAGACAATATTCGAAAAGATTACCAGCGAAAGTTCCGGAATTTAAGTGTGGTGAGCACCGGAAAGAAGGAGATGACGACAGGTATGTAAGAGGAGAGGTAACGGTATATCTGACACTGACATTTATTCTGCTTGTCTCGCTTGTACTTGCGTTGACGGAAAGCGCATCCATCCAGATGGCAAAGAATTACAGAAGGGCAGATATGAACCGGGCAGTGGAGTGCGTATTTGCGGAATATCAAAAAGAACTTCTGGAACATTATGATGTATTTGCCATAGAGGCAGGATATGAAAGCGGGACATACAGTGAGCAGAATTTGTTAGACCGCCTGTCATATTACGGTGCAGATATGGAAAATAGATATAAAAAGAATCCAGTTGCTCGCAGATCAGAATGGAGAATTGTTCATGGATCAGGCCGGTAAATACATGAAACACAAATACGGAATCTCATGGGCGGACAAATATCTTGGAAGTACTTCATCTGGAAGAATCAGGAGCGGCAGGCGGATGAAATTACCAGAGAAGAAAAAGCGCAGACAGATCATTTGGAGGAGCTTCTGAACGGGCAGGAAATGGAACTTCCGGGCGAAGAGAATCCGTTGGAACATGTAGCAGGACTGAAGCAGGCACCGATTTTGAATCTGGTATTACCGAAAGAAACACAGGTATCAGAAAAACAGATTGTGTCAGAGGACATGCCGGAGAACCGAGAGAATCAGACCGGTCACGGAACATTTGAAGATGTGGAATCGGAAGGAGGAACACTGGATTCCGTATTGCTGGGCGGGTATATACAGGAACATTTTGCGGATTTTCTGGATGAACTGAAGGGTGGGAGCCTGGACTATGAAGTGGAATATATTCTGGCTGGCAGGCAAAGTGACCGGGAGAATCTGGAAGCGGTTGCGAACAAATTAGTGCTGCTGAGATTCGTGCCGAATTATCTGTATCTGCAGACCAACAGTACCAGACAGGCTGAGCACGGGCAGCGGCAGGGACATTATGTACACTGCTTGCGGTACCGGCGGTTACAGAAGCTGCAGCGCAGGGAATTCTTCTGGCATGGGCATACGGGGAATCCGTGATGGATGTGAGAACATTGCTGAATGGAAAAAAGACTGCAGTTGTAAAAGATGATGCAAGCTGGCAGCTCTCATTATCCGGTCTTATGAAGCTTGGAACAGAGGAAGACACCGGCGACGGGGCGGATGTAGAAGGTGGTATGGACTACAAAGACTATGTGCGAATGTTGTTATTCCTGGAAGATAAAGGGAAATTAACAGTAAGAACCATGGGAGTGATCGAGAAGGATATGCAGACGATTTACAGCCAGCCGTCATTTCGGATCGATTACTGTGTTGGAAGAATGGAAGTGGACACGGTGTGTAAGCTGAGAAGAGGGATATCGTATAGATTTCAGACATATTACGGCTATCAGTAGTGAGTATAAGAACAATAACATGAGGCGGATAAAGATGCCCTTTCAGGTATCGTTAGAAATCCCGGAAATATAAAAATAATAAAGAAAGGAGCAGGATTCGCAAAATGAGAAATAATTTATTCTCCCCCTCACAACCTATCAATCATTCAGTATCTGAAAGGGTATCTTTATCCGACCTCAACACGATTGGAAAAATTATTCCGTAATAAAAGAAAGGGAAGCGTTACCGTAGAGGCGGCAGCAACGGTACCGCTGTTTTTCCTGGCGGTTGTGACACTGCTGTACCTTCTGGAAATGATGGCAGTACATACTGCAGTCAGGAGCAGTCTGCAGTATGCAGGAAAACAGGCGGCAAAAGACACCTGTATCACACAGATGCTGATGCCGTCAAAGGTAGAGCGTGATGTCGTCTATGCAATCGGAGAGACAAGGATGGAAAGAAGTATCATTGCAGGCGGCAGCAGTGGGATGGACTGTTCGGCATCAAGAATGTCTGTGCGTACCGGGATTGGAACATTGAACGCAGAATATCAGGTGAAAATTCCTGTGCCGGTATTCGGTATCAGACCGGTAAAATGCAGGGAAACTATGAAGATAAAAGCATGGAGCGGATATGAAAAAGAGGGATTATCCGATATGGGAAATGATATGGTCTATGTGACGGAGAACGGTCTTGTATATCACAAAGATTATCATTGTTCCTATCTGATCTGTCGATCCGGATGACACATATGGGTACGGTGTCTGATCTTCGTAATGAAAGTGGCGGCAGATATTATCCATGTGAACATTGCATGAAAGGAAATGCAGGAACTATATACATTACAAATTTTGGAGACCGGTATCATAGTTCATTGTCATGCAGTGGATTAAAACGGACAATCTATGCGATACCGGTATCGGAGGCAGCGGGAAAGGGGGCATGTTCCAAATGTGGACGGTAAGCCGCATCGTGGCGATGGTCATACTGACAGGACTGTCGTTTATGGATTATAAGATCAGGAAAGTTCCGAGAGATGTACTGTTATTGTGTATGGTCAGGAACGGTTCTATATCAGGCAGTTACACAGAATATAGACTGGATGGTATCGCTGGGAGGCGGCTGATCGGTATGATATTTATAGGAATCAGTAAGATTACACGGGAAGCAATTGGATACGGGGATAGTCTGGCGATTCTGATACTTGGAATCTATCTGGGAGTATGGGGACTTCTGGAAGTTCTTGCGACTTCATTTTTTATTCTGGGGATTCTTGCTCTGGGATGCGTGACCCTGAGACGGAAGAAGAGTCTTGCATTCCCATTCTATCCGTTTCTGACAGTGGGCTATCTGTTTGGCGTATGTATCGGAGGGCTGTGAGATGGAACGGATCATAAACATAGATAAGAAACATGCTCTGAACGGAAGCTTTACAGTGGAAATGTCCCTGCTGATGCCGATGATATTATTTCTTGTTATGGGGTGCGTCCTGGCATGTTTTTATTATCATGACAAGAATATTATTGCGGGAGCAGCATACGAGACTGCTGTTGTCGGAAGTACGAAAGCCAGAGAAAAGGACGGAATACAGGAAGCGGAATTAAAAGCCTTATTTCAGGGGCGGGTCGGGAAAAAGTGCATCCTCTTTCCGGGAGCCGTAGCGGTATGTTCCGTGAGCAAAGAAGAGATCCGTGTGTCGGCCGTGGCGAAAAGACGGAAGATGTCACTTGCGGTAGAAAGCAGGGCAGCGGTAACAGAACCGGAACGGTATATCCGGGATATCCGCAGGATAAAGAAATAAACGGGGAATGAAAGAATGGAACGAAAGATAACGATAGAAGAGCATGTATTATATAAAGAGGACTATCAGATGAAGATGCTGAAAGCCAATTCACCGGAAGGATTCCTTAAGGTGGCAGGAAGAGGCATGAATGGCAGCAGTTATTATGATTATGATGTAAGCGGAAAGATATCTATGCAGGCAATGTATACAAGAGCAAAGTTAAAGGCGGAGGATATACGGCAATTTATGTACCAGTTTGGGAATGTGCTGAAAGAAACCGGAAAATATCTGCTGGATATCCACTGTATTCTACTGGAACCGGAATATATATTTTATGAGGAAGGGCAATTCTTTTTCTGCTATTATCCGCCGGCAACGCAGGATCTATGGGAGAAATTCCATGTGCTGACAGAGTACATGGTGAAAGTTGCGGATTACGAGGAAGAAGAATGTGTCCGGCTGGCATTTTTGCTGCATAAGGGAACGATGGAAGAAAATTACAGTCTGGAGAAACTAATTGCAGAATGTGGGGAAAGAGAAGAAAAAGATATGGAAAAACCAGTAAGAAAAACAATGATAGATGAACTGCTGGAAGAAAAAAGAGAGCGGACATCTTATTACGATACGGAAGAACATGACTGGATTACGGAACAGGAGATGGGAAGCTCGATCATGCGTGAGACAGATAATCTGTGGATCCCGGTAAAGCGTTTCCTGAATAAACATAAAAAAACAAAATGGGGAGAATGGGACGGACTGCATATTGAAGAAGAGGAATTGTAATATTTAAGTAATCTATGTTATAACTGATAAAGACAGAAAATGAATAGATTGAAAGGTAACGGACGATAGAAGATGAATAAGAACACAATAAAAGCACCATGTACTGTATTACTGGCAGTTGTGAATGTAATAGTCTTTCTGGTACTGTCATTTCAGGGAATGACGGAGGATGGAAGATTCATGTTACAGCATGGGGCAATGTATGTTCCATATCTGATAAAGAACGGAGAGTATTACCGGCTGTTTACGAGTATGTTTCTCCACTTCGGATACGATCATCTTTTCAATAATATGGTTGTGCTTGTAGCGATGGGGGTGGAATCTGGAACTTGAGATAGGAAAGATAAAGTTCCTCATCGTATATTTTGTAAGCGGCCTTGCAGGGAATATCCTGTCTGCATGGTGGGACATACTGACAGGAAGTATGGCAGTATCGGCAGGCGCATCCGGTGCAATCTTCGGAATTATCGGTGCACTTCTGTATGTGGCGATCCGTAACCGGGGAAGGATAGGAGAGATATCCGGCAAAGGATTAGTGTTTATGGTTGTGCTGACATTATATTATGGATTTACCAGTGGCGGCGTAGACAATATGGCACACATCGGAGGCCTGGCAGCCGGCTTCCTGATGGGAGTATTACTGTACCGGAAGCGTAAGGGTAAACGTGGTTCCGTTATGTAAGACGGAGTTGAACGCAATTGTTCCGTGATGAGCCTGGATGATCCGGCGGGTGATTGCAAGTCCAAGACCGGTCCCGTCCGGTTTGTGAGTGACAAATGGCTCGAAGATAGTCTTCTGATCTTCGGGAGCGATACCGCAACCGTTGTCCCTGACCTCGATATGCAGAGAATCTGTCTGGAGACTGACAGAGAATGTAATGACCGGCTTCTGGGAATCAGGAGCCTTTTTGTTCAGTGCATCGCAGGCATTGCGAAGAAGATTCAGAACTGCCTGACGGAGCTTTACGGGATCTGCAGATATTTCCGGGAGATCCTCGGGAATACGGGAAACAAATTCGATATCTGTATCAACAATAGAAGCAGCGAAGGATAAAGCAATCCTGCGGAAATAGGTACTTGTACTTACCGGGGTAAGTTCCAGACGTTCTCCGTTATTGTAAGAAGACAGATCCTCCAGGAGAAATTTCATGTATTCGATATCCTGATGCAGTTCCGTCCAATGGGAAAATGTAAGGACTTCCGGATGTTGTGATTCGATAAGCTGGAGTGTACTGTAAACCAGTGTCAGAGGATTACGGATCTCGTGACTTATGGTACTGATCTCCATCTGATGAGAGGTTAAAAGCCGGTTTATAAGTGCTTCGTTTTCAGGATTTTCCTGCATAATCTGTTGTAATTTGTCATGTCTGTCGATGATAACATAATAATTACCGCCCCTTCTGAGGTATCAGTTAGCATTGGCGGATTTAAATATCAATCATAAATTTAAAAGAAGAAGGATAAGAATTATGAAGGATGAGAATTGTATTTTTTGTAAACTGGCGAATGGAGACATTTCCGACAGCGACTGTGTATGAGGATGAAGATTTCCGTGTGATCCTGGATGCCAATCCGGCAGCAAAAGGACACGCACTGATCCTGCCAAAAGAACATTATGCCAATCTGTATGAGATTGATGATGAACTTGCAGGAAAGTCGATGATCCTTGCGAAAAAAATGATCACAAAGCTCACAAAAGCACTGGGCTGCGATGGTTACAATATTGTCCAGAATAACGGTGAAGCTGCCGGACAGACAGTATTTCATTATCATGTACACATGATCCCGAGACATAAAGATGACAAAGTCGGACTTGGATGGACGATGCATGAGTTGACAGAAGAAGAAAAAGAAGATGTTTTATCAAAGATTAAGTAGATAAAAGGTAGGAGCGTAAAGTGGGAAGAGAGTTTACAGGGGAAAGTGCCTTTGTGGATGCATATAGCGAATATTTTGACGTTGTATACAGGGAGGCACTCAGATACTCTGGAAACCATCACGTAGCAGAAGAAATTGCGCAGGATGCCTTCTTCATGGCATATGTACAGAATGGAAATGAATCCAAGCAGCAGATCAAAGCATGGATGCTGATGCTTGCAAAGTATAAGAGCCATGAATTATATAAGAGACCATAAACGCGAAGTGTCGTTAGAGGAAATAACGATGTCGGAAGAGAAATATCCGGACGCTCTGGTTGATGACAGTTCAGAAGAGTATGTGATAGCGATGCTCAAGGAACAAGGTTTCCGCAAACTCGGAATTGATATATTCCGGGAACTGTATCAGAAAAAAGGCCAGATGGTATCAGGCAGTGACACTTGTATATTATGTAGATATGCCGCAGAAGGAAGCCGCTAAGCAGATGGGCGTTACATTATATGCATTGGAAGGCATGCTGAAAAGAGACAAGAAAATGATGAATAAAAAGGTACAAGATGAGTATGACCGCTTACACAATACATAAAAACAGGTGGAAGTACAACCACCTGTTTTATGTATTACAGAGATAAATGCAGATCAGTGTCTGGCAACGGATTCGATCAGATCGATAATGGTATCGATGGAATTCTGCTGAGGAGAATTTTTCATTGCCTGAATGTACGTCTCACGGTTCTGATAAAGGTCCGTGATTGCTTTCAGGAGGACATCATGATTCAGTTCCTCTTCTTCCAGAACAACACTGTATCCCTGACGTTCGAAAGAACGGGCATTCAGGATCTGGTCACCACGGCTTGCGTTTGCGGAGAGTGGAATCAGAAGATTCGGTTTGTGCAGTGCAAGAAGTTCGCAGATCGCATTGGCTCCGGCTCTTGAAATAACAAGATCTGTCAGAGCGAAGAGATCCTTCAGTTCGTCTTTGATATATTCGAACTGAGCATAACCTTCCAGGTCTTTCAAAGATTCATCAATTTTGCCCTTGCCACAGAGATGAACTACCTGGAAAGACTGAAGCAATTCAGGAAGGACACTGCGGACAGCATCGTTGACGGCAACAGAACCAAGACTTCCGCCAACGACCATGATCACTGGTTTGTCCTGAGTGAAGTGCAGAAATTCCAATGCCTTATATTTATCACCGGATAACAGTTCCTGACGAATCGGAGAGCCTGTGAGAACAGCCTTTCCGGCAGGAAGATGCTCGATGGTTTCCGGGAAGTTACAGCAGATTTTTGATGCCGATGGCATGGAAATCTTATTAGCAAGTCCCGGTGTCATGTCAGACTCATGGATAATGGTCGGAACATGACGGCTTTTACCGGCAAGAACAACAGGAACGGATACGAAGCCTCCTTTGGAGAAGATGACATCAGGATGAAGGATCTTCACAAGTTTTTTTGCTTCGCCGAGTCCTTTGATCACACGGAACGGATCCGTAAAGTTCTGCACGCTGAAGTAGCGGCGGAGTTTACCGGTTGAGATTCCGTGATACGGAATACCGAACTGTTCAATCAGTTCTTTTTCAATTCCATTATAAGAACCTATATAGTGAATATCATAGTTTAATTCTTTCAGGCGTGGCAGAAGAGCAATGTTAGGTGTAACATGCCCGGCAGTACCGCCACCGGTTAAGATAATACGTTTCATAATTACCTCCAGACTTGAATATGTATTATTCTTGCATACATAAAATATAATAAAGATTATATCTATATTATACTTTCTGAAAGAAATAGGTCAAGTGGCAAAACTATGGAGAAATTTACAGACCAGTCAAAAATTTGAGGGTAGCAAAATGAATGATAAGAAAGACGAATTTAAAGAATGCATTGCCAGAGAATTTGAAGAGATTGCCAGAGAGGAAGAAGAATTTCTGGAAAATGACACCAGTCTTGTTGTGCCTGAAGGGACAAAGGAAGCTGTCCTCGCAAGAGTAAGAGAACAGATCCGTGCATATGAGATGGAGCAGACCAGGAAAGAAGCAGAAGAAAGAGAAGAAGCAATCAACCATCTCTCTGAAGAAGACCGCGAGGCTCTGGAGCTGGGACGCAAGATGCTGAAGGCCGGGATCGGACAAAATGATCCGGAGGAACCTTCCGGAAAGAAAGTCCGCCGTAAAAAGAAGCCTTTGAAAATGTATCTCGCACTGGCAGCAGTTATTGTCTGTGTGCTGGCAATGGGGATTACCAGTATGGGAGGTCCGGAGAGGATCGTGCGGATGATGACGCAGAATGTTGGGGATAGAGAGGTTGAATATACTGTTAAAGGAGAAAAAGTAAAGACAATAGAAAATGAAGATGAGGAAAAGGCGTATCAGGAGATAAGAGATACGTTTAATACAGATGTGGTTAAATTATCTATATGTTTAAATAATATGAAATTTGACACAATGAATTTAAATGAAGATAAGCAAATCGCAGAGATGTATTATACATATAATGAAAAGACCATTGCCTATTTTATAAATATGCCATATAGAGATAACTCATGGGGAGTTGATTTTGAAGATCCTATTGAAAAAGAATATACTAAAAAAATAGAGGATTGTTCAATTAAAGTTACAATTTATAAATTAAAAGAAAGTAAAAAAACAAGTTGTGTTGCAAAATTTAAATATGACAATATAGAATATTTATTGACGGGGACAATGAAACAGCAGGAATTTGAAAAAATATTAAATAATTTATTTTTTCCACAATAAAAAGCGACAGTTTTTGAAAAATTGTGTGTATTAATATATGAGGGCAGAAAAAAGCACGAATGGAGGTGAGCTATGAAGAAGAAAATCGTGTCGGTATGTCTGACTGCAATGCTGGTCGGAGGATTGTCGATGACATCCATGCAGGAGCGAGAGCCGCGGAGGGTAAAGTGATAGACGGTTCGGAGTTGACGCATGATGAAGAGTCGATAGGGTATGATACAAAGATTACCAGAGGTGAAGACCTGTTGACCGGTTATTCCAAGTGTACAAAGCTTGGCGATGGAAAAATCTATGCAGGTGGAACAACAGTTGCAAGACAGGTGGTTAAAAGTGTACAGATAGCTGTTCTTGTAGAACGTGCCAAAGAAGAAGACAAGGAATGGTCATATTATGATAATTGGCATAAGGAAAATAAAAATACCAATAGAGCAATGTCAAACAGAACACTGTATGTGGAAGGTGGATATTATTATCGTGTCCGCTGTACGCATGCTGCCAATAGTGACGTAAGCAGTTCCTTTACCGGTGGAATTTACATCGACTAACAATCCTAAAAAAGCATAGAAGGATAAGAACATAAGACTAAAAAAGAAGAGCAAAACAAAAAGATTACAAATCAAAAGATGAAGAGATTAAAGTAAAGAAGTGGACGGAAAAACCAGAAACCATGCAGACCATGACAGTCAAACAGTAGTTGGGATAAAGTGAAGATTACAGCTGAATGAAACAGGTAAAACAGACAAAGCAAACCATAAGGTAATGTAAATAAAAAGAAGACGACAATAAAAAAAACCATAAATAAATTCATCAAAAAGTAAGTGCACAATATGTAGGAGCGGATAATAATTAGAAAATACAATGAAAAATAATGAAAGAAACAATGTAACTATTAATAATTATTTATTCGTAACCAGTCAACGGAAGTTTTGACGAGGGAAAAGCAGGGTGTGAAAAAAGAGAAAAAATACCAAAATTAAAAAATCACCAAAATGAAAAAGGATACAAGTCTCCCGGTCGGGGGACGAGTATCCTTTTTTGTCTGCGTTATTCAGATCAGCCGCTGGCCTATTATTCGCCAAGTGCCTGTCTCAAAGCTTTGGATAACTGGTCAGGACAAGATGTAGGTCTTTCACCACATCTGGTTCCTTCCAGGCGCTTGATGACTTCGTGTGCATCCATTCCTTTAACAAGGCTGCTGATTCCGGATGTGTTACCGGCACATCCGCCTACGAATTCTACGTTAGCAATTTTATCTCCGTCAAGTTCTACGTGAATGAGACGAGAACAGACTCCGGTTGGTTTGTAATCCATATCTATTACCTCCTGATAAAGTTCTTGCATAGTTTTACATGATTCGGTATCAACAGACAGAAAATCTGTTGACTGCCATACTTCCCGATTATAACAGAAAACCATCAAATTATCCATACATTTCGTCGGTTGAAATCCATTTTCCTATCGTCTATAATAAGGCATAGGTAAATTCGTGAAACACAGGAGGATATTAATATATGATAGGTATTATCGGCGCAATGGAAGAAGAAGTTGCAGAACTGAAGAAAGATATGCAGATCGAAGAGACCGTGGAGATGGCAGGTATGGTATTCTGCAAGGGAACACTCGGCGGAAAAGATGTTGTAATCGTAAGAAGCGGAATCGGTAAGGTCAATGCAGGAATCTGTGCACAGATTCTGGTGAGTCAATTCGGAGCAGATACATTGATCAATACCGGTATTGCCGGCTCTCTTGATGCACAGATTGATATTGGCGACATGGTCATTTCCACGGATGCACTGCATCATGATATGGATGCGACTGTATTCGGTGATCCGGCAGGACAGATTCCGAGAATGGATACATTGTCATTCCCGGCAGACAAGGAGCTTGTGAAGAAGGCGGTAGCAGCGAATGAAAAAGCGAACCCGGATATTCATACATTTACAGGAAGAGTGGCGAGCGGGGACCAGTTCATTCCGATAAGGAAGTGAAAGAAAGAATCGTGTCATTATTCCACCGATGTGTGTAGAGATGGAAGGTGCCGGAATCGCACAGGCCGCTTACCTGAACAAAGTTTCGTATGTCATTATCCGTGCTATTTCGGATAAAGCCGACAACAGTGCGACAATGGACTATCCGACATTCGAAAAGAAAGCAATCGCCCACAGTGTAAGGCTTATGAAAGAATTGCTTCCGATGATCTAAGATAACGGGATGACCTGCGCAGTACAGAATGTTACAGGATATGCACGAAAGTGACAGAAAGCAGCATTTCCCGTGCAGAATAGGAAGAACGAAATAAAGCGCCCTTCTCTTTGATATACAGTATAATGCATATCAAAAAGGAGGGCTATTATTATGCTGGAAATGTTATTGGACAAGAAGTTGTTATTTGTGCTTATGGGGATGCTGACCGGACTTGGAGTGGCAGACAAGTGTATCGTGAGTATGACGATGAAACGTATGATAGAGGCGGCGGGAAGTATGAGCAAAAAGCAATCATCCGTTGATGCGCCTGGTCCGGGCGAAATTCGAACATGCATGTATGATCAGTGACACGGTGGAAAATGTAGGGGTATTTGTGGATAAATATCTGTACGAATACAAAGTATTGTGGATTACGTCTGCATTCGCTCCGGAGACTGGAAAAGATGTGTTCCGGTCTTCTGATCGTAACCGGACTTGCGGGAGCGGGAATTACCTGTCAGGTCTATGGAATGGGAGACGAAGCGTTGCGGATGGGTGCTGCCGGCTGCGGACTCGGAATCCTGGTGTGGCTGTTCCACCTGACAACGGACGAGAATTACTGTATGGAGATGGCGAAGAATTACATGGTTGATTATCTGGAAAATGTATGTCTCCGTAAGTATGAAAAGATGAATCAGAAGGAGCGGACCGTGCGTGTAAACATAGAAAACGGACCGGCGGAAGAGGAAATACAGAAGGATAAAAATACAAAAAGACGAAATACAAAAGGATGAGATACAAAGGGATGAAGTACAGGAGACGGAAGCCGGAACAGAAGAGACACCTGCCCCGGTACCGGATCACAGTGTAGTCCATATGCAGCGTGAGAACAGACGGAGAGAACGGACTCAAAATACCGCAAAAAATCTGGCAAAAGCATCGGCAGGACTTGCCGGTATGGACGGAAGTAAAAGCCCGGAAGCGGAAGAACAGAAAGATGCACCGGAGGAGCTTGCAAAGGACGAGATGATACGCCAGATTCTGCGGGAGTTTATGGCTTGATAATATAATGTTATTTTGTTAAAATATATGCATGTATAATATATTTGATAAACTAAAGAATTACAGCGATTCCGACTATTACGCATTCCATATGCCGGGCCATAAAAGGAATCTGGATCTGATGGATGGAACCTCTCCGTACAGGATCGATATTACAGAGATCGATGGCTTTGATGACCTGCATCATGCAGAAGGGATTTTGAAAGAAGCGCAGGAAAGAGCGGCAGAGGTGTACCATGCGGATGAGACACATTTTCTTGTTAACGGAAGTACCGTCGGAATCTTAAGTGCAATATTAGGAACAACTGAAAAAGGCGATTCCATACTTGTGGCAAGAAATTGTCACAAGTCTGTGTATCATGCGATATATCTGAATGAACTGGATCCGGTCTATCTTTATCCAAAGTTTGATACAGAACTGGGACTGAGCACAGAGATCGATGCAGAAGATGTGCAGAAAGCACTGGAAGAACATCCAAAGATCCGTGCGGTGATGATCGTATCACCGACCTATGACGGCGTGGTGTCGGACATCGAAAAGATTGCAGAGATTGTACATGAAGCGGGATGCCTGCTGATCGTAGATGAAGCACATGGAGCACATTTTGGATTTGATCCGTATTTCCCGGAGAGTGCGAATATGTATGGCGCAGATCTTGTGATCAACAGTCTTCATAAGACACTTCCGGCCTGACGCAGACAGCGTTGCTGCATGTGAACGGGGAGCGGGTGAACCGCAGGAAAGTAAAGCGGTATCTGGATATGCTGCAGACGAGCAGTCCGTCGTACATACTGATGGCAAGTATCGATGCGTGTATTCATCTGCTGGAAGAGACACAACTGCAGAAGTGCAGTATTTTCAAAGAATATGCGGCACATATCGATACCCTGCGGGAAGAATTGAAGAAACTGAAGTATCTGAAGATTATCCGGACGGAGAATACAGACAGATATGACAGGTCTAAATTTGTGATTTCTGTAAAGCATGCCCGATGTCCAGTCATGAATTGTATGAGAGACTGCTTCGTGATTATCACTTGCAGATGGAGATGCTTGCCGGACCTATGTCCTGGCAATGACGACGGTAGGGGATACGCAGGAAGGGTTGGACAGATTGCGGGATGCATTGCTTGCAATTGATGCTGAGATTGATACAAAGTTAAAGTCAGGATCCGGACAGGAAGATGCCGGGCAGGAGCAGAAACCGATGCAAATGACCGACACGGATCTCCCGCTTTCCGGAAGACAGCCGTCACTGGAAAAGGTGTGGACGATCGCGAAGGCAGTGAAGTGCAGAGATAAGATGCAGAACCAGAACCACCAGAAGGATTCAGAAGACATTCTGTATTTGGTGAACCCAGGCAAGATGGAAAAACGAAATTTCAAGGACAGCGCCGGATGCATTTCCCTGGAATATGCGTACCTCTATCCGCCGGGAAGTCCGCTGATCGTTCCGGGAGAACGCATTACGCAGGAAGCGGTGGAGATTCTCTGCTGGTATCAGGAACACGATTTTCAATTGAAGGACTGCAATCAGAAGATAGCATAGAGGTATGGATAGATGGGTAAGATATTTTACATGATGGGAAAGAGTTCTTCCGGTAAGGATACGGTCTATAAAGAGATCAGAAAAGAGCTTCCCGAGCTGAAGACGCTGACATTATATACGACCAGACCGATGCGGGAAGGTGAAAAAGACGGCGTGGAATATTATTTTGTTTCGAACGAAATATTAGAACAGTATGGAGAAGAAGGCAAAATAATTGAACTTCGTACCTATCAGACCGTGTATGGTGACTGGAAATATGCTACAATAGATGATGGACAGATTCATCTGACCGGGTCTGATTATCTGATGATCGGTACGCTGGAATCTTATATGAAGATGAAAGCGTATTATGGACAGGAGAATCTGGTTCCGCTTTATATTGAAGTGGAAGACGGGGAACGCCTGATGCGTGCGATCGCAAGAGAGCGGCAGCAGGAACATCCGGGATACGAAGAAGTCTGCAGAAGATTTCTGGCAGATCAGAAGGATTTCTCAGAAGAGAATCTTGCGGCAGCAGGAATTACAAGAAGATATCAGAATGACGATAAAGTACGATGTAAGGAAGAGATAGTAGAGGTAATACGAGATGGGAAGCTTTAAAAGATGTGGTTGGTCACAAAGACATATTAAAATATATCAGTAGCGCAGTGGAGAATAACAGAGTGTCGCATGCGTATATTCTGAATGGGGAGAGAGGTTCCGGTAAGAGGATGCTGGCGAATCTGTTCGCAACGACTCTTTTGTGTGAGAGCGGGAACAGTGAACCTTGCGGGAAATGTCATTCCTGCAGGCAGGCAGAGAGCGGAAACCATCCGGATATTATCCGTGTAACACATGAGAAGCCGAACAGCATCAGTGTAGATGATATCCGTACACAGGTGAACAATACCGTGGATATCAAGCCGTATCAGGGACCATACAAAGTATATATTATCCCTCAGGCAGATCTGATGACACCTCAGGCACAAAATGCAATTCTGAAGACGATCGAGGAGCCGCCGGCATATGCGGTATTTTTACTGCTGACGGAGAATGCAGAGATGTTACTTCCGACGATCAACTCCAGATGTGTTATGCTGAAGCTGCGTAACATCAAAGATACACTGATCAGAAAGTATCTGATGGAGAATCTGGAGATACCGGATTACAAAGCAGATATGTGTACCGCATTTGCCCAGGGAAATGTGGGACGCGCGATCATGCTGGCGAATTCGGAGCATTTTAATGAGATCAGAGAGGAAGCGGTACAGCTCCTGAAGCATATCCATGATATGGAACTGAGTGAGATTGTTGCTGCGGTTAAGAATATATCTGTATATAAATTAGAGATCACGGATTATCTGGATATTATCATGATCTGGTACAGAGATGTCTTACTGTATAAAGCAACAAAAGAGATTGACAAGGTCGTATTCAAAGACCAGTTACAGAGTATAAAAGAACAGGCGAGAAAAAGCTCTTATGAAGGAATTGAACTGATCCTGGAGAGCCTTGAGAAAGCGAAAGCCAGACTGAAAGCGAATGTTAACTTTGATCTGGTTATGGAGCTTTTGTTCCTGACCATAAAGGAGAACTAATCATATGACGAAGGTAATAGGCGTTAGATTCAGAACCGCCGGAAAGATTTATTTCTTTTCGCCGGGAA
>ENA-OQIM01000326-OQIM01000326.1-human-gut-metagenome-genome-assembly--contig:-NODE-326-length-17651-cov-2.850091_pt1 | contig 17651 bp, 20 predicted proteins | sample MGYA00242579_ERZ504744 | MGnify/ENA primary metagenome ERZ504744 (study PRJEB26092, sample SAMD00036441) | human gut metagenome | host: Homo sapiens | study: EMG produced TPA metagenomics assembly of...
CCGGGAGCAACCGCTATGTCATCTATCAGAAAAAAGGAAATGGTTCCTTCAAAAAAGTAAAAACTATTTCTTACAAAAATACCAGCTATACATTTAAGACAGCAAAAAATGTTACATATAGCTACAGACTGGTTCCATACCGCTCAGTAAACAAGAAGGTAAAGACCGGACCTGCAAGTGCGGTAAAAACCGGAAAAGCAAAATAACAGACTTACCGGATCGGACAAAAAAAGGATGATGCGTCACCAAAACGCATCATCCTTTTTTCAGTTCTTTTCTTCTCCCTCTTCATAGGATTTTTCCCAAATCTCGGAGAATACTGCCAGCGGACAGTCTGTCAGCAGGCACATCAGAAGAAAGCACTCATATGGATTCACTATGTAGATCTCACTCATTTCGCAGCGGGCCAGGATCTCCTGGATCTCCTCCAGGAAATGGCGGTATCTCGTATACGGATCATCCTCTGCCATCTCCTGAGAGATTACAAAAAACTCCAGCGTGATCAGATCAAACCGCTCCACCGGAAATTTATGGTTCAGGATATTGTTGATCCTCTGGCGGCTGAAGCGCTTCTGGCTGAAATGCTTTGCCAGAATGGATGCAGACATCTTTTTGAGATTTCCCATTTTATTAATAGGGATCCCGCTGCAGATAACCTTTTCCAGATCCGAAGCACTGATATTCTCAGGCTTCCAGATTTTTTTGCCACCGTTTTCTTCCTCATCTTCCTGATACATGGCTGCAATGATCTTCCTTGCCCGCTCCAGAAGGATCATAAATTCCTGAAAAGCCTGGCTCTTCTCTGATTTCGGATCATCATGTCTTCCTTTCAGAAAAGCCAGATATTCCAGAAGCTTTTCCTCACTGTCCAGACAAAGCCCTGTGCCATACACGATCTCTCCGGTCTTTTTTTCCACCGGAGTCATCTGTTTGTAGGTTTCTTTATATTCCTCCGCTTTATAATAGCCAAGATGATTCCGGTAACAATACCAGTAGATCACTTCTTCCGAATTATGAAAATCAAAATCCTGCTCACGAAGCACCCGGGTCAGAAAATCTGAAACATCCTCTGTACTCATCCGAAGTCCGAAACCCAGAAGAAAAACTGTTTCACGCTTCACAGATGCCTGAGTCAGCCAGTTATTCACCAGAGAACTCAGCTTGGCTGATGTAGGTGACATGGATTTCGGTGTGTAGGTTTCCTTGAAGGATTCCACAACGATCTCTCTGTAGACTTCCTGCGGTACCTGGGAAAAAGGCTCCTCAAGCTCTGCACGCTCATACACATATCGTTTCAGATAGTCACCAAAGGAAACCAGTTCCATCTCCTTGTAAAGATAATGAAAAATAACATCTGCATCCTCATCCTCAAAGGAATCCAGACTGACAACCTGTCGGAACTTCTGTGCCGCCTTTCTTGTAAATTCAAAGTCCTTCACTGAATCGAAGGCAACTGTCTGTTCAAAATCAAGATCCTGCATTCGATTTCTCATCGCAAATTTTCTCCTTATCCCTTTTCTTACTCCCCGGGTTTATTACCGTCCGGTACTGTGGCGCTCTGCCCAGCGTTTGAGAATATTTTTTTCTTCATAGCCGCTGATCTGTGCAAGGACCAGTGTCACATTATCTCTGCCGCCTCTTTCCAATGCCTGTTCCAGGATCTTACCTACTTTTTCTTCTGCGGTTTCTGTCCCGTCAAGGATCTTCTGAAGCTCCTCATCAGAAAGCATGTCTGTCACTCCATCTGAACAGATCAGATATGAGCTTCCCGGCTGATAACCGATCTCCACGATAGAAGGCTCCAGTGCCATGTTTTCTTCCTGGAAGCCCAGATACTGCGTCAGCGGAGCTTTTCCCAGCATTTTTCCGCCGATCACATGGTCCGTGGAAATCTGCTGGAACTTCCCCTGAAAATGACGGTAGATACGGCTATCCCCAAGGTTGCAGGCATAGATTGCCTTTTCGCTGAAAGACAAAAGTGCCATGGTTGTTCCCATGCTTCTGATACGGTTTTCATTGCTGTAGCGACATACTGCCTCATTCATATTTTCGCAGGCTCCTGTCAGAAAAACCACAGGCTCTTTTTTCAGGGTCTTTTTGTTTTCTTCATAGAAGCCTCCCAGCGCTTCCACAGCTGCAGAAGCTGCCATTTCACCGCAGCTTTCTCCGCCCATGCCGTCAAAAACAGCCAGCATTGGAAGCTGCCAGTGCTGTGTATGACCTGCCAGGATTCCGTCAACCCCCTGGTTGTGCACCGGCAGGCGCACTCCGCAGCACCAGAAATTATCCTCATTATTTGTCCTCACCTTTCCGGTGTGACATGTATACGCATAATCAATCTGATAGGCCATTCTTTTTCCTTTCGTAAAAACCCTTCGACATTACTGCTGAAGCTCCACTACAGAATTACTCCAGTATTTGTCTCCCAGTTCTACATATTTGTCGTTATCGCTCTCTTTATCATGAACCTTACCATCTGCATCGATCCATCGGATCAGAAGGCCGTCCTGATAATAAAAATACTGCTTCTCATCTCCGTCCCATACATAAGTATAAAACATCTGCTCGCCCCAGTAAAAATATTCCTCATAAACGCCATCTGCGGAACTGCCGGGATATACAAGTACTTTGGCGATCTCTCCTGATCCGTTATAAAAGCGCAGGCGATCCCCCTCTGTACCTTCACGTCTATAGCTGTCCAGAGCATTTTCTATGGTTGTCGCATGGTCACGTATCGTTTCCATTGCCTGTGCGAAACTTTTATCCGAATTGTCTGCAGTACCGAAATTTCCTTTGTTCAGAGCATCAGAATCATCGGAATCTGTATACGAAGGTTCCCCGTTATCCACAGGTTTCCGTATCGTTCGTACCGCAAGGATCCCGCTGATCAACACAACAAGGATCCCGGCTGTTATAAGCATTCTGAAAATACCTTTCCGTTTCCTTCTGTCATCGTCATTTTCGTCATTCTCTGGCACGGATCCTTCCCACTCCTGGAGATTCTGGTCACGGTCGTCTTCCAGATCTGTGATAGAGGTAACTCTGGGCTTTACAGCTCCGGTTTTTCTTATACCGGGATCTGACTGACGGGAACGTCCTGACGGATAACCGGACAGGCTATCCTTTTCGGATGCTGTTTTTCCGGATGCAGATTTCTGAGGCTTCTGTATTGTGCTCTGAGCCTTTGGCGTATTCCGGGCTGCATTTTTTGCTATTTCTCCGGCTGTCGGTTTCTCCGGCTGTATGGATAACGGCACAGGATTTTTACGTGCCTGACGGATCGCATCCGTATTCAGCTGACTCGTTCTTGCCAGCTGTCTGGCTGCACCCTCCTGGAGAAACTTCGGCATGGACTCCGGAACAGGTCTTTCCTCCACTGGTTTCGGTTTCTCATGAACTCCCTGTTCTCTGTTTGCTGCTCCATACCGGATTTCTTCCAGTGCTTCCCGAACTTCTCAGGAGTCTGATATCGTTCTTTTGCATCATAAGCACAGGCTTTTAAGATAACGGAGCCGAAAGCCTCTCCTGCATCCACAGGTGGTGGCGGTGTTTCGCCTGACATCCTCCTCGTGAGTGCGTTTTCCTTATCTCTGTATGTGATCAGCTGTTTTTCAAGATTCAGAAACGGAAGCCTGTTATGATTCATCAGTTTATATAACACCAGGCCAAGTGCATAAATGTCCACTCTGCTGTCGTACTGTTCTCCCCTGTACATCTCCGGCGCCATATAGGAATAAGTTCCCTTTTGGAAGGTACTCATGGTTTTTTCCAGTTCTCTGGCGATTCCAAAGTCCCCCAGCTTGAAATCCCCGAACCTGGATACAAAAATATTCTCAGGTTTGATATCCCTGTGGATGATGTGAAGCTGCCCACAGTATTCCAGTGATCTGCAAAGATCGATACCCAGCTTCATCACTTCTTTTTCTGTGAGATTTTTTCCCGCATAATATTCCATGAAGCTTGTGAGATATTCCATGCGGATAAAAAATATCCCATCCGATCTCGTCCAGATATTCCATCACCTTGTAATCTTCTACAGATACAATATGGGAATTTCCCCGGAAATACTCCATGGTGCTTACTTCCTGAATGCACTCCTCCACCAGATTTTCAAAATAACCGCGGACAGATTTTTCATCACCGGATTCTGAGCGCACACTGTCCAGCTCCCCTTTACTGGCGGGGATTGTGATTATCTTAATTGCCGAGTAAAAAGAACGTCCCTTCTCAGTTCTCTGAGCTTTATACACTCTTCCAAAAGAGCCTTCCCCGATCTTGCTTACGATCTTCCATTCCGGCCACGGGGAAATTGGCAGTTCCTTGTCCATCGCAATCCCTCCTCTCTCAGAAAATCCCTGCTTATAAACAGAAATCTCCCTCCGGATTTCCGGGGGGAGATTTATTTATATTAGCAAGGTATATCGACTTATTCTTCTACCGGTGCAGTTTCCTCTGCTGTCTCTTCAACAGCAATGGTCTCTTCCTCCGGAGCAGTCTCAGTCTTCTCTTCCTCTACGGAAATTTCCTCTGTATCCTCAGGCTCCTCGGAAGCTGTTTTTACCTCCGGCATTCCTGTGTCAAGACTGATCTCACTGTAACGCTTCATACCTGTACCTGCAGGAATCAGCTTACCGATGATAACGTTCTCTTTCAGACCGATCAGCGGATCGATCTTACCTTTGATAGCAGCCTCTGTCAGGACTTTTGTTGTTTCCTGGAAGGATGCTGCTGACAGGAAGGAGTTTGTAGCAAGGGATGCTTTGGTAATACCAAGCATAACCTGTTTTCCCTCTGCCGGCTGTTTGCTCTGCCTCAAGTTTCTCGTTAACTTCCTCAACATCAAGGACATCAACAAGTGTTCCTGGCAGGAACTCTGTATCTCCGTTATCCTCGATACGGATCTTCTTCAGCATCTGATGAACGATAACCTCGATATGCTTATCGTTGATCTCAACACCCTGCAGACGATATACACGCTGAACCTCACGGATCATGTAATCCTGAACTGCACGCACACCCTTGATTCTCAGGATATCATGCGGATTTACACTACCTTCTGTCAGCTCATCGCCGGCCTCAAGAACCTGTCCATCAAGGACTTGATACGAGAACCGTATGGGATCAGGTAAGTCTTGGAATCGCCTGTCTCCGGATCGTTTACGATGATCTCACGTTTCTTCTTAGTGTCGTTGATCGTGGCAACACCTGGGATCTCTGTGATGATCGCAAGACCCTTCGGCTTTCTTGCCTCGAAAAGCTCCTCGACACGAGGAAGACCCTGTGTGATATCTCCACCGGCAACACCACCGGTATGGAAAGTACGCATGGTCAGCTGTGTACCTGGCTCACCGATAGACTGTGCTGCGATGATACCAACAGACTCACCAACCTGTACCGGCTCACCGGTAGCCATGTTCGCACCATAACATTTTGCGCAGACACCAACCTTGCACTTACAGGAAAGATGGTACGGATCTTCAGTTTGTCGATCGGTCCGCCTGTCTGGTTGCTTACGCCCTCTTTCATGATACGGGCTGCACGCTTCGGTGTGATCATGTGGTTTGCTTTAACAAGGATTTCTCCGTCTTTATTCTTAACTGTCTCACAGGAGAAACGTCCTGTGATACGCTCCTGAAGGCTCTCGATCTCTTCTTTTCCGTCCATGAATCCACTAACTTCCATACCGGAGATCTCTGCTCTGTTCTCACAGCAGTCTGCCTCATGAACGATCAGCTCCTGGGATACGTCAACAAGTCGTCTTGTCAGGTATCCGGAATCGGCTGTACGAAGAGCGGTGTCGGAAAGACCTTTACGGGTCCATGAGCGGACATGAAGTACTCCAGTACATCAAGACCTTCACGGAAGTTTGACTTGATCGGGAGCTCGATTGTATGACCGGTTGTATCAGCCATCAGTCCTCGCATTCCGGCAAGCTGTTTGATCTGCTTATCGGAACCACGGCTCCGGAGTCAGCCATCATGAAGATGTTGTTGTACTTATCAAGACCGGTAAGAAGTGCTTTTGTAAGCTCATCATCCGTCTTCTTCCAGGTATCAACAACCTCTTTGTAACGCTCTTCCTCTGTGATAAGACCACGTTTGTAGTTCTTTGTAATACGGTCAACAGTATCCTGAGCCTGCTTGATCATCTCCGGCTTCTGCGGCGGCACGGTCATATCGGAAATAGATACGGTCATGGCTGCACGTGTGGAGTATTTGTAACCCATAGACTTAACGGAGTCAAGTACCTCGGCTGTCTTTGTTGCACCGTGAGTATTAATAACCTTTTCAAGGATCTGCTTCAGCTGTTTCTTACCTACAAGGAAATCAACCTCAAGAAGCAGTTCGTTTCCAGGTACGCTTCTGTCCACAAATCCAAGGTCCTGCGGAAGGATCTCGTTGAACAGGAAACGTCCCAGTGTGGACTGAACATTGCCGCTTAAAACAGTTCCGTCCGGCATTGTCTTATGACAATGGACAATGATCTTTGTCTGGAGTGTGATGACCTTGTTCTCGTATGCAAGAATTGCCTCGTTGACACTCTTGAAGAACTTGCCTTCACCCTTATTTCCAGGTCTCTCCTGAGTCAGGTAGTAGATACCAAGGACCATATCCTGTGAAGGAACGGCTACAGGACCACCATCTGACGGTTTCAGAAGGTTGTTCGGTGATAACAGAAGGAAACGGCACTCTGCCTGTGCTTCCTGGGAAAGCGGAAGATGTACAGCCATCTGGTCACCATCGAAGTCAGCGTTGAACGCGGTACAAACAAGCGGATGAAGCTTGATCGCCTTACCTTCTACAAGGATCGGCTCGAATGCCTGGATACCCAGACGATGCAGTGTAGGTGCACGGTTCAGCATAACCGGATGCTCCTTAATGACGTCCTCAAGGACATCCCATACTGCCGGCTCAAGCTTCTCTACCATTTTCTTGGCATTTTTGATGTTGTGGGAAGTTCCGTTGGCAACAAGCTCTTTCATAACGAAAGGTTTGAACAGCTCGATAGCCATCTCCTTCGGAAGACCACACTGATAGATCTTCAGCTCCGGTCCTACGACGATTACAGAACGTCCGGAATAGTCAACTCGTTTACCGAGAAGGTTCTGACGGAAACGTCCGGATTTACCCTTCAGCATATCGGAAAGGGATTTCAGAGCTCTGTTTCCAGGGCCTGTTACAGGACGTCCACGGCGTCCGTTATCGATCAGGGCATCTACAGCTCCTGCAGCATACGCTTCTCGTTGCGGACAATGATATCCGGAGCACCAAGCTCCAGAAGTCTTTTCAGACGGTTGTTTCTGTTGATGATCCTTCTGTAAAGATCATTCAGGTCAGATGTTGCAAAACGTCCTCCGTCCAGCTGTACCATAGGACGAAGATCCGGCGGGATAACCGGGATAACGGTCATGATCATCCACTCAGGACGGTTGCCGGACTCACGGAAGGACTCCACAACCTCAAGACGTTTGATGATCCTTGCACGTTTCTGGCCTGTTGCGTCCACAAGCTCTGCCTTCAGTTCTTCAGAATCTTTTTCAAGATCGATAGCCTGAAGGAGCTCCATGATGGACTCGGCACCCATACCTACACGGAATCCTTCTCCGTAAGACTCACGTGCTTCCTGGTACTCACGCTCGGTGAGTACCTGTTTGTACATAAGTCCGGAATCTGCAGGATCCAGAACGATATAGTTAGCAAAGTAAAGCACTTTCTCCAGTGTTCTCGGAGAAATATCAAGGATCAGACCCATACGGGACGGAATTCCTTTAAAGTACCAGATATGAGACACCGGAGCTGCAAGCTCGATGTGTCCCATACGCTCTCTACGAACGGCAGATTTGGTTACTTCAACACCGCATCTGTCGCAGACAACGCCTTTATAGCGAATTTTTTTGTACTTTCCACAGTGGCACTCCCAGTCCTTGCTCGGTCCGAAAATCCTTTCACAGAAAAGACCATCCTTCTCAGGCTTCAAGGTTCTGTAGTTGATCGTTTCAGGTTTTAAAACCTCACCGTGTGACCACTCTCTGATCTTCTCAGGGGACGCCAGTCCGATCTTGATGGCATCGAAAGTCATTGGCTGATATGTTTCATTGGCGTTGGTTGTTTCTGCCATGTATTCTTTCCCCTTTCTTATTCCTCATCATCAAAGGACTCTTCAAACTCGATCATATCATCTTCGTCTTCCATGTCCTCATCTTCTTCTACATTGACAAGCTCTTCTCCGCTGAACTCCTGCTTGGTGTAGCCGTGTTTACCGAAGGACTCCTCATCTCTGCGTCCTCTGGAATCGCCCTCGATGACATGACGAAGATCAGTATCTCCGTAATCAGAGGTTTCCATAATGTGTACCTCTGATCCGTCCTCGCTGAGCACACGTACATCCAGACCAAGAGACTGAAGCTCTTTAAGAAGTACCTTAAAGGACTCAGGAATACCTGGCTCAGGAATGTTGTCACCTTTGATGATCGCCTCATAGGTCTTAACACGTCCAATCACATCATCAGACTTCACTGTCAGGATCTCCTGCAGTGTGTAGGAAGCACCATATGCCTCCAGTGCCCAAACCTCCATCTCTCCGAAACGCTGTCCACCGAACTGAGCTTTACCACCCAGAGGCTGCTGTGTTACCAGGGAGTATGGACCTGTGGAACGTGCATGGATCTTATCATCTACCAGATGATGCAGCTTCAGGTAGTGCATGTGACCGATCGTTACAGGGCTGTCGAAGTACTCGCCTGTTCGTCCGTCACGAAGTCTTACCTTACCGTCTCTGGAGATCGGAACGCCCTTCCAGAGTGCTCTGTGAGCTTTATTCTCATCGAGATACTGCATAACATCCGGTGCAAGGATGTCTTTATATTTCTCACGGAATTCCTCAAAGTCTTCCGTATTAACGTAATCGTTGGCAAGCTCCAGAGTATCCTGGATATCAACCTCGTTTGCGCCATCGAATACAGGTGTTGCAATATTGAAGCCAAGTGCTTTGGCAGCAAGGCTCAAGTGGATCTCCAGGACCTGTCCGATGTTCATTCGGGAAGGTACACCCAGAGGATTCAGTACGATATCAAGAGGACGTCCGTTTGGAAGGAATGGCATATCCTCAACCGGAAGTACACGGGAAACGACACCCTTGTTACCATGACGACCAGCCATCTTATCACCAACGGAGATCTTTCTCTTCTGTGCAATATAAATACGTACTGCCTGATTTACTCCAGGCTCAGCTCATCGCCGTTCTCTCTTGTAAATACCTTGGCATCTACGATAATACCATACTCACCGTGCGGTACCTTAAGGGAAGTATCACGTACCTCTCTTGCCTTCTCACCGAAGATAGCACGAAGGAGACGCTCCTCAGCAGTAAGCTCAGTCTCTCCCTTAGGAGTAACCTTACCGACAAGGATATCACCGGCACGTACCTCAGCACCGATACGGATGATACCGCGCTCATCCAGATCCTTCAGAGCGTCATCGCCGACACCCGGAACGTCACGTGTGATCTCTTCCGGTCCCAGCTTGGTATCACGGGATTCTGCCTCATATTCCTCAATATGGACAGATGTATAAACATCATTCTGTACCAGTTTCTCACTAAGAAGAACAGCATCCTCGTAGTTATAACCCTCCCAAGTCATAAATCCGATCAGCGGGTTCTTACCAAGTGCAAGCTCACCATTGGATGTAGACGGGCCATCCGCGATAACCTGTCCTGCCTCAACATGCTCACCCTGGAACACGATTGGTCTCTGGTTGTAGCAGTTGCTCTGGTTGCTTCGCATGAATTTAGTCAGATGATAATCATCTTTTGTTCCGTCATCATTCTTGATAGAGATATCTGTAGATGTGGAACGAAGTACTGTACCTGCTTTTCTTGCAACAACGCATACACCGGAGTCAACAGCTGTCTTGGTCTCCATACCTGTACCAACAACCGGAGCCTCTGTTGTAAGAAGCGGAACGGCCTGACGCTGCATGTTGGATCCCATCAGCGCACGGTTCGCATCATCGTTCTGCAGGAACGGGATCAGGGCTGTAGCAACGGAGAATACCATTCGCGGAGATACATCCATGTAATCGAACATGTGCTGCTCGTACTCCTGTGTCTCCTCGCGGTAACGACCGGAAACGTTCTTATGAATGAAGTGTCCCTCTTCATCCAGCGGCTCATTCGCCTGTGCTACATGGTAATTATCTTCCTCATCCGCTGTCATGTATACAACCTCATCGGTTACACGCGGGTTGGAAGGATCTGTTTTGTCGATCTTTCTGTACGGAGCCTCTACGAAGCCGTACTGATTGATCCTTGCATAGGATGCAAGGGAGTTGATAAGACCGATGTTCGGTCCCTCAGGAGTCTCGATCGGGCACATTCTTCCATAGTGGGAATAATGTACGTCTCGAACCTCGAATCCGGCTCTGTCTCGTGACAGACCGCCAGGTCCCAGTGCGGAAAGTCTTCTCTTGTGAGTCAGCTCTCCAAGCGGGTTGTTCTGATCCATGAACTGTGACAGCTGGATGATCCGAAGAACTCTTTTACTGCTGCAGTTACAGGTTTGATATTGATCAGGGACTGCGGAGAAATACTCTCTGTGTCCTGTGTTGTCATTCTCTCACGTACCACACGCTCAAGTCTGGAAAGACCGATGCGGTACTGATTCTGAAGCAGCTCACCGACAGCACGGATACGACGGTTGCCCAGGTGGTCGATATCATCATCGTTACCAAGGCCATACTCCAGATGCATATTGTAGTTAATGGACGCAAGGATATCTTCCTTGGTGATGTGTTTCGGGATCAGGTCGTGGATATCACGTTTGATCGCATCACATCTGTCCTCAAATGTGTCATTTTCTTCCAGAATTTTTTCGAGCACCGGGTAGTATACTAATTCTGTAACACCCAGGGACTTCGGATCCTCAAGCTCCGGCAGATAGTGACGGATATCAACCATAAGGCTGGAAAGGACTTTGATCTCTCTCTCCTCACCCTGGATCCATACGTACGGAACTGCGGAATTCTGTAATGTATCAGCAAGCTCTTTTGTAACAAGTGTCTCAGCCTCAGCAAGGATCTCACCTGTTGTTGTATCTACAACATCCTGGGAAAGCTTGTGGCCTACGATACGTTTATTGAAATGAAGCTTCTTATTAAATTTATAACGTCCGACTTTGGCAAGGTCATATCTTCTCGGATCGAAGAACATTGCCATGATCAGGCTCTCTGCGCTCTCTACTGCAAGCGGCTCGCCCGGACGGATCTTCTTATACAGCTCAAGGAGACCTTCCTGATAGTTTGTGGAGGTATCCTTTGTAAAGCTGGCAAGGATCTTTGGCTCTTCACCAAACAGATCGATGATCTCAGCATTGGTTCCAATGCCCAGTGCACGGATCAGAACAGTGATCGGAACCTTTCTTGTTCTGTCTACACGTACATAAAATACATCATTTGAATCTGTCTCGTACTCCAGCCATGCACCTCTGTTCGGAATTACAGTACTGGAAAACAGTCTCTTACCAAGCTTATCATGAGCGATCGCGTAGTAGATTCCAGGGGAACGTACTAACTGGCTGACAATAACACGCTCAGCACCATTGATAACAAAGGTACCCGTAGCTGTCATCAGCGGTAAATCTCCCATGAAAATCTCGTGTTCGTTGATCTCTTCTGTTTCCTTATTGATCAGCCTTACTCGAACCTTCAAAGGTGCGGCATAAGTCACGTCACGTTCTTTACACTGCTCGATGGAATATTTTGCATCTTTTTCATCGTATGTGAAATCGATGAATTCCAGACTGAGCTTTCCGCCGTAATCTGCGATCGGAGAAATATCATCAAATACTTCTTTTAAACCTTCGTCAAGAAACCACTGGTAGGAATCTTTCTGAACTTCGATCAGGTTTGGCATTTCCAGGACTTCTTTTTGTCTCTGGTAGCTCATACGCATGCTTTTTCCAGTTTTTACAGAACGAATTCTGTTTTTTTCCATTGACGTTTCACCCCTGTTTTTTTATTATTTATTACAACATGATCCCGCCTGACCTTTAGGCAGGCATATCTAGCCATAATATAGCATCCTCCACTTTAACATAAGAAAAAAGTGTGTCAAGCACTTTTTTTTGATTTTTTTACATTTTTCAAAAAAAAGATTCTGTTCCTTCTATACATACGATGTATGGATATCCGGAACAGAATCTTTTTTTATCACACATACTTACTTCACAACAGTATTTACTGTTACTGTATTTCCGTATTTATCTTTTGAGACAAGTTTCAGAGCAGTATTCTTTTTTTTGCTTCTTTATTTTAATAACGTACTGTTTCTTTTTATTTACGGATGATACACCCAGCTTTGTCTGTTTTCCGGAACGCTGCACATATGCAATAACTGTCTGGCTGCCTGATGCAGTTCCGCTTATAGCTGTACTTCTTGATGTAACAGTTCTGCATGAAGGACGGTTGATGCAGGTCCATCCTTTGCAGCTTTTTACATATACCGCCTGAACCTTTCCGTTTTCACAAAATGTATTCTTTTTCATGACCGGTATTACAGATGCATATGCATAAACACCATTCCCCCTATTTTTCTCCGCACGGTTTCCTGATACTTCGGATACTTTTGATTTCCAGAGCAAAATACCACTTTTTTGCATTTGATGTCACACGATTGCTTTTTACCCTGACTCCGCCGGCCACATACTCAATTTTCACGCCATGATTTTTGTTGGATAAACAGATATTACCAAGAACATTATTGTTCTTTCCTGCATTTACACGTATTCCCGAGCCGGCCGCTGATTTAACAGTATTCTTCTGTGCAGTGGATGAAGTATTTACAGATTGCAGATAAATTCCATCTCCGCCTGCTCCGGAAACAGTATTCTGCTCTACAAGATTTCTCTGTTCTGATCCTGCTGCATAGACAGAACCGGAGAGATAAATTCCCGTATTTGCAGTTCCGGACACTGTATTCCTGCTGATAACGCTTCCTCTGGAATCCTGGGCATAAATCCCAAAATTGGAATATGAAGAAGTTTTTTTCATTGTTACCTGATTATCTGTTACGGTATCTGTGTCAGTAAGAGACATGCTGATTCCGTTTCCATATCCGCTGATCTGATTATCTTCTACAGTCACACCTTTCACCGGATATATCTTTTTAGGGAGCACAGCTCCATCTTTTTTTCATATTATAGCCTGAAACTTTTATACCACTGCAGATCCATGCAATTCCACCAATGCTGGTAGTTCTGGCAAGACTGATGTAGTTTCCTGCAACACGAAGATTCCTGTTTTTCAGCATGTCCGGCCCATCATCATAGCCTGGCGTCTGGTGTGTATTGCTGCTCACAGAAGAAATGTCCACTCCATTTCCCACATTTACCATGGTATTATTTTCTGCTGTAGAATCTTCATAATTCATAAACCTTATACAGCGTTTTTTTACATTATGGAAAGTATTATTCGTAACTGTGATCCTTTTATATGTTTTTCCGGACATCATACTGTGCGTTCCCAGCCCTGTAAAGACATCTTCGAACACATTTCCATCGATCACAAAATCTTCACAGGTCGTTCCATCATAAGGTCTGTACTGCGGAAAACATTGCTCTCATCTGTACAGCAGTCGATCTGAATACATTCCTGTCCGCCTTCCACATAATTCTTATAATAGCCACTGAATGTACAGCCTGTGATCTTGGCATTTTTCACTCCGCCAAATTCCAGAAAATGAGATTTCAGATTATTAAGAAATGTAGCATTTTTAATCGTAACATTTCGTAGCATGTCCAATGCAAAATCCCACAAATCCGCCTGGTGCATCCTTATTTTCCACACACTGATAATTGTAGTCCCAGGTTCCTCCATCGATCACAATGTTGCGATATCCATCATATCCGCCTTCTGAATCTTTGGTATTTCCAAGACGGAGGATCAGATGTTTGGTGGTAGACGTTTTTGTAATATTAGCGTCTCTTGCATATAAGTACATATTACTGTACATGCAAAGTGTACCTGTCAGTTCATAATTTCCCGGTGGAATTATGATCTTGCAGGGATTTTCATCTGTGGCCTGATCTTTCAGTTCAAGAAACAGTGTGTTCAAGGGTGCTGTGATATCCTGTCCTTCCTCAACTTCCAGAGTCACAGTCTGATAAGTTCCAAGTTCTCCATCTGAAGCATCTCCTGCGGAAAAATCCCCAGCAGCATTGGCATCATCTGTAAAATCAGCCTGTGCCTGACCTGCGCCTTCATCAGCTTTATTATTATCCGGCTCTGCGACGTTTTCTACATTACCGTTTTCCTTCTGAAGCTGAAGTTCTTCGGAACCGTTATCGCCGTTCTCCGTTCCTTCGGAAAAATCTGCCGGCAATTCTCCGCTGATACTGCCATCTGCTGTCTGAATATCCTCACTGCCAGCTTCCGTTGCTGCATTGTCAGAAATATTCTTATTTGTGTCAAAGTCTCCATCTGTGCTTCCATCTGAAAATGTGTCTTCAGTTGAATTTTCCGATATTTCCTCATCCCCCGGTGCCTCTGATACATCCACTGCTTCTACAGCACCTGACTCTATTTTTGTCCAGGATGCCTGTGATGCAGGAACCACACTGCCATCGTTATCCAGCACAAGCGGATCCAGATCCTGTTCCGGCATATTTTCCTCTTCTTCAAGCTCCTCCTGCTGCTGCATTGCAGCTTCCTGAGCCCGAAGTTCATCCAGAGGATTTTTCACGTTTACAGTTATATTTTTTACATTTTTTCCGACAGACACTGTCTTGGCTGCCGTCGGAAAAGAAACTCCTGTGATTCCCAACGCAGCAGCAAGGATACAGGCCATTATTTTTCGTTTCATATTCCATCCACCCTTTCCTATCTCCTTTATTATCCTTTCTTTTTCTTCAAAAAGCAAGATTTACCCTGGATTTTTCACTAAAAAAGGCTGCTGTGCCGCCGGTAAACCGGCAGGCACAACAGCCTTTAAAACTTCTGATCTGATCGGATTATTTAAGTGTAACCTTAGCTCCCTCAGCCTCAAGTTTAGTTTGATATCCTCAGCCTCAGCTTTGGATGCGCCCTCTTTAACAACCTTCGGAGCACCATCAACGATAGCTTTAGCCTCTTTAAGTCCAAGACCTGTAACCTCACGAACAACTTTGATAACTTTAACTTTGTTAGCGCCAACCTCTGTAAGCTCTACGTCAAACTCATCTTTCTCCTCAGCTGCCTCGCCTGCTGCACCTGCTGCTGCTACAACAACACCTGCTGCTGCGGAAACGCCGAACTCTTCCTCACAAGCTTTTACAAGGTCATTTAACTCTAATACAGATAATTCTTTGATTGCTGCAATAAATTCTTCTGTTGTTAATTTTGCCATTTTAATTTCCCTCCATTTATAAATTTTTAATTAATAATCATGCGGTCGTTATGCCGCCAATTGCACGTTGCTGGGATTACTCAGCAGCTGCTGCGTCAGCTCCGCCGTTCTGCTCTGCGATCTGATTAAGCACACGAGCGAAGTTTGCGATCGGAGACTGCATGCTTCCAAGCAGTTTTCCAAGAAGTTCCTCTCTTGAAGGAATTGTGGACAGTGCCTGATTCCGGCTGATCATTGTAGTTACCTTCAACTACACCTGCGATCAGCTCCAGTGCCGGGAACTGTTTTGCATATTTAGCAGGATTCTTGCCGGAGCAGTTGCGTCTGTCTCGGAGATAGCGATCGCATTTGTGCCATGTAAATGATCACTAAGGCTCTCAAATGCTGTACCCTCGAATGCACGACGCATCATGGTATTTTTGTATACCTTGTACTGAACACCAGCTTCTCTTAACTCTTTACGAAGAATTGTATCCTGCTCAACTGTAAGACCGCTGTAGTTTACAAGTACAACAGACTGTGCGTCTTTAATGCTGTTAGAGATCTCTTCTACGATTGGTTGTTTCAGTTCTACTTTTGCCATGAAATGGTACACCTCCTTATAGATTTTGTATACCGCCGTCGCAATAAGTCAATCTGTTTTAAAAAAAAGACCTTACTGCTTCGCAATAAGGCCTTGTGTAATCTTAACTCAGAATACTTGGACCTCGGTAGGCGTTTTGATCCTTATGCCTTACGGCACCTACTGTCTTCGGCAGCGTTCTTAGGTACAATACCATAACAGTGCCGGGTGTGTCAAGTATTTTTTAAGATTTTTTCAAAATTATTTAGTACCAAAAATTCTGTCACCGGCATCACCAAGTCCCGGGCAGATATAAGCGTTCTCATTGAGCTCTCTGTCAAGGGAACCGCAGTAGATCTGTACATCCGGATGTGCCTCATGGAGACGTTTCAGTCCCTCAGGAGCTGCGATGATGCACATAAACTTGATATTCTTTCCGCCCTGTTTCTTGACAAAATCAATGGCAGCTTCGGCAGAACCGCCGGTTGCAAGCATCGGATCAACGATCACTGAAATACGCTCGTCAATAGATTCAGGAAGCTTACAGTAATACTCATGGGGCTCATGTGTTACCGGATCACGGTAAAGTCCCACATGTCCGACCTTTGCAGACGGTACCAGTGTGAGAATGCTGTTTACCATTCCAAGTCCTGCACGGAGGACCGGGATCACTGCCAGCTTCTTACCTGAGATCATCGGTGTCTTACAGGTTTCTATCGGTGTCTCGATTTCCACTTCCTCTGTAGGAAGATCACGAAGCGCCTCATATCCCATCAGGATTCCGATTTCCTCCACCAGTTACGGAACTCGTTTGTTCCTGTATTTTTATCACGGAGCATTGAAATTTTGTGTTTGATCAGCGGGTGATCCATAATATAAACATTTTTTCATTTTTTCCATCGTGATTTCCTCTCTTTGTCTGTGTTTTTTGTAAAGCGAAACTTCTCATTCCACTCTGCTTCATACACCGGAACGCAAGCCTTTCGCTTTTCTGTATTCATCTTTCTACATTATAATATATATGGCACTTTTTCAAAAGGGGGGAAAAACTATTTTCCCTGGCGTTCCAAAACCTGATCGATAGCATAGGCCACACCAAACTCATTGTTGCTCTTTGTGATGTATTTTGCTGCCTTTTTGATCTCCGGAACTGCATTTTCCATTGCAACGGTTGCGCCGAAATCCATGGAAATCATGGAATAATCATTAAGGCTGTCACCAAGAACCATCACCTCATCCATGGTATATCCCAGAGACTCGATATATTCTTTCAGCACCGGGCCTTTCTGCGCCTCTACTGCTGTAATCTCCTGATTATATATAAAGGAAGAAGCCACTGCAACGGCTGGATTTTCTTTCAGCTCATCGCTGAGTTTCTCCAGCTGCTCCACATCTGCCGCAAAAATGAAGATCTTATATATCGGCGCACCGCTGCTCTCCAGGGAACGGATATCGGAAATCCCTTTCGTGTTTCCGGCGATTCTGCGGTACTGCAGGGATTTCGTACAATCTCCTCGCTGGTATCTATGTCCATATTGAAAAGACGGATCTGCTGAATGATCCCGTCTTCAATTTCCTTCTTTGTTCCAATACGGTAATCATAGCGATCCGTAAAAAAATGCTACAGATACCGGGTATTTTTTTGCCGTATTGTAGACCTCCTCACACAGTTCAATAGAGATCGGTGTACTCTTTACAACCTCCTGCTGCG
>ENA-OQIM01000327-OQIM01000327.1-human-gut-metagenome-genome-assembly--contig:-NODE-327-length-17646-cov-1.439694_pt1 | contig 17646 bp, 24 predicted proteins | sample MGYA00242579_ERZ504744 | MGnify/ENA primary metagenome ERZ504744 (study PRJEB26092, sample SAMD00036441) | human gut metagenome | host: Homo sapiens | study: EMG produced TPA metagenomics assembly of...
GGGATTAAAAAATACAATGTTACAAAAAACTAACATTGTATTTTCTAAATTATATCTATTAATATTTTGGTTGTTAATTCCACATACATATCTTTGTATTGTTTTGCGCTTTGTTGCCAAGAGACATCTTTATTCATATCACGAACAACCATTTCATCCCAATATTTTCTATTTTCAAAATAAAGTGTTTTAGCACGATTGATGGCATCATAAAGAAGTCCACTTTCATAGCGATCAAATGTAAAACCATTACCTGTATTATCAAATAGATTATAAGGTTGTACAGTATCTTTAAGTCCACCCGTTTCTCTTACAATTGGGATAGAACCATATCTCATACTAATAAGTTGTGTAAGTCCACATGGTTCAAATCTTGATGGTACTAGTAAAGCATCACATCCTGCATAAATATTGTGAGCGACGTTTTCATTGTAAGCAATATATGCACAGAAGTTTCCTTTATATTTATTTTCATAATAACGGAAAGCATCTTCATACATCGTATCTCCTGTACCTAAAACAACAACTTGTGTATGTTCATCCATAATACTTGGAATAACATCATTAACAAGATCAAGACCTTTTTGATTTGTAAGACGTGAAATAAGTCCAATGACAATTTTATGATCATCAACTTCTAATCCTAATGATTCTTGAAGTGCTTTTTTATTCGCTTTTTTATTCTTGATAACAGATTGACTATCATATTGCGCAGCTAAAAGTTTATCTGTTGCTGGATTCCAAATATCCGTATCAATACCATTAACAATTCCTAAAATCTTACTACTATGATATCTCAAATGTTCTTCAAGACCTTCACCATATTCTTCTGTTTGAATTTCTCCAGCATACGTATTACTTACGGTTGTAACTACATTACTATAAGTAATACCACCTTTTAACATATTCGCATCTAACCAATTTGTGTCATACAATCTTTATTGAAGACATAATCAGGAAGATCAGACCAATATTGAATTGTTTTTCGATCATAGACACCTTGGAATCTTAAGTTATGAATTGTAAGAATAGCACCTGCACGTCCAACGTTTGTATCTTTAAAGGTTGTTCTTAAATAAAGAGGAACTAAAGCTGCTTGCCAATCATGACAATGTACAATATCAGGTGTCCAATTTAAATAATTAAGTGCTGCAAGAGCTGCTTTACTAAAATAACAGAACTTAGGAATATCATCGATAAGATTCGTATATGGATTACCCCATGAGAAGAATTCATCATTATCGATAAAATCGTAAACAACACCATCTTCTTGATATTCCATAATACCTACATAATATTGTTTTCCATCTGCACATAGATCCATATAAAATGAGCCTTTATATTCCATCTTTTCTTGGAATTTTTGTGGAATACATTTATATCTTGGAATAATAACTTTAACATCCATATTTAATTTAGCTAAACTCTTTGGAAGAGCTGACATAACATCCCCTAATCCACCCGTTTTTACAAATGGATAACATTCTGAACCAATAAAAGCAACACTTCTACGAGGTCCTAAATCAATTGGTTGTGATTTTTCAACAGGAACTTCTTGAATAACTTCTGTTGGTTTAGCCTCAACAGGTGTTTCACTTTTTATAGATTTTGGTTTAGCAGTAGTTGTTTTTTTACTTGTAGCTGTTGTTGATTTAGCAGTGGTTGTCTTTTTAGTAGTTGCTTTCTTAGTAGAAGCTGTTTTTTTTGTTGATGTTGTTTTGGCAGCAACTTTTTCAGTTGTTGTTTTTGATTTTGCAGTAGCTGTCTTTTTACTTGTAGCTGTTGTTGATTTAGCAGCTGTAGCCTTTTTAGTAGTCGCTTTCTTAGCAGGCGCTGTTTTTACAGCTGGTGCTGATTCAGCAGCAACAACTTTTTCACTTGTTTCTTTTGGTTGAACAGTTGTCTTTGGTGTTGATTCAACAGTATCAACTTTTTTTGGTACTTCTACTGGTTTGACTTCAGTTACCTTTTCACTGGTAACTGGTGTGATTTAACAACCGTATTGGCCTTTACACCCGTTGTTCTTTTTTTATTCGTTCTTGTTGTTCTTTTCTTACTTTTTTGAACTGTTTTTTTACTCATACTTTCTTCTCCCATCTTTAAAATAATATCATGTTTAAAACTCTAACTTCATCATTTTTTCTTATTAACATCTCCTATTATAGTCATTAGAATTTGCGATTTTTGTAATCTTTTTAAAACTTTATTCATACAAAAATTATTTCATTTTAATTTACTTTTATATTCAAAATGTTCTTTTATTTATTGTACCATAATCAATGAATGTTGTTTATATATTCTGCACAAAAAACAGATTCAAAAGGGAGGGGGAGAATCTGTTTTTTAATCTATTATTATCTTTTTTAAAAAGGGAAGTTTATAATTAAGTTTTGTTTAAGTAAGTTCTTGTTCCTCCTTTCGTCTATTATCATAAGTTACAAATATGAACTTTATTTTACTTTTTCATGTTTTCTCTTTGGTTATTTTGTCAAAAATTATGGGATTAAAAAAGAAGTTCATTACAAACTTCTTATTATGTCTAAAATATCTTCTCCATACCAATCACATTTCTTTGGTCCAAATCCTTTTATAGAAAGGAGTTCTTCTATCGTTGTTGGTTTATAAGCAATGATTTCATTTAAAGTAATATCATTAAATATATAATAAGGTGGTAAATTCTTTTCTTGAGCTTTATCCATACGATATTTTTTTTAAAGACTCAATTAATTGATCATCATTATTAGCTTCTATACTTCAAATGTATTTTCTTCTTGAATTGGCGGTATTTCTTGTTTTTGATGATACGATAAAAGTCCATCTGCCATAGCAATCATATCTTTTTGATTTCTAAAAGCACTTTGTTCATGTTTCTTTATATAATCTATAAGCTGGTCTGCTTTAATAACTTTTTCTTTTATTTCTTTAGGAGCATAACGACTTTTTAAGATAGACTTTGGATTAGCAAGGACAACAAGTGATTTAAAACCACTTGAAAAGGTCTTATTATAAAGAAATTTCATTACTGATCCTTTATCCTTTCACGTAACATTTTATATAACTCTAAATGTCTTTGATTTTGTGTTATGGGTGAATAAATACCTTCTTTAATTATTTTCCCATTATTAATTATACTCTCTTGTAAAATTTCCCATAGAATCTATCATGATTGTCCCTATAAGATTTTTACATTCTATAAAATAAACCATCGATGGCGTAATAATTATATAATCAATTTGCGCACCCAAATCATGATCTACCATATAAATATCATGTAAAACATACATTGGAAAATGACTATTCTTTAATTCAAATAGAACATTCTCTTCTCCTTCAATACCATACTGAATAAATCTTGCTTTCTTTTCTAATTCTTTACTTGTATGTGTTTTTAAATATTCTTGTATTTGATTTAGTTCATTTATTGCCTTATTACTCCCTTTATAAATAACAGGTTCTTTTAATTTATCTTTAAATAACATAGATTTTGCACCTCTCTCTATCTACCTTATCATTTTCATTTTATAGAAACAACAAAAAACAGATCAAAGGGAAGGGAAAAGATCTGCTTTTTACTATTATCTATTATTATTTTTTTAAAAAGGGAAGTTTATAATTAAGTTTCGTTTAAGTAAGTTCCTGTTCCTCCTTTCGTGTATTATCATAAAGAAGAAATATGAACTTGATTTAACTTTTTGATGTTTCTTCTTTGGTTGTTTTGTCAAAAATTATGTGATACCATTATTTCAAACAATGCACCTTTGGGTGTTTTTTATTATAGGGAGGGTAATCTATGAATAAAACACAAGATTTTACGAAAGGAGTTATTTGGAAACAATTACTTTTTTTCTTTTTTCCAATATTAATTGGGAGCTTTTTTCAACAACTATATAATACCGTTGATACCATTATTGTTGGTCAAGCTTGTGGGACAAATGCTCTTGCTGCTGTTGGTTCAACAGGGAATTTGACAAACTTAGTTGTTAACTTCTATGTTGGTTTATCAACTGGAGCTTCTGTTGTTATTGCTCAATATTATGGAGCTCATAATAAAGGTAAGATTCATCAAGCGGTTCATACTTCATATATGCTTGCTATTGTTAGTGGAATTATCATGATGCTTTTTGGTTTATTCTTTTCTTATCAATGTTTAGATGCGATAGGTGTCCCTCATGATATTTTAAATGATGCCAGTCTTTATATGAAACTTTACTTTTTAGGGATGATTCCTGGAGCTATTTATAATATTGGTTCAGGAATTTTAAGAGCTGTAGGAGATAGTAAAAGACCTCTTTATTATTTAATTATTTGTAGTATTGTTAATGTTGTTTTTGACTTTGTTTTTGTTGTTATTTTACATAAAGGTATTGCTGGGGCAGCGATTGCAACATTTATTGCCCAAACAGTATGTGCTATTTTAGTCACACTTCAATTGATATTTTCTAAAGATGTTTATCAACTTACATTATCAAAAAATTAAAATTTTCATTTACCTGTATTAAAGAAAAATTGTTAAAATTGGTGCTCCTGCTGGAATTCAATCAACAATGTATAGTATCGCTAATATCGTCTTACAAACACATATTAATTCTTTTGGAACACAAACGATTGCTTCATGGTCAGTCTATATTAAAATCGATGCTTTATTTTGGATGGTCATGGCTGCTATTGGAGCCGCCATTACAACTTTTGTAGGACAAAAACTATGGTGCTCATCTTTATGATCGTATCCAAAAAGGAGCAAGAACCGCTTTAACGATTGCCTTAACAATAGCAGTTTCTTTAAGTGTGATCTTATGTTTTGGGGGAAGTTATATTACAAAACTCTTTTCATCTGATCCAGCCATCGTTAATCAATGTCAAAGTTTAATACTCTTTTTAATGCCTTTCTATTTTTCATACTGTTGTGTAGAAATCTTTTCAGGGACAATGAGAGGGTGTGGGGAATCATTAAAACCAATGCTTTTAGTCTGTCTTGGAATTTGTGTTTTACGTGTAGCTTGGGTTACTTTCATTTCACCACACTATCCAACATTAAAGGGAGTTGTTATATCTTATCCAATTACTTGTTTACGACATCATTCTTATTTATTGTTTATTACAAACAATTTAAAAAAACATCATTTTGGAGCATAGTTATGCGACGAACAGAACGAGAAATTACAGATTTAAATAAAAGAAATCATTGAAAATAATCAATGTTGCCGTTTAGGTTTTATAGATCAAGGCAGTGTTTATATCTTTCCTTTAAATTATGGTTATCTTTATAATAATAAACATATCTTTTATTTGTGTATGTATCCGTTAAATTAGATAATGATTAAATTTTTTGAAAATGAAAAAGAGATTTCTAATATTGACTGCTTCAATAATAAATGAAATCTCTTTATTTTTATATTATAAATCTACTCCATAATCACTTACAACAACTTGTCCTGTAAGTGGTGCTGCATCATCACTTGCTAAGAAAAGTGCTACTTTTGCAACATCTAAAGGACTACAAGGTTGAAGTGTTAAATCACTATGAGCTGACATAGCGCCCATCATTTTCATATCCATTGTATCAGGTGTTAATCCTGCTGCCATATCTGTTGTAATACTTCCTGGACAGATAACATTACATCTAATTTTTTCTTTAGCAAAACGCATAGCAGCATGTTTTGTTACCCCAATAATTGCTGCTTTAGTAGATACATAAACAGCACCACCTGCTCCATATTGACCAGCAACACTTGAGATATTAACGATAGAAGCTCCACTTTTCATCACTTTTAAAGCTTCTGACATACAATACATTGTTCCTTTTTGATTAATATCAATAACTCTATTTAAATCATCATAATCAATTTGATCAATTGCATTTAATCCTTTATCTAAAACACCTGCATTATTAATTAAAATATCTAATTGACCAAAAGTTTCAACTGTTTTACTTACTAAGTTTTTAACATCATCCACTTTAGAAATATCAGTAGGAACACATAAAACAGTTCCTCCTGCTGCTTCAATTTCTTTTGCTGCTTCTTCCAAGACTTGTTGACGTCTTGCTGAAATAACAACTTTTGCTCCTTCACTCGCAAACAGTTTCGCAATTTCTTTACCAACGCCGGCATTCCCTCCTGTAATAATTGCCACTTTATTATCCAATTTTCCCATAAAAAATCCTCCTAGATATATAGTAACACATGTAAGCGCTTAACTCCATCTTTTTCATATCTCAAAATTGTATATGAGTTTACCATATTTTTACACACTACTCACACTCTTATATGTTAAAGAATGGGTACTATATAGGTGTCAAGAGGAGATAGACATGAAAAAGAAATTATCCGTTATAATCAGTGTAATTTGTATTATCGTTTCCTTAGGTTCGATTTCAGGAACTCTGTATTATGCTAAAAACCATAATACTTCATCTATGATGCAACAAGCAGGAGGAACACCTCCTTCAATGCCTAATAAAGGAGAAAATAGTCAAAATAATGAGTCTAATCAACAAGATTCATCTCAAAAACAACCAAAGTAGCAATGATTAATCAAATTCACAAAACCAAGATTTAAATGATCAAACAAATGAAAATTCTACTGGACAAGCACCTAATAATCAACAAGATTCCCCAGGACAAAATCAACAAAACAACAATCAACCTGACCAAATGAATCAAGAAATGACTTCATCAAGTCAATCATTAACTGCTCTACAAATTGTCATTATTAGTATCAGTGTTTTAGTTTTTATGCTTTGTCAATAACTTATTTAATTATGAGTAAATTTGGAAGTTAAAACACTTGTTGAAACATTTTATGGAGCTAAACCAACTGCAATCTATGCTGTTATTAATGTTGTAGGAACAATTTTACTTGTTTGTGCTCTTGTGTTATCAAGCAATGCTTTATTATCATCTATTTGATGTATTTCTATTCCTTCTATAATTAAATCAATTGATTCATAAAGTCTTTGAATACCACCTATTAAAAAATCATTATAAATAGCATCAATTTCATTAAATTGATTCGTAAGTGAAATCAAAGGATTTTCTTTAGATGACCATAATGCTTTAAAATCTTTTTCATTTTGTGTGTGTATTGCTTTAGCATAGTTATAGACAAGTTGTTTAATTTCTTCCATAATATCTCTTCTTTTTGATATTAAACATCATTACTCTTAATAAAATTTCTTAGTGGGTATTTTTTTATTAAAATTTTAAAAAGATAATAAAGACAACAAAAGAACACTATGAAAAATAAAGTAAATGGAAAGGGATCCTCTCCAGCAAATATAAAAAATGAACGTATTGAATCAAAGTGATACCTACCAGACAATATGATTGATCCAATAAAGAAATTAGAAAAAATACTAAAAAATAAACTTCATCTTTACTCAACAATCTTTTCTCTTCCATATGCTTTTCCTCCCTTGAATTTAGTTATATATAAATATTATACAGTACCTTACCCATTAAAGATATCTATAATCTAACTCATCTATACAAATGTACATATAGATTATTTTATGATACACTAAATGCGAAAAATTGTGTTTTAAAGTATAGAATTCTATATTTTTTTATAAATGAAAGGGAAGAAAATGAAAAAGAAAATTTTTGGGGTTTTACAAAGAATAGGACGTAGTTTTATGTTACCTATTGCTGTACTACCAATTGCGGGAATGTTTTTAGGTATTGGGAGTTCTCTTACTAACGAAGCAACGATTGCTTCTCTTGGTTTAGAGAGTATTTTAGGTACAGGAACAACTTTAAATCATATATTGATTTTATTAATGTCTGTAGGGCAAACAATTTTTGATAATCTGCCTTTGATTTTTGCAGCCTCTGTTGCTTTAGGAATGGCAAAGAAATCAAAAGAAGTAGCAGTGTTATCTTCTATTATTGCTTTTTTTGTGATGCATTCAACAATTCATAGTTTACTTGTTTTTAATGGTGTTATTGAAGGTAATAAAATTATTAAAGATGTTGTTGAGGGAACACTTATAAATGTATGTGGGCAAGTATCCTTACAAATGGGGGTATTTGGAGGAATTATTGTTGGTTTAGGTGTGAGTTGTTTACATAATCGCTTTTATCAAATTCAGTTACCTGATTTTTTATCTTTCTTTGAAGGAGAAAGATTTATTCCTATTATTTCTACCATTGTCTATATTTTGGTAGGATTTTTGATGTTTTATATTTGGCCTACTTTCCAAGACGGGATTTTTAAATTTGGACAATGGATTGCTAGTAGTGGCTATGGGGGAACTTTTGTTTATGGAATTGTTAAAAGAGCCCTTGTCCCTTTTGGCTTACATCATGTTTTCTATATGCCTTTTTATCAAACTGCTATTGGTGGTACTTTGGAAGTCAATGGGGTTTTAATTGATGGTGCCCAAAAATATTTTCTTTGCTCAACTTGCTGATCCAAATTTAAAGCACTTTAGTGTTGAAGCAACTAAGTATTTCTCTGGTGAATATATGATTATGATGTTTGGTTTACCAGGAGCAGCTTTAGCGATGTATCGCAGTGCTAAAGATGAATCTAAAAAAGTTATAAGAAGTCTTTTTTATCAGCAGCCCTTACGAGTATGCTTACAGGAATTACAGAACCCATTGAATTTGCTTTTATTTTTGTGGCTCCTATGTTATTTGTCGTTGATGTTTTTTTAGCGGGTACAGCTTTTGTTTTAGCTCATGTTTTAAAGGTGACGATTGGGTTTACTTTTTCTTGTGGTTTAATAGATTTTCTTGTTTTTGGTGTATTACAAGGTAATAGTAAAACTCATTGGGTTTTTATTATTGTTGGTGGAGTTATGTATTTCTTCTTATATTATTTTTCATTCCGTTTTTTTAATTAAGAAATTTGATTTAAAAACACCAGGAAGAGAAGATGATAATAAATTAACGATTTTTAATAAAAAGAAAAATGGATTACTCTTTTGATCAATCATTACTTGATCCTCAAGTACAAATGAATTATTAAAGGACTAGGTGGAAGATATAACTTTAGTGACCTTGATTGTTGTATTACACGATTACGTGCTTCTTTACAAGATCCAAGTCTTGTAAGCGAAGGCTCTTTAAAACAAGCAGGGGCAGCTGCTGTTTTATTACAGGGCAATGCTATTCAAATCATCTTTGGTCCAAAAGCTTCTTCTTTAAAAACAAAGATTGATGATTATTTAAATAATGTTCCTGCTTCTTATGATGAAGAAAAAACAATTGATTATCATACAACGGATGTAGAAATAGGAAATATTGTTGATGGTGAGGTTTTACCTATTGAAGATTGCTGCGATGATATCTTTGCTCATAAGTTGTTAGGAGATGGTCTCATGATTCGACCAATACATGGTTTGGTTGTTGCTCCTTGTGATGGAACGATTTCTATGATTTATCCTACAAAACATGCTTTAGGGATTGAATTAGAAAATGGTATGGAAATATTGATTCATTTTGGTATTAATACTGTAAAATTAAATGGACAAGGGTTTGAACTTCTTGTTAAAATGAATCAGAAGGTTAAAAAAGGAGATCTGTTATGGAATGCAGATTTGAATTATATTAAAGAAAATGCCATCGATGATTGTCTTTTAATGATTATCACTAAAGGTCAAGGACCTTTAGAAAAGAACTATGGTCATAAAAAAAGTGGAGAAACGATTTTAAAAATAAAGAGGTGAACAAAATGTATCAAGTCTTAAAAGTATTAAATAATAATACCATTCTAGCTAAAGAAGATGATAATGAAATAATAGTTATGGCAAAAGGAATTGGTTTGGTAAAAAAGTAAATGAACATTTTGAAATTCCACCTCACGCCAAGAAATACATGATGCAAAAGAACTATCAAGCTAAAGATAAACAAAAGAAAGTCATTGACTATATCAATCCTGTTTATCTTGAAATCGCAGCTGAAATCATTAAAGAAGCAACAAATAAATTTGAACAAGTCAATCATGATATTTTAATTCCACTGGCTGATCATATTTATTTTGCGATTAAACGTATGGATGAAAACATCATGCCTACAAATCCCTTTACTTATGATATTAGACTTTTATTTCCCGATGAATATGAAGTTGCTTTAAAATCAAAAAGAAATCATAAAAAAGCTTTATCAATAAAGAAATCAATAATGATGAAGTAGGTTTTATTACTCTACATATTCACTCAGCAATTTCTTCTAATAAAGTAGGGGAATCTATGGAAGCAGCACGTGTTGTTCATGAAAGTATTATTAAATTACAAACTGATTTAAATATGAAAATTGATGTTGAATCAATTTCTTATGCCCGTTTAATGAATCATATTAAATTCCTAATCATTCGTTTAAATACTAATGAACAATTGCAAATGGATATTAGTGAATTTACCAAAAATAAATTTCCTTTTGCTTATGAACAAGCAATAAGGATGTGTGATAATTTATCAAAGGTACTTCATAAAGAATTACCAGAATCAGAAATTGGCTATCTTGCTTTACATTTGGAAAGAATTTTATCAAGTGCATTTCAAAATTAGGGGATCACCCCTTTTTTATTTATTGATAAATTGTGATTGTTTTATATTATATATTATCTTTTTCATTATTTTTTATATCAAAAAATAATGAAAGAACATAAAACGTAAAAAAATGAATTGACGCTTACATTTTTTGATGTTAGTATATCACTGTAATTAAATTGAATATTCAATAGTGTGTAACTTTAAGTAGCATTAACTATTTTAAAAGAAAGCAATGGGTACATTGTATCTTCTTTTAAATAGTTGGCCTACTTTTTTTGTTATTCAATGTTAATTAAAGAGAGGGAGGAAAAATATGGTAGGAATTATTCTTGCAAGTCATGGTGAATTCGCTAATGGAATTTTACAATCTGGTTCTATGATTTTCGGTGAACAAAAAGATGTAAAAGCTGTGACTTTACAACCAAGTGAAGGTCCTGATGATTTAAGAGCAAAAATGGAAGAAGCTATTTCCACTTTTGAAAATCAAGACGAAGTTCTTTTCTTAGTTGATTTATGGAGTGGTACTCCTTTCAACCAAGCAAACTTATTACTTAACGGTCATGAAGATCATTGGGCAATCGTTACTGGGTTAAATTTACCAATGCTTATTGAAGCATATGCAATGCGTATGTCTACTGACAGCGCACATGAAATCGCAACTCATATCTGTGAAGTTGCTAGAGACGGAGTTAACATTCGTCCAGAAGAATTAGAACCTAAAAAGGAAGAAGCAGTAAAAGCTGAAAACCCAGCACCTGCTGGGGCTATTCCTGAAGGAACTGTTCTTGGAGATGGACATATTAAATATGTCTTAGCTCGTGTTGATACACGTTTATTACATGGTCAAGTAGCTACTACTTGGACAAAATCAACTCAACCAACTCGTATCATTGTTGTATCTGATGCTGTTTCTAAAGATGCATTACGTAAACAAATGATTGAACAAGCTGCACCACCAGGTGTTAAAGCAAACGTTGTACCAATCAAAAAGATGATCGAAGTCGCTAAAGATCCTCGTTTTGGTGCTACTAAAGCTTTATTGTTATTTGAAACTCCTCAAGATGCTTTAAGAGCTATTGAAGGTGGCGTTGATATTAAAGAATTAAATATTGGTTCTATGGCTCACTCTGTTGGTAAAGTGGTTGTTAATAAAGCCATTGCTATGGATCAAAAAGATGTTGAAACTTTAGAAAAATTAAAAGAAATGGGTGTTACTTTCGATGTTCGTAAAGTACCTGCTGATTCTAAAGAAAATATGGACAGTCTTCTTAAAAAAGCAAAGACTGAACTTCAAAATATGAAATAGGGGGAAAATTTAATGTCTGCAATTACTATTATGTTAATTATTTTAGTAGCATTATTAGCAGGTATGGAAGGGATTTTAGATGAATTCCAATTCCATCAACCACTAGTAGCGTGTACTTTAATTGGTTTAGTTTCAGGACATCTAAGTGAAGGTATTATCTTAGGTGGTTCTTTACAAATGATTGCCTTAGGATGGGCAAACGTTGGTGCTGCTGTTGCTCCAGATGCTGCTTTAGCTTCTGTTGCTTCTGCAATTATCATGGTTTTAGGTTTAAATGGTGGTACTGTTAATACACAAACAGCTATCTCTACTTCAATTGCTGTTGCAATTCCTTTATCAGTAGCTGGTTTATTCTTAACTATGATTTGTCGTACAATCGCTATCCCATTAGTTCACTTAATGGATGGTGCTGCTGAAAAAGGAGATTTCCGTAAAATTGAAATCTATCAAATTTTAGGTATCTTATTACAAGGTGTCAGAATCGCAGTTCCTGCTGCTGCACTATGTATCGTTCCTGCTGAAGCAGTAACTAGTGTTTTAAATCAAATGCCTGCTTGGTTATCAGGTGGTATGACTGTTGGTGGTGGAATGGTTGCCGCTGTAGGTTATGCAATGGTTATTAATATGATGTCAACTAAAGAAACTTGGCCATTCTTTGCTATTGGTTTCGTATTAGCTGCATTAAGCGAATTAACATTAATCGCTTTAGGTGCTTTAGGTGTTGCTATTGCTTTAATTTACTTAGGATTAAAAGAAAACGGTGGTTCTGGTAATGGTGGTTCTACTGGTTCTGGTGATCCATTAGGTGATATTTTAAATGACTATTAATCTTGAAGGAGGAAAGAAATATGGCAGAAAAAATTCAATTAACTAAAAAAGATCGTTTATCAGTTGCTTGGCGTCATCAGTTCCTTCAAGGATCATGGAACTATGAACGTATGCAAAATGGTGGTTGGTGTTATTCAATTATCCCAGCTATCAAAAAATTATACAAAGATCCACAAGATAGAGCAGATGCTTTAAAAAGACATCTAGAATTCTATAATACACATCCTTATGTTTCAGCCCCAGTTATGGGTGTTACATTAGCCTTAGAAGAAGAAAGAGCTAATGGTGCTGAAATCAATAATCAAGCTATTCAAGGGGTTAAAGTTGGTATGATGGGACCTCTTGCTGGGGTTGGAGATCCAGTATTCTGGTTCACTTTAAGACCAATCTTAGGTGCTTTAGGTGCTTCTCTTGCTTTAGGTGGAAGTATTGTCGGTCCATTATTATTCTTCTTTGCTTGGAATATTATCCGTATGGCATTTATTTGGTATACTCAAGAATTTGGATATAAAGTTGGTACTTCTATCGCAAAAGATTTATCTGGTGGTTTATTAGGTAAAATTACTCAAGGTGCTTCTATTTTAGGTATGTTCATTATCGGTTCTTTAGTTCAACGTTGGGTAAGTATTTCATTTACTCCTGTTGTTTCTAGAGTTACTCAATCTGAAGGTGCTTATATTGATTGGAGTCAAATCAAAGGTGGGGCTGAAGGTATTAAATCAGCTTTATCTCAATATGCTTCCCTTGGAGCTACTGGATTAGATAAAATTAAAGTTACTACTTTACAACAAAACTTAGATCAATTAATTCCTGGTCTTGCAGCATTATTACTTACATTACTTTGCTGCTGGTTATTAAAGAAAAAAGTTTCACCAATCGTTATTATCGTTGCATTATTTATCGTTGGTATCTTAGCTCGTTTAGCTGGAATTATGTAATTTAAAAAGTTCAATATTTATGGAGGGAATATATGGTACAATCATTAAATAAAAAAGTCGATTTAACAATTAATGCTACTTCTTATTTAGGAATGGCAAACTATGGTAAAGTGTTGGTCGGGGATGAAGCTTTTGAATATTACAATGATAAAAACGTCAATGATTATATTCAAATTCCTTGGTCTGAAGTAACAGAAATCATGGCAAGTGTCATGTTTAAAGGAAAATGGATCCTCGTTTTGCAGTTGTTACGAAAAACAACGGAAACTTTATCTTTTCGACAAGAGATAATAAAAAGACATTAAGAGCTGTTAGAAATTATGTTGATCCAAATAATATGGTTCGTTCTCTTAGTTTCTTTCAAGTAATCTCTCGTGGTTTAAAATCATTATTCAAACGTAAATAAATATTGAGCAAAGGAGCTTCATTGCTCCTTTTTTGTTATAACGAAAGAAGTAATAGTATGGATCTAAAGAAAATACATTATTTCTTTAAAGCTGTTGAATATAAAAACTTTACGCAAGCAGCTAACGCTTGTCATATTGGACAAACAACGATGTCAAAATATTCAACAAACGAATACTTACATATAGATATGAAAACAACAGATCTTGTTTATTTAAAACAAAATAAATCTGAGAACTTAAATCTATTATTACGACACATTCATAAAAAATGCTAGCTTAAGCATCTTTTTTCGTTTTATCTTTAACATTTATCCTATATAATACAAAGCAAGGAGTTGATGTTATGCAAAAAGATTTAACAAAAGGTAGTGCCTTAAAAAATATTATTACTTTCTCATTACCATTTTTACTTGCTAATTTCTTACAAACATTCTATGGTATGGCTGATTTATTTATTGTCGGTCAATACAATGGAGCTGCTTCTTTATCAGGGGTTTCTATTGGAAGTCAGGTCATGCATATGATTACTGTCATGCTTGTAGGAATTGCAATGGGTTCAACGGTCATGATTGGTCGTTATGTTGGTGAAAGAAAAGAAGAAGAAAAAAAGATGACTGTTGGAAATACAATCATGATCTTTATGATTTTATCTCTGATTGTTACTTTGATTTTATTATTCTTTATTAATCCGATTGTTTCTATTATGTCTACACCTGTAGAAGCGATTCAAGAAACAACACTTTATTTAAAAATATGTTTTATTGGAATTCCTTTTATTACTGCTTACAATATTATTAGTTCTATTTTTAGAGGATTAGGGGATTCTAAAAGACCCATGTATTTTGTGGCAGTTGCTTGTTTTTTTAATATTGTGTTAGATTTCATTTTCATTGGTTATTTCAATATGCATGCCGTTGGTGCAGCATTTGGGACAGTGATTTCACAACTTATTAGTGTGATTGTTGCTTTATTTGCAATTATTAAAAGAAAATTGATTGTCATCCATAGACACCATTTTAAATTACATAAAAAGATTATTAAAGATATCTTTAAAATTTGGTTTTCCTATTTCTATGCAAGATGGTTTGATTCAAATTTCATTTATCATTATTACGATTATTGCTAATAGCCGTGGCGTTGATATTGCTGCCGCAGTTGGTGTTGTAGAAAAAATCATTAGCTTTTTATTTTTAGTACCATCAAGTATGCTTTCAGCAATTTCTGCTATATGTGCCCAATGTGTAGGAACAAAACAGCATCAACGTGCTCGTCAAACATTACGTTATGGAATGATGATTGCTTTAGGATTTGGAATTTTCTTTGCGATTACTTGTCAATTTATTTCCAAAGAAATTCTTTCGCTATTTACAAGTGAAGCTATCGTTATTATGTATGGAAGTCAGTATTTAAAAGGATATGTTTTAGATTGTATGTTTGCTTCTATTCATTTCTGTTTTAGTGGTTTCTTTACTGCTTATGGTTATTCTATGATTTCATTTATTCACAATGTCATCTCTATTGTTTTAATAAGAGTACCTGGAGCTTATATAACTTCTAAGCTTTTCCCTGATACTTTGCTTCCTATGGGTCTTACACCAGCATTAGGTTCTATTTTATCAGCAATGATTTGTGTAAGTATTTTTATCATTATGAAGAAAAAGAATAAATTTGATTATTAAAACTCATCCAAGTGATGACGTTTTTACTTAAACTTAATTGAAAGAATACATGTATAATCATTCTTTATCTTTTTGTTTGTTTCTAACTCTTTTATAGGAAGAGATGTGACATGATTTTTTTCCATAAGATAAGGCCACTAACATTTGTTTTTTACCATATTTAATAGAAGTTTTTTCTTCAATTTGATTATAATCCCAAACATCGTAGTGACTAATGTTTTCTATAAATGAAATATCTTTAGCTACATAATACCCATCTTCAAAAGCATCTATAATCTTCAAAGTAGAAGCTTCATAATCAACTACTAAAGCAATATTTCCGGTATTTGTTCCTTTTGAAGGATTATTATAAAATGTACAGATTTCTTTATCAGATATCTTTTTACCTTTTTGATATTGGGTTAAATACATAGTTAATGAATCAAAATCTTTTTTTGAATTATAATGAAATAACAAAATATTCCCTGGATGATTAGAAAGCATATTTGCCGTTTGCATTTCTGTGCTTTTTTCTAAATAAGGTTCTATATAGTTTTGTGGTTGTGTTAATTTTTTGTAGACAAATATGCTTGTAATAAATATGAAAACAACAAGCATAACTATTAATAATCTTATAATTTTCTTTAGATACTTTTGTTTGTTTTTATTATCTTTTGTAATCTGAATAATATTTTCTTCTGCTTTTTGTTCAATTGTTTCTTTAGGTATATCTTCGCCAGCCAGAAACTCATTAATACTTATTCCTAGTATTTTACATAATTCTAGATAAACAGAAACATCCGGTAAACATATACCTCTTTCCCATTTAGAGACTGATTTATCTGACATATTTAACTTTTCAGCAAGCTGTTTTTGTGTTAAGCCTTGTTCTTTTCTTTTAAAAGCTATATATTTACCTATTTTGATAAGATCCATATGACCACTTCCTTTAATCAAATCATATCATTTTAAATAGAAAACAACACCTCTTATAAGTAAGAATTGGTTTTTATATTAATGAAAAAACAAAACAAATATTCAATAATATCGATATAATGAATTTGATAATAAAAAAATAAGGAGAAATATAATATGAAACAATTTCCAGAAGGATTTTTATGGGGTGGAGCTACTGCCGCTAACCAATATGAAGGTGGTTGGAAAGAAGGAGGAAAAGGAGTAAGTTGTAGTGATGTACAATTATTTACTGATCCTAAATCAATGAATGATTTATTAAATACTCATGGTTTATGCGATATTTCTGATGAAATGATTGAAAAAGCTTTAAGTACTGATGATGAAGTTTACTATCCAAAACGTCATGGGATTGATTTTTATCATCATTATAAAGAAGATATTGCTTTACTTGCAGGAATGGGATTTAAGGTTTATAGAATGTCTATTGCTTGGTCTCGTATTTCCTAGAGGGATGAATTAGAACCAAATGAAGAAGGTTTAAAATTCTATGATGCTGTTTTTGATGAATGTTTAAAATATGGAATGCAACCTTTAGTTACAATGTCTCATTATGAACCACCTCTTGCTTTTTGTATGGACTATAATGGTTGGTATGATCGTCGTTCCATTGAATTCTTTACACGTTATGTGGATGTTATTACTAAAAGATATAAAGATAAAGTTAAATTATGGCTTACATTTAATGAAATTGATTCAATCATTAGACATCCATTTATGACAGGTGGATTAATTGAATCAAGATTTAAACCTGAAGAATTTGAAGAAGTAGAATATCAAGCAATGCATCATCAATTTGTAGCAAGTGCTTTAGCGGTAAAAATTACACATGAAAATATTCCTGATGCTAAAGTAGGATGTATGCTTACTAAATTAACTTATTATCCATATACATGTAAACCAGAAGATGTATTAGAACAACAACAAAGAATGAGACAAATCTATTGTTATAGCGATACACAAGTTCATGGTGAAATATCCTAAATATTTATTAACAAATGTATTAAAAATAAAGGTAATTCAATATTAAAAATGACTT